>Ga0209417_1002815_pt1 | contig 25213 bp, 17 predicted proteins | sample RifGroF2_FD_184002 | JGI IMG/M metagenome (GOLD analysis project Ga0209417, IMG submission 184002) | Groundwater microbial communities from Rifle, Colorado, USA - Groundwater F2 (SPAdes) (version 2) | ecosystem: Environmental > Aquatic > Deep subsurface > Groundwater | place: Rifle, Colorado... | reverse complement strand
ATCTGGGTGGTGGCGCCTCATTTTCTGGTGGGCACCCTGGTTTTTTTAATCGCCACCACTATGCTGGCATTCAATCAGGACGCCTTGTTAAACTATCACATTAGTGGACCTGTGTTGGCGATTGTTCACCTATTGATACTGGGATGGATCACCACGGTCATATTCGGCGCACTTTATCAGCTGATTCCTGTCATCATGGAAGTAAAGCTTTACAGCGAAAGATTGGCATACATCACACTGGTCAGTCTTCTTTCCGGGCTAATTATCATGGTGTTGTCTTTTTTGGATTTCCGCTTTCAACTGACATTGGGATTTGAAATTGGCGGATCTTTGGTTTTTAATGCCATGGTATTGTTTGCTGTCAATACCTTGAAAAGTGCCGCCAGAGCTGAAAAAAAGTCCCTACATGGTTTGTTTATTCAGACATCGGTTATTTATTTGATACTAACGGTACTTATGGGACTTTTTATACTTTTCAACTTGTCGTATAATGTGTTACCCATACCACATACCACTTTGTTGGCTGTTCATTCAGCACTGGGACTGGTGGGGTGGTTTATGATGCTCATTATAGGTGTGGCTTCCAAGTTGATGCCCATGTTTCTAATCGTACACAAAACAAAATTGGCCTGGTTGAAAATGGCCTTTTGGTTTCTGAATGCAGGTATTTTGATGGTGATAATCAACGCTTTTTTCTTTTCTTTCAACTTCTACCTTAATCTGATTTCATTGGTTACCATTTTAACGGGATTGTTGTTGTTTTTAAGATTTAACCTGGATGTCTTTACAAGGCGTTTGAGGCGAAGATTGGACATCGGGATGAAACTGTCGGTGGTTGGATTGTCGTTTCTGGCCCTGAGTATCATTGCGTTTATTCTGTTGTTTTTCAATAATGGATCAATTCCGCTTCCCGGAGGCAGGATGGAAATCATTTTCGGTGTGTTGTTATTATATGGCTTCTTTTCAGGATTAATTCTGGGGCAAACGTACAAAACCCTGCCATTTATTATTTGGCTGTTTCACTATCAGTCGATGGTGGGAAAGGCCAAAGTGCCCATGCCTGCCGATTTGTACAAGCATAAATTGGCCGAATTCCACCTATATACTTTTATTGCCAGTCTGGTGGCGCTTATAACGGGACTGGCATTCTCCATTGAATGGTTGGTGATGACTGGCATCTTGTTGATGGTGATTACCGCTACCCTTTATTCCCTTAATACCATTGGAATGATTTTTCATAATAAAAAGCAACTAACATGATACAAAAGACTTTTAATGCCGAGGAAACCAAAGTACGCGAACTTTTAAAACAAATCCCTGATCCGGAAATTGAAGTCAATATTGTCGATTTGGGTTTAATTTATCACATACGTAAGGATGATGAAGCCAAAACCCTGGAAATAGATATGACCCTAAGTACACCCGGGTGTCCTGTGGGCGACACCATCATTCAGCACGTTCAAAATCTGCTTGACATCAATTATGCTGATTTTAATGTGAGCGTTAACTTGATCTGGGAGCCTGAATGGACCCCGGATTTTATTACTCCTGAAGGTAGAGAACAACTGTACTAACCAATTTCAATGCAGTTTTCGAAAGTTGCCGGGTAGTCCGTCAGTTCGATTATTTTCCTTGCTCAAAATTCTTCTAAAAAACCTCTATCACAGGCACGCGATTAGCGATAGCGCAACGCGTGACAAAACATTCCAATTCATCTCCCCATTTGAGAATCATCTGCCCATTTTAAAATTTTCTTTCCCAACCCCAATGTAAAACCAATAAAAATAATTCCTGGATTTACCCCACCAAATACCCGATGATCCATTTACAATGAAAAACCGGATTAAAATATCTATAAAAGTTTAAAATCCAATATTGTATTGAAAATGAAATTAAATGACGACCAAAATGATTAATATCAACTTTACCTGTATAGCACATTTAGCGGAAATAAGTGCAGTAGGTAGTTAGTACGGAGTTAGTTTTCATTTTAAGTCAACATATAAATTGACATCAAACAATATATAGTCAACATATATATTTACATATTTCTTGCATATGTCGACTATAAAGTTTACATTTGTAACTAAATAAATAAAAATCGAAATGCGTAACCAGAGAAAACTTTTATTAGAGCAATTAGACCGCAAACTTAAACCATTCAATGGCACTGAAATAGTTATTATTCCAGATAAAGGGTGGATTAATACTATTAGGACTACCATAAATATGACCTTGAAGCAGTTGGGGATAAAGCTTAAGATGACAAAACAGGGAGTTAAAAGAATAGAAGAAAGTGAAGCTGCAGGAACTATAACAATTAAATCATTAAAAGAAGTTGGTAATGCATTAGAAATGAAATTTGTTTATGGATTTGTTCCATTCGATGGATCTATTGATTCTCTTCTTAATCGGAGATCAAAAATCCTTGCTGAGAAAATAATACTCCGGACTAATCATAATATGATGCTCGAAGATCAAGCAATAGGAAAAGGAAATCTTAAAAGCGCAATCGAAGAATTATCTCAAGAAATTAAAATTGAACTGAAAAAGACAATATGGGACTAGATTTTCAATATATAGATGGCCAAACACCTCTATGTGAAGAGGAGAAAAAAGGTTTACTGATAAAATCAATTACCACAAGAAGAGAATTAGACGAACTTGAACAACTGAATATTGAGCAAGCTGTAGAATGGACTTTGAATAATAAATTTGTGAAAGAAAAGATACTATCAGAAGAATTTATCAAAACTGTCCATAAAAAAATGTTTGGAGACGTTTGGAAATGGGCGGGAACCTTTAGAAAGTCAGAGAAAAACATTGGTGTCGACTGGATAAGGATTGGCGTTGAACTAAGGATACTGCTAGATGATACAAAATTTTGGGTTGAGTATAAAACATATCATCCTGATGAAATCGCCATTAGATTTAAACATCGTTTAGTAAATATTCATTGTTTCCCAAATGGCAACGGCAGACATTCTAGACTTATGGCTGATATTATAATTGAGTCTGTATTTGGAAGGGAAGTATTTACTTGGAACAATTCCAATCTTGTAAAACCTGATAATACTCGCAAAGAATATATTGATTCAATTAGAAAAGCTGATATTGGGATTATTGATCCACTTCTTGAATTTTCCAGAAAATGAAACTTTAAATAAAAACGAAAGCCAATACACGGTATAAAAAATTGCCGAAACATTAGGTTGTATGCGGGTTGCAGCCCGCTACAACTTTTGTGTAGCTTGACAGTAAACCGACCGCAAAACGGCAACATTTCATAGCGCCAATCTGTTAGTAAATGTTAATCACTAATAAAATTTCCCTACCCCAAACTGGCACGCGCTTAGCGATAGCGCAACGCGTGACTATTAATACCCCCTCCACTCCTACCCCCGGTTTCACACCTTCGGTAGAAAAGTGCAACTGGCAATACTTGTCTGTCCTGTCGACAGAATGAAGCGAAGCATGCCCCACAGCACCAATAAACACATCAGGCCCCAGGGCAGGCAAGCGAAATGACGAGACATCTCCTCTAAAATAATATGAATGAAACAACTATCCTCAATAAAACACCCCCCCATGTAAAACCATTAAAATTAATACATACTTTTACCCCACCAGTACACGATGATCCATTTACAATGAAAATACTGAATCGATTTAATTATAAACGGTTATAATTGGATAATATATTGACAATGAGATTAAATGAATACTAAAATATCTCATTCTAATTTATTTTGCAGGAATTTTATTAATCTTATAATTTGGAGACATCATATCATGAAAACCACCATTGGATTAAAAATCGGCTTTGCTTTTTTTGTTTTGTTATTACTGTTTGGAGCTATAGGGACTAATATATATTACAGTGTTAATAATGGGATGGTCACTCTCGAACAAATTAAGGAAGAAGCCCGGAAGCAAATTAAAGTCGGAAATCTTAGATTCAGAGTTACTCAGGTATTGATGGCAAGCAATGATTACGTTGTAACGAATAAAGAATTTTACAAACAAGAATATCAAAAACAGAATGCTTTGTTAGATAAAGAGTATCATGATTTAATTCAATCCGATTTAACTGATAAAGAAAAACAACTTGCTTACGAAATTAAGATAGACATTGATTCTATTCGAATATACTCAGGAAGAATTTTTTCTGTAAAAAATCCGCGTCAATCGGGCTATGCCTGGGAATTAATGGAAATAATGGATTATAATTTTGGAAATGCTGTTAATGCTAAAACAACCCTGATATTTGATGGAGTTTCTGAAAAAATAGAAGAACATCGTTCGAATGCGGAAATGGCAAAACAAAGAATTATTACGTTGGTTCAACGTGCGATATTGATAAGTCTGATTTTCAGTTTAATAATCATATACCTCAGCATAGTTAAAATTGCCCGACCCATTAAGAAAATTACAAAAGCCGCTGACTTTATAGCAAAAGGAGATTATACCAAGAGACTTCAAGTTAAAACACATGATGAAATTGCATCTCTTGCAGATTCGTTTAACCAAATGTGTGAATCAATACAGCAATCTCAAAAAGCGCTTGAAGACAGCAAACGATTAACTGAAGCTATTGTTGCAACTGCACCGGCCGGTTTATTGGTATTTGATTCAGAGGGGAAAATTATGATCGCGAACAACTCTTTTTGTAATCACTTCAACCTTGTTCAGAATTCTCTGCTCTCTCAAAATATTAAACCAATGTTTGAAGAGTTAAAGATCACCGAAGAATGTCAAAGACATATTCTTACGCGCGAACCATTGAGTGATGTTGAATGCAGCTATTCAGATCCCATAAAAGGCTTAAGAATTATGAACTTAACACTCTACGCGATAAAGCTCCTCAACGGGGAAAGTCTTCTTATCATTGAGGATATTACCGAGCGCAAACTTGCGGAAGGAGAACTACGCAAAAGCCAGGAAGATTTGCTTAAATTTTTTGAGAATGATATCTCTGCAGATTTTATTGTTACTCCTTCGGGAAAATTATTGCAATGTAATAGAACTTTTTGGGAATTATTTGGTTTTAACTCCAAAGAAGAAGCGCTTGCCTTCCCTATTGAAAAACTGTATCGGGTTCCATCTGACAGAAACAGATATATTGAGCTTATTAAACAGAATAAAAAATTTGAAAATTTAGAAAATAATTTACTTTCACCTGACGGCAGAATTATTTATGTATTAGAAAACGCCGTTGGTGAATTTGACGAAATCGGCGAACTAATACAAATAAGAGGATATTTGTTTGATATAACAGACAGAAAAATAGCCGAGAATGAATTAATTAAACTATCAAGAGCTGTTGAGCAAGGACCTGCTTCGGTTATTATTACAGCTAAGAATGGTGATATTGAATATGTGAATGAAAAATTCTGTGAAGCAACCGGATATTCGAAAGAGGAAATAATTGGTAAAAATCCGCGTATTTTAAAATCTGGCCATCAGAGTAAAGAATTTTATGAAGAACTTTGGGATACGATTTTAGCCGGTAAAAATTGGAAAGGTGAGATTCTGAACAAAAAGAAAAATGGAGAGTTATTTTGGCAATCCGTATCTATATCTCCGATTTTAAACAATGATGGAGATATAACTCATTTCGTAGCTGTAAAAGAAGATATTTCCACACGCAAGCAGGCTGAAGAATCACTAAAATTATTTCGTACTTTGATAGATCATACGGACGATGCAATTGAACTGCTTGACCCTGAAACCGCTCGTTTTATAGATTGTAATGAAAAAGCATTTCAAGCGCTTGGCTATACTCGTGATGAATTTCTTTCAATGAAAGTATTTGAAATTGATCCGAATTTAACTCAGGATAATTTTTATTCAAAATTTAAAATGATTCGTAGTTTGGGAAGTTTACTTTTAGAGAGTACTCATCGCCGGAAGGATGGATCTGAAATCCCTGTGGAACTAAACATTAAATATGTTAAACTTGAGCGTGATTATTTGATCGTTGTGGCGCGGGATATCACGGAAAGAAAACGAGCTGAACAAGAACTAATCAAAGCCAAAGAAAGAGCGGAAGAAAGCGACCGCCTGAAATCGGCCTTCCTGGCCAATATGAGCCATGAAATACGCACCCCGATGAACGGCATTTTAGGATTTACCGCACTGCTGCTCGAACCCGATTTAAGCAGCGAACAAAAAGAAGAATATATTGAAATCGTTCAACTAAGCGGACAGCGCATGTTGAATACAGTGACCGATATTGTTGAAATCTCAAAAATTGAAGCCGGATTGGTTCAACTCAACTTAACTGAAACCGATATAAACGGGAGGATGGAAGAATTATTCAGTTTCTTCCAACCCGAAGCCGAAAAAAAAGGGATAAAACTACACCTTGAAATGCTTTTGCCTCCAACAGATAAAAACATAATTACCGACCAAAATAAACTGGATTCCATATTGACCAACCTCATTAAGAATGCCATAAAATATACCAAGGAAGGAGAAATCTGTTTGGGATGTCAGGCAAAGGCAAATCAATTGGAATTTTATGTAAAAGATAGCGGGATAGGCATTCCAAAAGATAGGCAGCAGGCCGTTTTCGAAAGGTTTGTTCAAGCCGATATTTTTGATAAAGAGGCCCGACAGGGTTCAGGGCTGGGTCTTGCCATCACCAAAGCCTATGTTGAAATGCTGGGCGGTGAAATCCGGGTAGAAAGTAATCCGGATGGCGCGTCTGGTGACCAAGGTTCCACGTTTTTCTTTACCCTGCCATTTAGCGGAAAGGTCCGTGAAACATCCGGGGAAATCAAAATAGGAAAAGGGGACGACAGTATCCTCCCAATAAAAGGTCTGAACATCGTCATTGCCGAAGATGATGAAAATTCGACGATTTATTTGCAAACCATTTTGCAAAGTGAGGCTGGTAAAATCATCTTAACCCAAAAAGGACACGAAACCGTGGAAGCCTGCCGGAACAACCCGGATATTGATTTGGTGCTAATGGATATTCAAATGCCCGGGATGAACGGCTATGAAGCAACTCTGGAAATTCGCAAATTCAATAAAAATGTGATTATAATTGCACAAACTGCCTTCGCACTTTCGGGTGATATGGAAAAGGCAATTGAAGCGGGATGCAACGACTATCTATCAAAACCTGTTAATAAAAACGAATTACTGGCACTGATACAAAAGTATTTCAGGAAATAATTTAATATTAAAAAAGGATAAACGACAGAGAATAAAGCACACGATTATAATCGGGCAGACGGCTGACGGCCAAATGGCCATTAGTGCCTCCCAAACACAGACCACATGGCACCTTTTGATGATGCTCAGCACCTGTTTTTATCTCCGGAGTTGGAAAGAATGTGGCGATGGGACTCTTCACCAGTTCGCCGGTTCCATTGGGATAATAGCATTCTGAAGCATTTTCGTTAATTCGGCATTTTGACCATCTCTTCATCCCTTCGGTAAAGAATATACTATATTTGTCAATTACTATGCAAAACCTTATGCTGATGAATATTGAATTATTTAGAAAATTGCTTCTCCTGGTCACCAGTATCTTTGTTCTGCAATTAGTTTACGGTCAAAGTAGCAATCGTTTAGATAGTCTTATTCAGGTACTTCATGACACACCGGATCACAAAGACAAGGCCCGCTTATTACTGAAAATCTCAAAAAGAGAAGAATTGAGTGATCCTGAAAAATCACTCCAATTTTCAAGACAAGCTCTTCAGGAGTCACGGATTGCGAGGTTCGACAGTGCCGAAGTTCGCGCGTTAATTCAAATTGGCGGAAATCTTTGTCGTCTAAATAAAATTAAGGAAGCTATTGAAATCGGAGAGCAAGTTGTTGAAAAAGCATCAGAACTGGATATGCTGATGGAAGTTGCAGATGGAAGGGATATTATGGCTGTGGCGTACGCTGAGGTAGGTGATTATGATAACAGTTCCAATCTTTATTTTAAGAATCTAAAACTATATGAAAAATTAAACGAAAACAGACTTATCGGAAGGACCCTTGGAAAAATCGGAGCCGACTTCCTGTGTCAACAAAGCTATGATAAGGGTTTGGAATACGCAAATAAGTCGCTTCAAATCGGGGTAAAAATGAATGACAAGGCACTTATTACCGATCAATATAACAATATTGCAGTAGCATATCAGTTCGGGTATAATGATTTATCAAGCGCTTTACAATACTATACTAAAGCGCTTAAAATAGCTTTTGAAATAGATGATTTCCAGCAACAGGGTATCAATATGATCAACCTTGGACGCCTTTATCAGGATATGGAAAAATCCGACTCGGCATTATTTTTTTTGGAACAAGCACTGGATCAATTTACAAAATTGAATAATCCGGTTTTAATGGCCGATGGCTACATTGCACTGGGGAACTATTATTATCATTATCGGAATTATCAAAAGGGCAGACAGTATGCAAGTCAGGGTTTTAATATTGCCGACAAACAGCAATTACCTCAATCGATTTTTAACGCCTCAAATTTATTGTACGAAATATACCTCTCCGAGCATGATACGATCAACGCCTTTAAATATCTGGTTACAAGAACACGATCGAATGATAGTTTGTATGTCCTCCAAAATCAAAAAGCACTTTATAAGCTTGAATTTCAATACAACCATGAAAAACTGGTTAAAGAACAGAAATTGAAGCAAATGAGAAATTCATTCATTTACAGTTTAACTATACTCGGACTTTTATCGGGACTGATCATTTTCTTTCTTTTTTATTCAAGGCAAAAAATAAAAATGAAGAACATGCTCCTGAGCAAAGAAAAAATTGAGGCCGGTCTCAAATTCAAAAGTAAAGAGCTGAGCATCAATTTAATGTCACTACTTAAAAAAAATGAATTGATTTCTGATGTCAGTCAAAAATTGACTATGCTTGAAACTGCCTCACACAGAGTTGATCTAAAAGAATCTATTATCAGGTTAAACCATGAAATCAGGCAGAATTCCGACGATAAGCTTTTTCAGGAATTTTCGGTTCGATTTAATGAAACCAACAGTGAATTTTATGACCGCCTATTGAATAATTATCCAAACCTGACTCAAAGTGAATTAAAACTATGTGCATATCTGCGTCTTAATATGTCGAGCAAAGAAATATCTGATTTAACAGGACAACGAACAGAAACGCTTGAGAAAGCACGTTATCGTTTACGAAAGAAACTAGGGATGACAAAATTAGAAAGTAATTTGGTTGCTTTTCTATCAAAAATTTAAATTCAGAATAGATAACTATAAAAGTGCAGTCAACTAAAATCTATTTGACTATTTTATATTGAAATCTGACGCAGGCAGCCAGAAATTAAAACCAATATCCTTTTTCAGGACTAATTTATTACTTTGTGAATCGCTCATTCGCGGGAAAAATCAGATTGCATCCTAACAATTGGTAGCTATTGTGGTTGCATGTTGTGCTTTATCTATTACCTCATTAATAATATAGCCATGAGTATATAACTGTATAGCTATGATTTACATGCTGTTGTCCTGTAAATGTCCGGTTTTTTTTCTCGCCTGATGTAGTTTTTGTACAGCCCTTTTATTTGTTTTCCCTTATTTATCAGGCAAAATTTGCATTTTAAAAATTGATTACGTTGATGAAAAGAAAAGTAACGATTGCAAAGAATAATGATAGCATAACCACAGATTCATTTAACAAACGATTACGTATGCAAAGTAAAGTAATAAAAAAAATACTGCATCAACTTCATCAGCCAGAAGATGCAGAATTTGATATTTTTCTGGATGAAGAAAAACCCGATCTCACCTCTAAAGATGACGAAATAAATCGTAATAATCAATAAATGTATTATGCCTAAAATATTTTCATTCATAATCATTAAAGCAATGAAACTTACCAGATATCAAAAGTTTTTTAATAACAGAATTGTAAAATCACAATTTAATAATTTACAGAATATTAACTATGATAAAAATTGTACTATTATGACACAAAAATTAAAAATTTCAGTCGTATTCAGTTGCTTACTTTTTGTATTGCTGAATACAAATACGGTAACAGCTCAATGGGAATCATCAGGTCCGGAAGGAGGGTTCATGAGAGGTATTATTCATTCAAATGACACACTATATGCTCTGGCTGGAACTGGGGGTAAGTCCCTTTACACTTCTGTTGATGATGGCAATTCATGGAGTCAGATCAATGTACCAATTGAATTTGTAGGCCAAATGTGGGGGATTGGGAAGATTGGAAACAGTTTGCTTGTTATACATAATGGATTGTATCGTTCTGATGACTACGGACAAACCTGGGAACAAATTTCTAATCAATTGATTAATAATATATTAGTCACGAATGATGGTGCCATCTTTGCTGCTATTACGACCTCCGACATTCTTTTGCGTTCAACAGATCGCGGCAATTCCTGGACTGTTGTAAATAATGGATTATCAGGTATTATTAACACTGTGTCAGTAATGATTGCGAACGAAACAACGATTTTTGCCTGCACAGCTGATTATACTGGCGTTTTCCGTTCAACTGATAATGGTGATACATGGACAGAGGCCAATAATGGATTGGCATTTTACTTTGAAGGCGATTGGTACCCGGATTTTAAACCTAATTTTAAATGCATGGGATTTAATGGTACTGACATTTATATTGGCAATGATGGTGAAGGTCAAGGAATATGGCGATCAACCGACAATGGTGATAATTGGTCATTTACCAACACGGAAACAAGGAATTATGATATATATTCGGTAGGAGGAAATGGTTCATCAGTATTTGCGGCAACATTAGTAGGTGGTGTAATTCGTTCGACCGACGATGGTGCGACCTGGGCAACAACAAATAATGGAATATCTATTTATCAAAAAGCACTTGCCATGTCTGTATCTGATCAAAACGTTTTTGTCGGTACACAAGATGGAGTATATAAGACAATAGATAATGGTACAAATTGGACAAAAATGAGTGAAGGCATATTTAGTCATGAATTTACTTCAAACAATATACACAATATAGGTACTGAAGTATTTATCGGATCCAGATTTGGAGGTGTGTTTCGTTCTTCTGACGGCGGATTAAATTGGATTGAAAGCAACAACAATCTTCCTGTAAACGATTTTAATAACCTAATTTCTATCAATGTTACATCAAATACATTGTTTGCAGCTACATATTTTCCAGATAATGTTTATTACTCAAATGATTTAGGTAATACATGGGATATACCAAATTGTCCGGGTACCAACTTTGGAGGCAAATTGTGGATTGAACACAATCAAGGACTTTATGCGATCAAACCATCTAACGGGGTTTATCGCTCTTTGGACAATGATCAAACATGGGCACTAATCAATAATGGAATTCAAAATCCGTCAAATAGTGGTTTCGGCTTCATTGAATCTGACGGAACAACATTGTATGTAGGGGCGACTACTGGCATATATTATTCGACTAATAATGGAGATACCTGGACTCTCGGGAACTTTCCTAATCTAAATGTTTCACAGTTGTTTTTTAATGGAGCAAGTTTTGCTTCAACCGAAAGTGCTTGCTTTGTTGGATTAGCTGGATATGGAGGCGCTTCTACTTACAGAGGTATATATACATCAATCGACAATGGTGCTAATTGGATTAAAAAAAATGATTTATTAGTGCATAAATTCGTTGTTGATAACGATATTATATATGCCTCAGGCAAGAATATTGATGATGCAGCGGAAATTCTAGTGTCCCAGGATAATGGCGAAAGCTGGACTTTGATTGCTCAAGACAACATTCAAACTTATTCCATTGCTGCCGGTAATTCGCTGGTTTTCTATGCAAAGAATAATCCAACTCCTAATGCAAGCATTTTTGTTTCAGATGATTATGGTACAAATTGGATGAATGGTAGTGAAGGCCTTAGCGAATATACTTTTGTGACTTCATTAAATGTAATACAAAATCAAATATTTGCAGCTACAAATGGAAATTCTGTTTGGCAAAGAGGTTTGGATGAGTTTTTGGCGCCTTCTCAGCCCAGTCCCATAGCAGGGTCACTAGCACCATGTGTTGGTTCTGTCGAAACTTATAGCGTGGATAATGTTACAGGAGTAACATTTACCTGGCAATTTCCTACCGATTGGATTGTTTTGGGAGGAGCCGGAACCAATGAAATTACTGTTGAAGTCGGTACACAGTCGGGTGTAATAATTGTTACCCCATCCAACAACTTTGGAACAGGCCCGGCGCAGGCTCTATCGGTTACACCTGTTCCAATAGTTCCTGCCGGTGTTTCAATCATGGCCGATAACAACCCAAGTTGTCCCGGGTTCGAAGTTAATTATACAGCCACTCCGATAAATGGGGGTAACCCTTTCTATCAATGGTATGTAAACGAAGTTTCTGTTGGTACAGACCAGGCAACCTATTCCTACATTCCGGATAATGACGATCAGGTGTATGTTGTAATGACTTCTGATCTGAGTTGTATAACTGACAATCCTGCAACTTCCGATACTATTACAATGGTGGTAAGCGACTTAAATCCTGTGAGTGTGACCATCACCGCCGATCAAAATAATGTGTGTGAGAGTACTATTGTAAATTTTCTTGCTATTCCTGTAGCTGGTGGAAATGCTCCGGTTTATCAGTGGTATGTCAATGGTGTTTTTACCGGAAATGGGGAAACCTATTCCTATTCTCCGTCTGATGGCGACCAGGTTTTTGTTATCTTGACTTCTTCACTCGAATGTACAACCGGCAACCCTGCGGTATCAAACCTCATCCAAATGCAGGTTTCTCCATACATTGATGTAACGGCTACTATCGCGATTACCCAGAACAACCTCTGTGAAGGATCAGAATTTAATTTCACTTCAGCTACTACAGGTGGAGGAAACACCCCTCAATACCAATGGATGGTAAATGGCGCCCAGGCAGGGGAAAACATGCCGGAGTTTGCATATATTGCCGAAAATGGTGATGAAATCAACCTGATCTTCACTTCCGGCGAAACGTGTACCACCCAAAATCCGGTAACATCCAATGCCATCACCGCAGTTGTAAACCCGCTGCCTGAGGTTAGCTGGCCCGGGTTTGAACCCGATACTTTGTGTATCGAAGATTGGAGCCCGGTTACACTCACCGGTGCAACTCCTGCCGGAGGAACATACAACGGGGATGGTGTTGTTGGCAACACTTTTGATCCAGCTTTGGCCGGCGTAGGTTCTCACGAGATTACCTACACCTATTCCAATTCATTTGGATGCACAAACCAATCATCCCTGTTCCTTTTTGTAGATGTATGCCTGGGTGTTTCAGAAAAGGAAGCTGGTTTATTGGTCTACCCAAACCCTGTTTACGACAATCTCATGGTGAAAATGCTGGACAATAGCAGCATTCAGCAATTGACCCTCACCAACATGTTGGGTATTCAGGTTTATCAAAACGAAAACCCTGATACAAATCAGGCGGTTTCTATTCCGGTACAAAACCTGCCATCGGGAAATTATTTGCTCAGGGTTATAAGCAATAGCAAATCCGTTTTTAAGAAAGTGATTATCAAGTAAACCATAGTAATAATTAGTAATAGTGATTTAAGTGTTGACTGGGAGGGGTGGTCCGTAAGGGCTGCCCCTTTTTACATATACTAATACTATGATTCGATTTCATGTGTTGTTGAAAATATGTTCATAATTTCCCTTATAAATTATTATCTCCATGTGCTTACTTCTCTAAAATATCTGGTATTCACTGTCATATCTTGTTTGCATTTCACATTGATAACAATCCTGCGGAAACTGGATCTGAGACAATTAACCTATTCCATTTGCAGTATTTTGAAATTAAGAATAGATCCTTGCTCGTTAATCAGGATTATTAAAATCATATGTCATTGATGAAATGGCTAATGAAAAAATAATTGAGTTTTACGCTGAGAACTCTTTTGTTTCTGCCTTCACAAGTTTCATTACCCAAGAAATAACAGATTGGAATATTCAGGCAATTGAAGATTCTGAAATCATAATAATTCCAAAATATTTTCTCGATGATCTCTATAAAAGGGATAATTGTTGGGCAATATTTGGATTAAAGATATTTGAAACACAAACACTTAAAAAATGTAACCGAGAAAAATCCATTTTAGTCAATAGTGCTACTGAAAGATATTTAATTTTCAGAAAACAATATGAAAACATTGAGAATAGATTATCATTAAATCAAATTGCATTGTATCTTGGAATACAACCTGAATCGCTTAGTAGGATAAGAAAAGTTTAATTAACTTAACCTACATCAAGGAAATTTAAAAATTATATTGTGACCTTTGCATAAACTTAAAAAATAAAATCATGGACAGTTCAATGACAATAATCAACGGTTCGGAAAATTTAGCAAATTTTGAAAACTTCAATTTGAGTGCCTTGGTTAGTTTTTACAAAGCCTTCAATCAGAGAGATTTGAAATTAATGCAAAAAGTATGGTTAAATACTGATGCAGCCTCTATGAATAATCCTGTTGGGGGAATAATGAGAGGTTGGAATAACATTGAAAATGTTTATAACAAGATATTCAATGGGAAAGCAAAAGTATATGTTGAATTTTATGACTTTACAATCCATTCAACTGATAATATGTTTTTAGTTACCGGAAGAGAAAGGGGATTTTTTGAAAAGGAAAATACTAAAATTGATTTGGCAATCAGGACTTCAAGAGTTTTTATAAAGGAAAATGGAGATTGGAAACAAATTCAACATCACGGCTCAATTGATAATCCGGATTTACTAAAAAAATACCAAGATGCAGTATTGAATAAATAACGAACACACAACACAGAATATAAAACAGTTGTAGTTTAGTAGTTTGCGATGATTTGGTTCTCGCTTCCCCGGAAAACTATCGGTGTTCCTGTGGTCGGACAAGTACGCAGCCAGAAAATCCAACCGTTTCATATTGTTAAACGCTAACTCTTAATTTAAAAACCGACGTTTAAATGAACTACGAAAGTCAAATAGTAAAAAATATTTCGGAATTAATTCGGCGAATTGAGAATACCTGCGAATGTATTGGAAGAAATCCCAACGAAATTAAATTGCTATTGGCGACAAAAACTGTTTCCGGAGAGAATATAAAAATTGCATTACAAGCGGGATATACATTAATCGGTGAAAATAAAGTGCAGGAAATCAAAGAAAAATTTGATACACTAAAAGACATTCCTCACGTAAAACATTATATCGGACACCTGCAAACCAACAAGATAAAAGACATTTTAAAATACAATGTGTCTTGCATTCAATCGCTTGACCGATTGGAACTAGCAGAGAAATTACACAGTCGACTTACTTTTGAGCAAAAAACCATAAACGCTTTTATTCAAGTAAATACTTCGGGAGAAGAAAGCAAATTTGGCATTAATCCCGAAAATGTAATCGAATTAGCCAAACAAGTCGCAGAACTTAACACTGTAAAAATTCAAGGATTAATGACAATTGGTTTATTTAGTGCAGAAACCGAAGAAGTGCGAAAATGTTTTCAATTATTAAAAAACATACAACAACAAATTATCACCGAAAATATTCCAAACGTAAAAATGAATGAGTTGTCAATGGGAATGAGTGGTGATTTAGAAACCGCTATTGAAGAAGGAGCAACGATAATAAGAATTGGAACAGCAATTTTTGGCAAAAGAATTTATCCCGACAGTTACTATTGGAACGAAAACAAATAACAATTATGAGAGTACATTACCTACAACACGTATTTTTTGAAGGACTTGGCTTCATTGAACCTTGGCTGAAAGAAAATAAACACTCTATCACTTCAACGAAATTTTTTGAAGACAGTTATACGATTCCAAATATTGAAGACATTGATGCTTTAATTGTTATGGGCGGAGAGATGGGTGTTTATGATGACAATAAATATTCCTGGCTGAACGAAGAAAAGATATTTATTGGAACCTGTATTTCGGCAGGGAAAAAAGTATTGGGCATTTGCCTGGGTGCACAATTAATGGCTGTGTGTTTAGGAGCAAATATTTTTACGGCAAAAAACAAAGAAATAGGATGGTTTTGTGTTTCCCCGACAAAAGAGTGCAAAAAAGTTCCTTGGATATATGATTTGTTTAAAGACAAGCCAATAGTATTTCATTGGCACGGCGACAAATTTGAAATTCCTTACAATAGAAGTTTCAGTTTTTTAAGTTCGGATGCCAATGACAATCAAGCTTTTTATTATAGCAAAAATGTAATCGGTTTGCAGTTTCATTTGGAAGTAACAGAAGAAACTATGGAACTAATGCTTCAAAACGCCGGACACGAACTTCAGGAACTAAATTATATTCAAGCTGAGAGAAAAATTAAAAACGGACTTGAAAATATTGAAACTTGCAATAAAATAATGGGCAAAATACTAACAAATTGGCTTGAATAATGAAAACGACAGGTAACAGTGGTTTAGCGTAAAGGCGGGTTACTTTGTAAATTGAACAGTTATGCTTATAACAAACATTTGTGTTTGGTTGACATCAATGTGCTTCCACCACATCGCCAAACTGCGAAAAGTTATTGGTAACTTTATGACAACTCTGCAAACATTAAATATACAGACTAAACATTAGCAAGTTTCGGGTTTTATATAAACGGACTTCTTTCGACCTTTGCATTATAAAATTTGAGCATAATGACCGAACAACAAAATATCAATTATAATCGAATCGCGGAAGCAATAGAGTATATAAAAACCAATTTTAAGGAACAACCCAATCTTGACAAAGTGGCAAAGAAAATTCATTTAAGCCCATTTCATTTTCAACGGCTTTTTAGTGAATGGGCAGGCACAAGTCCAAAGAAATTCCTACAATACACAACCGTAGAATACGCTAAAGCACTTTTAAAAGAAAATCAGGCAACACTTTTTGAAACTGCGCACGAAACTGGACTTTCAGGAACAGGGCGTTTACACGACTTGTTCATCAACATAGAAGGAATGACGCCTGCCGAATACAAAAATGGTGGAAAATATTTAAATATAAATTACAGTTTTGCAGCAAGCCCATTTGGAAACATTTTAGTGGCATCGACTGAAAAAGGTATTTGTTATATGGCATTTACCGATGAGGAAACTGTTGCATTTTCAACAATGCACAATCATTTTCCAAATGCTCATTTCAGACAAATGGTCGATTTAATTCAACAAAATGCACTCAATATTTTCACTCACGATTGGACAAAACTCAATCAAATAAAACTGCACTTAAAAGGAACAGATTTTCAACTAAAAGTTTGGCAAACACTTCTAAAAATTCCTTTCGGACAGCTCACAACTTATGGAGCTATTGCTAATAAAATTGAAAACCCAAATGCTTCAAGAGCAGTAGGCACAGCCATTGGCTGCAATCCTGTTACTTTCTTAATTCCTTGTCATCGGGTTATTCAATCTTCAGGAATACTTGGCGATTATATGTGGGGCAATACAAGAAAGACAGCCATCATTGGTTGGGAAGGAATAAAAAAACATTCAGAATTTAAATAGCAAGTTTCGGGTTTTAACGCAACTCTACTCTGTGAATCTTTGCATTATAATTCTAAAAAAAAAGATATGCAAAAATTTAAAAACAAAGTAGCCCTGATTACGGGCGGAACAAACGGAATGGGTTTTGCCACAGCCCAGGAATTTATTAACGAAGGAGCAACTGTAATCATTACAGGTCGTAGCCAGGAAACAGTAGATAAAACAGTTGACAATTTAGGTTCAAATGCTATAGGACTGGTGTCAAATGCCGGAAAGTTATTTGATATTTTTGATTTACAAAAACAGGTTAAAATGCACACAAATAAATTGGATGTTTTATTTGTAAATGCAGGATATGGCAAATTTGCACCAATTGAAATGGTGGACGAAGTTCATTTTGATGAACTATTTAATATGTTGGTAAAAGGAACATTCTTTACCGTTCAACAGATGTTGCCAATAATGAACGCGGGAAGTTCTATAATATTAAACACATCAATTGTAACAGAATTTGGCATAGAAAATTTCTCCATTTACTCAGCAGCAAAATCGGCAGTTAAATCTTTTATAAAAACATTTTCTTCTGAATGCGTTACCAAAAAGATACGAGTCAATGGCATAAGCCCGGGATATATCAAAACCAATATTTTTAATAATACAGGACTTACACCGGAACAAATTGATGGAGCAGTTGCAAGCATTACACCAACGCTGCCTTTCAAACGTTTTGGGGAGCCATTTGAAATTGCAAAAACAGTTCTTTTTCTTGCTTCCGATGATGCTTCATACATTCACGGTGCAGAAATTGTAGTTGATGGTGGATTATCAAATGCTAAATAATGGAAGAAAAAATAGCTTCAATCAATTGGCAAAATATAGTTGAAGAAATGCACGAAAATGGTTTTGCGATAATTCCCAAACTCTTATCAAACGACCAATGCACCGAATTGATAAATGGTTATAATAACTCAAATACTTTTAAAAAAACGGTAGTGATGGAACGCTACCGTTTTGGTTTGGGCGAATATAAATATTTCAATTATCCATTGCCAAATCTTATTCAGAGTATTCGGGAAAGTATATATCCAAAACTTGCACCAATTGCAAACGCTTGGATGAAAGTGTTAAATGTTGATATGGTTTTTCCGGAAATACATCAAGAATTTCTGAAACAGTGTAACGAGAACAATCAAACAAAAGCAACTGTTTTGATGTTAAAATATGAAAAAGGCGGACACAACACTTTACACCAGGATTTGTATGGAGACCTTTACTTTCCAATACAAACCGTTTTATTTCTAAACGAACCTGATTTAGATTTCACAGGAGGTGAATTTGTTTTAACGCAACAAAACCCAAGAGCACAATCAAAAGCAATAGTATTGAAACCAAAAAAAGGTGATATGCTAATTTTTACGACTAATTTCAGACCCGTAAAAGGCAGTAAAGGATATTATCGGGTTAATATGAAACACGGGGTAAGTGAAATTCATAGTGGAGAACGACACATTTTGGGAATTATTTTTCACGATGCTTGAGTTAGAAAATGATAAAACATCTTGAAATAAACAAAAGTGATTTAAGAAGGAAAATCATGCAAAAAGAAATTTGCTTTGGTGGAAATAGAAAATTGAAAATATACGGAACACTACACTGTAAATTGGGTAAGCGAATGAAGAAAGAGAACAGAGTTTACTTTGAATCAATAAATGAATACAATCGAATGGAAAAACGGCCAAACTATAATCTAAGGAAAACTGATAGTTACCAGACGAAAAGTAGCCTGGTATGGCGACACCGATTTTGAATATACTTATTCTAACACAACTAAAAGATCCCAACCCCCTCCAGGCGTAGTTTTTCAACTCGGTCTTCATACAGCCGGTACTATTGGCATCCTTTCATCCCTTCGTTAAAGAATATGCTATATTTGTCAATTACTATACAAAACCTCATGCTGATGAATATTGAATTATATAGAAGATTGCTTTTGCTGGTCACCAGCATCTTTTTTCTGCAATTTTTTTACGGTCAAAGTAGCAATCGTTTAGATAGTCTTATTCAGGTACTTCATGACACACCGGATCACAAAGACAAGGCCCGCCTTTTACTGAAAATCTCAAAAGGAGAAGAATTGAGTGATCCTGAAAAATCACTCCAATTTTCGAGACAAGCACTTCAGGAGTCACGTCTTGCCATGTTTGACAGTGCCGAAGTTCGCTCGTTGATACAAATCGGAGTAAATCTTTGCAGGCTACAGAACATCAAGGAAGCTATCGAAACCGGCGAACAGGTTGTCGAAATGGCATCGGAGTTGAATATGCTGATGGAAGTTGCAGATGGAAGAAGCATAATGGCTGTAGCCTATGCCGAGGTGGGTGATTTTGACAACAGTTCCAAACTCTATTTTGAAAACCTAAGGCTTTATGAAAAGCTGAATAATAAAAGGCTTGTTGGCAGAACACTGAGCAATATTGGAGCTGACTTTATTAGCATGCAAAGTTACGAAAAGGCGATGGAATATGTTAATAAAGCACTCTCGATAAGCCAGGAGATCAACAATTTGTCGGCTATTACTGATCAGTATAATAATCTTGCAGCCATTTATCAAAGTGGATACAATGATCTTCCTAACGCGCTCTTTTATTATTCCGAGGCACTCAAAATAGCTCTTAAAATGAATGATTTTCAGCAACAAGGTATTAATATGCTCAACATTGGCAGGCTCTATCAGCAATTGGATAATCCTGATTCAGCATCATACTTTCTGAATCATGCGCTTGAATTATTTGAAAAAGTCAATAATCCGGTTCTGATGGCCGATGGTTACATTGCACTTGGAAATTTTCATTATAAAAAAAGGGATTATCAGTCCGGTAGGAAACTGGCTTCAAAAGGATTAAGCATTGGTGAAAAATACCAGTTACCACAGACAATTTTTAACGCGTCTGATTTGTTGTATAATATTTGCTTATCGGAGCGTGATACAATCGGTGCCTTTAAATATCAGGTTGCCAAGACCCAATCAAAAGACAGTCTGTATTTTCTTCAAAATCAAAATGCGCTTTTCAAACTCGAATTCCAGTACAACCAGGAAAAATTAATTAAAGATCAAAAAATGAGACAGATGCGAAATGTCTTCATTTTTGGTTTCATTATACTTGGACTTATCTCCGGATTGATAATCATTTTTCTTTTTTATTCAAGACAAAAAATTAAAATTAAAAACATGATTTTGGGAAGAGAAAAGATGGAGGCTGACTTAAAGTTTAAAAGCAAGGAATTAAGTACCAATCTGATGTCGCTGTTGAAGAAAAATGAATTAATAGCTGAAATAAATAAGAAACTTACCCAACTTGAGCGCACCTCTTCTGGTAATGATCTCAAAGATTCACTAATCAAACTAAACCGTGAAATTAAAAAAAGTTCTGAAAATAAACTCTGGCAGGAATTTTCTGTTCAATTCAAGGAAACCAACAGTCAATTTTACGACAAATTATTAAAACTTTATCCGGATCTGACATCAAGAGAACTCCAGTTATGTGCTTACCTGAGGTTAAATATGACCACAAAAGAAATTGCTCAACTTACCGGACAACGCACCGACACACTGGGACAAGCAAGGTACCGCCTGCGTAAAAAATTCGGACTCAACAACATGGAAAGTGGTTTAGTTACTTTTTTAATGCAAATCTGATTTGAGGTATCTTTTTGTTCTATGCATTCTATACGTTTCATGACTCAATATTAGTACTTTAAATAAACAATCAAGTCAATCAAACTGCCGGGCCAGAACACGCCAAAGTTGTCTGTGATGTACTATCTGGAATTTACTTCCAAAAAATTTTCCATTCAAATTACACCAGACAAATAATTTTTGGCAATCCTGCCTCCAGGTGCTTGATATTTAGCCATTTCATTCATAATTTAGATATTTGTTGAAATGAAAATTCTAACTACTTATCAAACAATGCATTAAAATAATATGTAGATAAAATGTTGAATTGGCCCAAGTTAAACATAGCATTTTTGTATAGCCGGCAAACTTGGATCACGAGCTAAATGAAGACGATATTTGCCACCAGATTAAACATAAAAAAATGAAAAAAAAAATCCGTGATAATGATATTCAATCAGAGGCACTTAGTACTGATGATTTGTTTCAAATACGTCTTGAACTACAAAGTAAGGTTTTGAAACAAATGATTGCCAAAGTGGATTCTCCTGGTATTGAGATTGACAACCCCAAAAGTAAAGTTAAAACTAAGAAAATCTCACCAAATGATGTTTAAAACGGAAACGCGTTACACTAAATATTAAATACTTTTTGATGCATTATAGCAAATCACATGTTTTATTACAAAATTTTATTCACAACAATTACTAATTTAAAAACACGGAAATTATGAGGAAAATTTTATCAAAGATCCTGGCTGTATTTGTATTAGCAGCAGCCAGTTATCCGGCTTATACCCAGGAATGGGAACAGACAAATGGTCCGAACGGGGGCGTTGTATCCGGATTAACAAAACTTGGAGACAATATTTATGCAAGTATTGGTAGCACACTTTTTTATAAAGAAGCCGGTGGAGTCTTCAAGTCCGAGGATAATGGATTGAACTGGGGACCCATGAATAACGGGCTGCTTAATACCAATGTATTATCAATTTATGCCAAAGACACCATTTTATTTGCGGGAACAATAGCCGGATACGATGCCGCAGATGCAGGTGTATTTCGTTCATTCGATCAAGGTTTAACCTGGGAGAGTTGTGGCTTAACCGGGCAAACAATTCCTTGTTTAATTGACCAGGGAAATTATATTTTTGCAGGTACATCGTCTGGTGGCGTTTTCCGTTCATCTGATAATGGCGACACATGGGTGGCGAAAAATACCGGTTTGCCTACAGGTGGTGTGCAGGCTTTTACAAAAAACAACAACTATTTATATGTTGTTCGCGGAAGCAGTGTTCACCGGTCTGCCAATTTTGGGGATACCTGGACGGCTATCAATACCGGTTTGCCGGGTTTTGGCCCATTCAAGTGGGTAGAGACAATTGCATCAAAAGGTGATACTTTATATGCGGGTACCCGCACTATGACATCCACGCAGGATGGTGTTTACCGATCTATAAATAGCGGAAGCAACTGGTCATTGACCGGTTTGAGTAATGTTGGGGTTAATGAACTTTTTACAAAAGGGGATGATGTATATGCGTCCCTTTCCGGTTCTTCTATATTAGTACCCGGTATTACTAAAAAATCGTCAGATAACGGTGTAACATGGGATTCTGTTGATTTGCCTGTCGGTCAAAATTGTTTTATTGCCAATAACGAATCTATTTTTTCAGGAAATAGTTATCAACAAACACTTTTTCGTTCCGATGATAACGGAGTAAATTGGATAGAAGCTGTTAATGGAATGAGAGGTATTCTAATTACAAATTTTAGTAATAACAGTACCACTGTTTATGCAGGGAAATATAAAACAACAAACAACGGCGAAAATTGGAGTACTTTGGGTACTAACGGATTATTAGATATAGCTGAAATATTAGGTCCTATTGACGCAGTTGGGTCTAGTTTATTCACGTATAATAGTAATACGAAAAGATTTTATCGTTCAACTGATGATGGAGAAAATTGGACGTTACAGTACAGCGACACTCTTTTATTAAATCGTGTTATTGGATTTGGCGATACCCTTTTTTGTACGTCCTGGGGCAATTATGCCGACATTTTACGTTCTTTTGATGCTGGTATAACTTGGGAAAGTGTTGGTTTGAACTTAGGTCAGTATGTTTACTATACGAGTCTTGCAACAATAAACACAAATTTATTTGTTACTATTGCGAGTAAAATATATCGTTCAGATGATTATGCAGATTCGTGGGTGGAAGTCGCTAACTTAACTAATGCCAATATGTTGACTGTTTCCGACACAACTCTATACTGTAATACCTTCAATGGGATTTATAAATCTAATGATTTGGGAAACACATGGGTATATGCTAATTTTCCTCTTGCAGTTGGCCATTTGACGGCGAACGATAGTAAAGTATTTGCAGAATTAGACCGTGAGATTTATGTTTCTATCAATTATGGAGCTTCATGGGTAAGAATTGATGATGAAACAATTGCTTCTACTTCAACTTTCCCCAACGTTTATGGATATGCATTGGCTGCTACAAATGACTTTATTTTTACAGGTGTCGGGTACAAATCAGTTTGGAAAAGCGATTTTTCGGAGATGTCTGCTCCCGCGCAGCCCGGCCCGATTGCAGGTTCAGATACACCCTGCATTGGTTCAACAGTAACATATAGCGTTGCAAACGTATCCGGGGTTACATATACATGGCAGTTTCCGGCAGATTGGACCGTTTTGGGAGGGGCCGGGACCAATGAAGTTACCGTTGAAGTCGGTATCCAGTCGGGTGTAATAATTGTTACCCCCTCTAATGCCTTTGGAACGGGATCTTCCCAGACTCTGATAGTTACACCTGTTCCGGCTGTTCCTGCTGATGTTTCTATCACAGTCGATAACAATCCAAGTTGTCCCGGTTTTGATGTTACTTTTACTGCCATTCCGGTAAACGGGGGGAACCCTTTCTACGAGTGGTATGTAAATGGAGTCTCTGTTGGTACAAACCAGGCAACCTATTCCTACATCCCTGATAATAATGATCAGGTTTATGTTGTAATGACTTCTGACCTGAATTGTATATCTGACAATCCTGCAACTTCTAATACTATCACCATGGTAATGAGCGTCTTAAATCCTGTAAGCGTAAGCATTACCGCTGATCAGAATGATGTTTGTGAGGGCACACAAATAACTTTTACCGCTACTCCGGTGAATGGTGGTAATCCATCGTACCAGTGGTATGTAAATGGCAGTACTGTCGGCAGCGATCAGGACACATATACTTATACACCAGACGATGGTGATCAGGTTTATGTAATAATGACTTCTGATTTAGGCTGTGTTTCTGATAATCCTGCTACCTCCAACACCATCAGCATGTTGGTTAACGATCTACTTCCTGTCGATGTAAGCATCGTTGCTAATCAAAATGATGTTTGCGAGGGCACACAGGTAATTTTCAACGCTACCCCGGTGAATGGGGGTAATCCGTCTTACCAATGGTATGTAAATAACAGTACTGTCGGCAGCGATCAGGACACATTTACCTTTGTACCAGACGATGGCGATCAGGTTTATGTTGTCATGACTTCAGATTTAGGATGTGTTTCGGATAACCCTGCAACTTCAAATACCGTCACCATGGTTGTGAACGATATCCTACCTGTAAGTGTTGGGATTGTGGCAGATCAAAACAATGTTTGCGAAGGAACAATTGCAAGCTTTTTCCCCATCCCGGCCAATGGTGGAAGCTCGCCAACTTACGAGTGGTATATTAACGGAACCTTTGCCGCAAATGGTGATACTTACTCATATGTCCCCTCAGATGGTGACCAGGTATATGTGATCATGACTTCTTCACTGGCATGTGTTTCCGGCAACCCGGCGGTATCAAATACCCTCCAGATGCAGGTTTCGCCATACATTGACGTAACGGCTACTATCGTGATTACCTGGAACAACCTCTGCGAAGGATCAGAATTCAACTTCACTTCAGCTACTACGGGTGGTGGGAACGACCCTCAATACCAATGGATGGTGAATGGTGCCCCGGCTGGGGAAAACATGCCTGAATTTACATAT
>Ga0209417_1002813_pt1 | contig 25226 bp, 16 predicted proteins | sample RifGroF2_FD_184002 | JGI IMG/M metagenome (GOLD analysis project Ga0209417, IMG submission 184002) | Groundwater microbial communities from Rifle, Colorado, USA - Groundwater F2 (SPAdes) (version 2) | ecosystem: Environmental > Aquatic > Deep subsurface > Groundwater | place: Rifle, Colorado... | reverse complement strand
ATTAGAGGTTGTGAACCGCAAAATCGGCCTGCTGCAGCGTAACGCCTGCGGCTACCGAGATGATGAATATCTAAAACTCCGAATCCTGCACCTGCACCGTTCAAACTACTCATTAACCGGATGAACCGAATTTTTGAGTAGGACAGCGAGGATTGTATAACAAACTGGCAATCCAGCCCACCAGCATAACTATGAATGTATTTATTCCGCCGAGCCATACCCAGTTGACATCATAAATGAAATAGCATACAGGACAGACTACATAACTCACAATAGAGCCGCAGATAATTCCAAAGGTATTGGCTCTCTTTGTAAAGAGACCAAGAAAGAAAACTCCATACAAAGGGGCGGCAATGAAACAGCTTAAAAGACCAAAAACTTGAAGAATCGTCCCAATGTTTCCTACAAACAGGGCTGTAACAGTTGCAATCATTCCGAATGCAAATGTCAGCAGACGGGTAAGAGTAAGATCAGAGTGTTTGGTTTTGTTTTTAGCAGGGAAGAATGGCTCAATGACATCCTTAAGAAGCATGGTTGCGAGTGAATTAATTGCACCGCTGATGGTGGACATGGTAACGGCAAGCAACATGGCGATTATCAGGCCAGGTATGCCGATTATTGTGTGATTGATTATGTAAAATGGAAATGCCTTTTCAAGGGCTTTTGAGGGATCGGCATCACTTTTTACAAGTTCCGCAAGCTGGGCAGGATTAGCATGGAAAAATGCAGCCAAACCTAATCCAATTGCAATGAGCAAAAGGGTAAATGGAAAGTTAATTAAACTGTAGCCTACCATGCTTGCGATGGCGCTTTTGGTGTCCTTTGCGGCAAAACAGCGTTGAACGATAACCTGGTCTGTGCCGAACATTCCCAGTGTAGCTACAACCATACCTGAAAGAACAGCCCAGAAAGTGGCTTCGCGACGGAAAGAAAAACTGAAATCGAACATTCTGGTACTCCCAGAATCCACCGCTTGTTTCCATATTGAAGCAACATTCCAATCAAACTCTCGTAGCATGAAAATGATCACGGCAAGTAAACCGAAAACCATAACAAAGAACTGAAGTACATCTGTCCATATTACAGCCTCAAGTCCACCAGCAACAGTGTATGCGGTTGTGCTTAAACCGATAATAAAAATGCATAACCACAGAGGCATACCAGTCATTGGAGAAAGCATCAAAGCAGGAACGTAGATTACAGTTGCGAGCCATGCCAGTCTCATCAGGATTGTAACAATGCTGGCGGCGGTGCGGATCGACGGATGGAAACGCCGTTCAAGGTATTCATATACGGTATAGATTCGCAGTTTGTACAGCACCGGTATCATCATAAAGCCAACAAACAGGAGTAGAGGCACAGAAAATAACAGGTTGGTGGCGGTCAATTGAAGGTTTTCACGAAAGATGTAGGTGGGAACGCCGACAAGAGAAATTGCGCTTACACCAGTCGCCAGTATCGAAACAGCAAGAGGAAACCACCCCATTTTTCTGCCTGCCAGGCAGAAATCCTGTACAGATTTCTGGCGTTTGCTGAAATACCAGCCCATAAGAACGACAACCGACAGATAAATAATGATTATCGCGAAATCGACCAAATGCAAAGTGTGCATATACTCTCCAGATACTAAAGCTATTTAACAGGATCAAGAACGAGCAGCCATTGTGAAGCCATCGCGGCAAAATCATTTATATCTACATGTTCGTCGTTATTGATGTCTGCTGTGTTCCAACCTGTCGATAGCCAATTGGTTGCCAATATACTAATATCCTTAAAGTCAATGTAACAATCAGGTGAAAGATCGGCATTGCCACAGCACATGATACCTTCTTTAGGTGAAATTTGAATCATTCCTTTTTGAAGCTTGTTAGTTCCAGAATAATCTGGCCCAATAAAACCATCCATAAATAAGAAATCGCTCTGGGGGATCACCATCATAACTAAATTCGGTTCAACTTCAGCTATTGCTGTGCAGCTATTATAATAACCGTCGCCACGAAAATTCAGCCCATATACTTTTTGCCAGTTATTTCCAGAACCTGTGTGGTCAACAAAAACATCTTCTCCTGGTCTTGTGCCTACAATTGCAATAAGTGCTCCATTGCTCATTAGTGTGACATCTGGCCAAATACTGCTTGTACTGTCCGGAATAGCTATAGGGGTGGACCATGTAAGCCCCCCATCTACCGAATGTGACTGTTTGCACGCATACCCCGTGCCAGAACGCATCAGGCACAACAATGAATTATCAGCAAGCCGAACAAGCACTGGCTCGCAATAACCCTCCCCCTCGGCATTTTCACTACGAGCCACAGTGGCCAGATATGACCATGTTAGACCACCATCATTTGATTTCAATAAAGAGCTGTGGTATTTTGCCTCTCCGGCGACCCTGCCATAAAACGTCAAAATCATTTTACTGCTGTCATTCATATCAGATAATACCAATGAGCGATGTGCTAAAAGAGTACCGTTCCATGGCAAGCTGACCCACCACACTATCCGGGAAGTTGGTGTACTGGTAGGACTCGACCACTCAAAAATACCCAGATTATGAAACATTGATTCTGTGGTATCCCAGCAACTCGCTGACATAATAGTTCCATCCGGCTTCTGCACGGTATTCAAAGGCCTAATAGTATTATTAGGTGTATTCCACGTCTGACCATTGTCGTACGAAATGAGATACTCAGTCCACTCATTGGTGGTATGATTACCCGCATTGTATGACAACCAGATCACTGCATTATTGTTGCCCGGTGTTCCGAATCTTTTCATAAAAGGAAACATTACGGAAGTTTCGTCATTTCGAGAGACAATTGCATCCACCCCGACCAAGGTTGGCGGCATAGCTATAGGATCAAGTGTTGCGGCAAACTGAGCCCAATAAAAATAATCAAGATAGCTCCTGCCACTAAAAGCTAAGCCAATATCACCAAAAAGTATTGAATCATATGATTGGCTGGAACTGATGATGAATCCGCAATGGATACTGGTACTCCAGTTGCCGTCAGCTTTGAGATAATAGAGATCCGCGCCGCTTAGATTTCCATTGGACACATTCGTAAGACACCGAAATGTTGACCATCCGTACGCATCCACATACGCCTCAAAATATATGTTCGGATTGTCACCCGCATAAGTACGATGACTCGGACTAAGTGAAAACTGTACATAACCGCGTCCTTCAGCCCGAATCATTATCGCATTAGTATAAGTATTCAGCGAGGATAGATTCTTAATCTTGAATTCTATTGTGCTCGCTGCGGCTGCATTAAATACGCCTATTTTTGTATTGAAAGAACAGTTTGAATTTTCACTTGTGCTGGCATAATATTGGCATCCTTTTACTCCTCGTATAATGCCAGTGGGAATATACGAGGTGCAATTAAAAACAATTCCTCCATCATAATTTTCAGGAAGAATTTCAGCTTGATACGCACAATCCCAACTGGTCCCTTGTGACATTTTCGCCATCAAAAGTAAACAAATGCCGATTGCAAGGCATCGATTTTGTTTCACCATGGGGTTTTCCTATAATTTTAAGAGTTACTGTTTTTAGCTTTAAAGGAGAAAAATTTTCCAGCCTGTTAAACTAATTCACTTATGTTACATATTGTATACAAAATAGTCAAGAGTTTATTTTGTGTCCACAATTTAACGAGTCATTTCCGCTGGTCGGATAAAAAAAAGATGAGCGACTGTTATGTAATTTTAATGACTGCAATATCTTGCAAAATAAGAAGTTATGTTAAAAATGTTTATAGGTAGAGAGGGGTTTTAAGATAAAATTTATGAAAACCCAGAATTTTTGTTGACATAATTATAAATCTTGTATACAATCCATGAAGTAAATAAGGACATATAAGGCGTATAAAGATTGATTTTAAACCTAATTCGAGAGTATTAATTGAGAGCTATTTTGTGAATCAAACTGCGGAAATTTTGACATTGCAGGAGAGTACCTGTAAAAGGATACGTGAAATGATTACTCGTGGTGATATCGCGAGTGGTCAGAGGATTAAAGAAAGTCAATTGGCCAAGATGCTTGGTTATAGTCGTGTTCCTGTACGTGAATCTCTGATAAGGTTGAAGGCTGAGGGATTGGTCGTCAATAAGCCGCATTACGGCTTTAGGGTTATATGCACCCCGCTTTTATTTAGCGAAGACGTACAGCAATGTCATCAAAAATTTAAAAAGGTTTAGTCTAAATTATTTTTTATTAGTTTATGATGGAATTTAATTTAAATTGAAGGGAGTTAAATATGAAATCTTTTTTTATTGCTTTAGTTTTTGTTTTCTCAATTGCTGCACATCTTGAAGCTACACAATGGACACATACTTATCAATGCGATATGATACCTGAAGTTTTTGAGGATAGTACCGCATTTAACTATGTTCCCTATCAACCTGCGGGTTCGACGATAACCAGATTCCTTAAGGAAGGAAAATATTATCTAAAGACAACCAATGGCACCAGTACAAATGCCAACTGCTGGTATAACGGTAAATCCGGCGTTTTTGATGCGGGCGTGGCGAGTACCATTGAATTTAAAATCAAAAACATTACCGCCGGTGGTACCTATACAAATGGTCTGATGATTCGCGATTATGGCAGAGGATACATTATTTTTTGTTTTAATGCCAATCACCGCGTCTTTGCCTATGATAATCCAGGAAGTAAATATATGGATGCTTACGTAGATTCCAATGACTGGTCTACATTTAGAGTTCTTACAAATGTTTCCAGTGGCAATCTTGTCAGCGCTGATATTTATTATTTACAGGCTGGCGGTACCTGGAGTTCAAGCATTCGCTGCGATCTGATTACAGATGCAGGTCAGGCATACGACAGCATTTCTTTTGGGGATTTTGGAAGTGCCTGGTATGGCGAAAGCTATCAGGATTATTTTTACTGGACTCAAGATACAGCAACACTCGATAATATGGATTTGCCAAATGCCCTTGTTGCGATGGAAAACCGCATAACGATAATTACTCCGGCTGACAATAACCATATTGAATTTCCTAACATCAAACGATTTGGCCAACCTGGCGACAGTAATGCCATAATTTGGATGTCTTATAATATAGGTGTGCACCCAGGCGGCGATACCGGTAACGTACGCATATCAACTGATAATGGTGATACATGGTCGATTCCTACCAATACGATCCAGGCTATGAATTGCGCTGAAAAACCTGATGGTTCTGTTATCGCAGTACATTGCTGGAGTAGCACTATACAAACGACGCATAGCCTTGCTGTCCGCACATGGTCAAGTCCAACAAGCTCTCATAATACCAGCTATAAATCTGTAACTTTGCCTTTCAGCAGCAGTTTATATACACATAGATCATTGATACTTTCTGATAAAAATGACCCTAATAAGCTGATAGTTACATTTTACGGCAAGCGTTCTGATAGAAACAAGTTTCACACATCTCTGCTCAGATCGCTTGATGGCGGGCAGAACTGGTCTTTTTTGAGCAGCGTGGCTGACTTTAATGATGCAGACATTCCGGGAACAGAAGGATATTGTGAACCTGTTCTGGTGCGCCTCGCTGATAATTCGCTGCTTTGTCTTATGCGTCTTGGAACTGGCAGTCCATGTGTGCAAAGCAGATCGGTTGATGGCGGTGTAACTTGGTGGTCAAAACCTGTTGCGTTGCCTGGTTCAGCAAGCAGTATAGATCCGGAGATATTGCTTCTTAAGAACGGGACACTTGTAACCACAGTTGGCAGACGACAGCCTGGTATTGATTTCTTTGTAGACTATAGTGGTACAGGAAATAACTGGCAAAAGGTCTTATTCCCTAATTTTCAGGGAAGCGGTTATTACTGCGGTTATACGGCGATTGCTGAAACCGAGCCTAATGTTGTTATGATGATAACTTCTGAAAGTGATTTTGCGACATGGCAATATGATGGCACAAATAAACTTGAAAAGGCATTTATTAGGATTTTGCCAGACGAAAATCAGGCTTCAGCGGTGTACTGGGATGCGAAATGGCTTGCTAATGAGTTTCCGGAGTCTTTTCAATATGTGCCATTTGGCGTTGATGACAACCCCTTTGATTATTATTATTGGGGAACAGCGGCCACAAGAAATATAAGTTCAGGTATTTATACTTGCAGCACCAATGGAACTGATGCATCCAATGGAACATATTATTATACCCCTGAAGGGCAATTCAATGCCGGCATTTCGACTACTATAGAATTCAAGATTAAAAATGAAAGCAAGCCAGCGAATAAAACCTATGTAAATGGATTGATTATAAAACAAAAAGGCGAAGGGTGTGTTATGTTTGCCTTTGGCCTCAATAATGTAGCTTACGCATATGATGACGCGTCAATAACTTTTACACCTTATAAAGACGGCAGCGACTATTCTACTTTTAGATGTATTACGAACGTAGATCACGGTTATTTAAAAAATGCCCAGCTTTATTACAAACAATCCAATGGAAACTGGAGCAGTCCTATCACCGCTTCGTTTATTGCAAGTGATGCATACACATATGATTCAATAGGTTTTGGTGATATGAGTTGGGCATGGGCAGGGCAGTGGAAAGAAGACTATTTCCACTATACGCAGCAGGATGCATCAACTTCTTCATTTAGTGACCCTATTGATTGGGAAAAAACAATGTTCGCTAATTAATTTGTATAATTGAGCCTGTTGCATAAATAATTGTTCTTTTAAAAAGTGAATAATTCCAGCTTTTCGGTTATAATCTGTGCAATGGATTGGTTAAACATTCATAAAGGATTATGATATGGCTTACAATTTCCTGCCTTGCGACCGAAATCAGTCTTGTTGATGGAACGAAAACTTCTGACCGAGCGTGGCAGAGAATTGTATAAGTTGCGAAGCCAGACGGTTGAGCCGGTGTTTGTCAGATTAAGGATGTTCGCGGCTTTGACAGGTTTATGCGGCGCGGAATTGAGGCTTGCCGCAGCGAGTGGTCGCTTGTTTGTGCTACGCATAACCTTCTGAAGTTGTGGCGAAGCGGAAAAGTCTGCTGGAATTGATAGAAAAGGGTGTTTTACCGGCAAATTAGGCGGAGATTAAAAACGTCCAGCCGAAAGTAAGTGAAAATTATAGTTGAAAATTGAATAACGGTAAGTGAGGGCAGGAAAAATGAGCCATCCTGCTTACATGGCCATCAAGTCCAACGGTTGGATTTGAAAATCATTGTGCAACAGGCTCAAAGATTGATTTTAAACCTAATTCGAGAGTATTAATTGAGAGCTATTTTGTGAATCAAACTGCGGAAATTTTGACATTGCAGGAGAGTACCTGTAAAAGAATACGTGAAATGATTACTCGTGGTGATATCGCGAGTGGTCAGAGGATTAAAGAAAGTCAATTGGCTAGGATGCTTGGTTCTAGTCGTGTTCCTGTACGTGAATCTCTGATAAGGTTGAAGGCTGAGGGATTGGTCGCCAATAAGCCGCATTGCGGCTTTATGGTTAAGGAGTATACGAGAAAAGACATTATCGAGCTTTATCAATTGCGTGAAGTTATTGAGGGGCTGGCCGCAAGTTTGGCCGCAGAAAATGGTACTGATCAGCAAATTCTTGAATGTAAAAAATTGCATGAAGAATTCAAGGTTCTGGTTAGTAAGCATGAAGATCTGCCCGAAGATCAAAAAGAGCAAGCTATGGCCATTCGTGAACAGATTTGCACCGTGGATGAAAAACTGCATATGCTAATTTTGTCGATGAGTGGTAACAGCAGACTTGAAAGCGTGTTTTCATCGATTCTTGCTCAACGGAGGTTATGCTTGAGCTTAGCTGCCGTACATGAAGAAAGGTTGCAAGAGCATAATTTTGCTAACCGTTTGTCAATTAAGTCGCATGAAAAAGTAATCTTTGGGATAGAAAATCACGCTTCAGTATTGGCAGAGAAGGAAATGCGGGACCATGTTGCTGGTGCATTGCACGGTCTACTCAGGCATATGGAAAAAATTGTAAAGTTGTTGCAATAAAGTTAAGGAGTTATGAAAAATGCGTATTGGCAAAGAGTTTAACAGAGGTTTCACTTTAGTGGAATTGTTGGTTGTGATTGCGATTATAGCGATGTTGTTGAGCATATTAATGCCAGCACTTGGCAGAGTACGTGCACAGGGAAGACAAGTCGTCTGCCTTTCCAATATGCGGCAGTGTGGGCAAGGATTACTGCTTTATGCAATGGAAAATAATGATTTTATTGTTTCCGGACGGTGGAACAAAAATAATGACCCGACTTCAATGAATGAGGCTTTTTGCAATCTTACCCCCTATCTTGATTCAAGCAAAAAGCCTAATAAAGATGTTTACATGCTTCCGAGTGATGAAGCCGCCAGATATAATGAGATATGGGCGAAATTAAAGTGCCCAGCTCAGGAGAAGTACATAACTCGGCATGGAGTAGGCCAAGGTATTGATCAATTGACCTTTGCGATTAACATCGGTGCCAGTTATGCACTGCATGGGTATAAAGATGGTTTTGGCTTATTTGATTGGTATACCGGAGAAAGTCGAAAAAATTCAAAGATTAAACACCCCGGCGAGGTCATGGCTTTCACAGATATGCGTGATGTTGAATACACCTATTCAGGGCATTATTATATGATGAAATCTAGCGGCCGCTACGACCCAGAATGGTTTATGCCAGTTCGTCATCCTCGTGGTTTTGTCGTAGGTTTTGCAGATGGGCACAGTGGTATGGTAGAGCAGCAGATAATCAAAGACAAGGATCGTAAATATACAGAAAATCCTTTGTGGAAAGCGCAGTGAATTTAATAATGGTGTTTTTAAAAGTGTAAAGTAATTAGGGAATTTTTTAAAACCTTTTTTAGGAGCGAAGAAAATGATGTACAGATTGAGTTTAATTTTGTTGACAGCAGTGTTACTGTCGGGTTCTGCCCAGGCTGGTGTCGCGCTTAATCAGGATTTTAATTCGATGCCGATTGGGCCTTTGACGACGACAGGGCAGGGGACGACATCGAATGTCGGCGGATGGTGGCGTGCAACCTCTGGAACGGAAGATCCCTCTATTCGAGCATTGGATGATGTTAATGAGCCGGATAATCTTTCATTGCGGTTGTCAGCGAATAATCGCATGGCTTTAGGTTCCTCAGACATTGCTCCGATTTCATCGGGAACGCCGTTTATAGTATCTTTCTCTGTTTATTTTGTTGATATCGGAGATGTGGACGAGCAAATGGGTTCATTCTATTTTTATTGTGATGCTCTGGCTGCTCTGTCACCGGCTACAACGGGCATCGCTATGTATAATGAAACTTTAGGTAATTTACTTGTAATTGATGGACGTGCCGGTACATTTCGTAGGCTTAATGTGTCGCTTTACGATTGTAAGGGAAAATGGGTAGATTTTAAAATACACGTTAAGTCCTGGAACGATGGCACAGGTTATGGTAGTTATGATTTGTATGTAAACAAAAATCATCAGGGTTGGATTCTGGCGGGTGCTGACACTAGTTTTGTTTCGAGCGCTCTTATCAATGGTGTTAATGCCGTATTATTCAGGCCGCGTAACCCTTCTGGAATTTTAAACTATTTTGATAATGTTTCAATCAGTTCGGTCCCTCTTGATTGTGAGGATGCGGTTCTTTTGGGAACAAATCTGGCTGGTGATCTAAATCAGGACTGCACAGTTGACGCAAATGACCTTGAATTAGTTGCGGCAAGTTGGCTTGATACTACAAGTGGTGATATTGCCTGGTCGATTCACTGGGATGCGAACGAATTGCCGGAAGACTATAATAATGGCTCTGGCAATGTCTTTGTATATGGACTATGGCCTTCTCCTAATCCATATGTGACCCGTGGGGTGAGTGCGGGTATTTATAGCTGCACGTCAGATTTAGCCAGCAGCGCTTTCGTTAATACGAAGAACTCATTTCCCGTTCTTAACTGTCGTGAACGGTTTCTTGCGGAAGGACGAATAAGAGTTACTCCCAATACCGGTTACGCCGGAATCCTTGCCAGACAGAGAAGTTATGGAAATGTTGTGTTCTATCTTTGGCCTCACATGTACGCTGATGCTCATGGATGGTCTACATTCAGATTTGTCACAAATGTGTCTGACGCAAACCTTGCAGGCGCAGAATTGTATTTTTTAAACTCCACAACGACTAAGTGGGTGCGATGTTACGCTGTTGCCGTAGATACATCAAATGCAGCGTTACAGGCGTATGATTCGCTTATTGTCGGTGATTTAGGTTCTAGTACGGCAGGAACTTTTGAGATAGACTACTTGTATATAACTCATGACCAGGCATCGGTTTCTAATTTTGAACGTGCTATGACGGTTCAGGATGCTGATATTTATAGTGATGGCATTGTTAATTTTCGAGATTTAGCGAGTCTGGCCAATAGTTGGCTACAGACGCTGATTTTTTAAAACTTTTTTTAGGAGTGAAGAAAATGATGTACAGATTGAGTTTAATTTTGTTGACAGCAGTGTTGCTGTCGGGTTCTGCCCAGGCTGGTGCGATAGCGTATGACAGCTTCGAAAGCCATGCCAATGGCGATCTTGTCGTAGACACATGGCTCGTCGGTCTGACTCCAGATATTGGAGCCGATTGGGTAAAATCGTGGGTACAGGCGCAAGACACGTCCACGGTGACAAATGAGGTCGCTTATAGTGGAACGAATTCTCAGAAAGCCCTACGTGCTAAAGTCGGTACAGCTACGGGTGTATTCACTGGAATTGGTACAGGTATGGTGATTGATGTGACAAAAGAGTATACTTTTACAAGCATGTACCAGGCCGCTAATGGCCAATATGCTGCTGACAACTGTGGTACGAATTTTGTCAGCGCAGGCCCGAGCAATAACTGGATAGCAGGTTGGAACCATTTTGGGTATAACAGTCTCGGAGCTACCACTAACGATTATTTCGGTATTCGCAATAATGCGACTTATGTAAATGTAACGAGTACCACAGCATTTAAGCCGGTTGCAGGGAACTGGTACGAAATGGAAATGGTTGTTACGATAGGAGCCAATGACGGTTTGGGTAATTACCCAATCACGTATGATACATTTGTAACTGGTCCGGATGGTATCAGAATACAGCTTGCTGATAATTTCAATGGATATCAGAAGCTCAGCGCCGCAGGTATTGCTTATGGCTGGGAACTTAATACAGGAGCCGGAGCGGTGTCAGGAAGTAGTACCAATACCTACAATCTGGCTTACTATGATGATGTAACTATTATACCTGAGCCAATGACGGTATCGCTTCTTGGTCTTGGTGCAATTGGTCTGCTCAGACGTTTTCGCAAATAAGGCGAAGTTGGTTTCTGAAGAAGTTTGTTAAAGGATGATGCGGAGCTTATGTTTCGCATTATCCTTTTTAAGTTTATCGTGAGAATTGAGTGTTATAACAAAACAAGACAAGGATTTGTGAAGTGATCCGATATGCAATTATATTCTTGTTGCTGATTCACCCTGCTGTTTACGCAGTCGATCTGATGATCGATGTTGATGCATTTGATAATCTGTCATCTCCGGGTATATACAAAGCAAACTATTATGGGGCTGATCAGATTCACGAGTTTTTTCAGAAATGTCGCAGTTCAGGGGTCTCCATGGTTACTTGGCGCAGCCAGTGCCAAATTGCTTCCTACCCTTCAAAACTTAATTATTCTTTTGCGGATGAGCCGAATATCAGGTCTCAGCCGGAACTGCAGCAGCACACCGGAGCGTTTGCTTTAAAAATTGGGGTCAAGAATTCCGGCAATGGGCTAATTCAGGAAACTGAATTGCTGGCAGCGGTGCAGTGGTACACATTGTCCGCCTGGGTTATGCCGCTGACCAAAGAGGGAGTTTATCTGTGTGTGCTCTTGCCAAACGGGAATAAAATAAACTCCAAATGTGCATTTGGGCAAAGTGATGCATGGCAGCGGCTCGTGCTTGAATTCGAGGCGGCTGATAAAATAAAAACTGCGATCGTGTCCACAGGCTCGCCTGAAATCGCAAGATTCATAGTGGATGATGTTTCACTCAAAAGCCAAACGGGAACCGAATTCATTAAAAACGGCGGCTTCGAAGAATTCAGCATGCTCGAAGCGACGCATTGGGATTCGAGCGGATGCAATTTTGTGGTGTTGTGCGGCGACATAAAAGCAATGAGTCCAACATATCGCAAACGGCTGCTGCCTAATGCGGATGGGTATATACACGTGCTGGAGTATTCACGTTCAAGTCCGGATCATAGAATTGAAGCGCTTAAAAAATATGATCCGCTCAAAACAGCAGTCAGGGCAGCTAAGGAAAATAAAGTAAAGATATATGCATGGTTCGACCCGCTGGACGACGGCAGGCGAGTGATTCCGGGATCCGCAAGTCAATGGGTTTCGCGTTTCATGGAAGAAAACCCTGAATACCTGCTTTGCAATAGCCAGGGCAGGCGGCGATGGGGACAGTTCTGTTTTGGATATAAGGCTGTCCGCGATTATAAAACGGCTGTAGTTCGTGAATTGCTGGACTATGATGTTGATGGTATTTATTTGAAATTATCGTTTCAACATAATTTTGTCTGGGATGGGGGAAGTTATGATTATGGCTCATATGTTTACAACGATATTGCACTAAAAGAATATGAACGACAGTTCGGGCGGCCTGAAAATGGCGAATACGATATCAAGAAACTCAAAGTAATACAAAGCGAGTTTTTTGAACAATGGATAAAGGATGTCGCCGAGGTGATCCACTCGAGAGGCAAGCGTCTGCTCTTATCGATGTATCCGTCTGATTACTCTGAAAAAACAACCGGTGCATGGCCGTTTGACTGGAAAGCATTAATTCAAAATCATATAGTTGATGAATTCATGATTGAGCCGCGGCACAGCGGCGATCCTAATGGGCTTATGCGTGATATTGAACAGCGGATGCACTATGCTCAGCTGTGCAGTAAAAATGATGTCAAGTACGGGTTCGATTATTATGCCACAGCTTTGGTGAATTCCGCTAAAAAACTGAACAAACCGGCCCAAATCCTTTTGGAACAGCAGGTAAACAGTATCGCAGAGTCGCCGGTCGATTTTATAGGAATTTATGAGGGCTTGAATGTGGATGTGGGCAATTACTGGCCATATCTGCGTAGTCTGCATGATAGTATTTCGAATCGAAAGATTGATAAAGAACAATGGTTTAGGATGGCGCAGCCGATTGAATCCAAAAGCGACAGCATCAAGGTATTGAAACTGACGGCACAGAAAATTGGTGGGGATGCGATTGTTGACTGTTCACAGTTGTGTGATGGTGACATCAGTGATGCTGGTGCGATAACATTTCTGCCTGCAAGCCCTGTAGGCATGCCTTTTGTGCTGATGGCTGAACTGGAAGGTGTACATGCGATAAAAAGAATACGAATACACTCGGGTATTGTCAACTGGATGTATAATCCAAGCGGTTTGTGCAACATTAAAACGTATAAGCTTCAGGTACGCAGCAGCGGTAAATGGCAGGATGTGAATGAGTTTAAAACTATCCCTGCTGCAGTTAATACAGGTCTGACTCCATATAATTGTTTTGAAGAAATAAATTTTAAAATACCAGTTTCTACCAATGCAGTAAGGATAGAGGTTGTCGATTCCTATGATACTGGTAAACGCAATAGGTGCCCTGATAAGCCTTGCATTGCAGAGAACGAGCGCGCAGTGTGCATCAGAGAAGTGGAATTTTTCAAAAGTGACCTCAATAGTAGTAACAGGAAATAACAAGATGAGAACCGCCGATCGGGAAATCATATCTGGAACAAAAGGTAGCTGGAAGGAAAAAGGGTATGAAGCCTTCGCAGATGGCACCTTCGGCAATGGTGGACAGAATCTTTATGTTTCGCGAAATGGTGAATTGCAGCGTATTTTCAGATTCGATATTACTAATAGCGGCTATACCGATCTGCTCTTTGCCAACAGCCATGATTTTGGTGAGCGTCCGCCTGTCTATGTGATCGAAAATGCTTTATCTTCAGAAAAAGCCCATATTAAAGAATTGCGAACAGAGGGTGCGCATGCTGGAGCAATTGGTGATCTGAATGACGATGGATATGATGATATTGTGATTGCAGGCCAGAACAATGGGCTACACCAGGATTTGATGGCATTTGTTTATTATGGTTCTCCCGAGGGACTCAGTGAAAGATACAAGTATGAGTTACCTGCTCCCGATTGTCGAGATGTAGCAATAGGTGATTTTAACGGTGACGGACTTAAGGATATCGCATTTATCCTCGGAGAAGATAAAATACGGATTTTCTATCAGACTCCGCAAGGATTTCTCCCAACTGAATATACGGATTTAGCTGTAAAACTTACGCATCTGGCAGCAGGTGATCTTGACGGGGATGGATGTGACGAACTTTATGTGCGAGTAAAAGAGAACAAACCTCGCATACTTTGGGGAGGTTGCGATGGCATCAGTCTGGAAAAGTACACAGAGTTTGGCGAATTTATCAACGAAGATTCTTTGCAGATTCCAGGCGCTGGAAATCTTGCCCCGGTTTTGCAGGGCAGAATACCCAAGATTATCACATGGCGGGGCAAAACTCACTTATTTTATGCCAATCAGGAGAAAACACATTTAATTGCGGCCAATCCAGACAGAACGCTGGAAACCAGACTTGTGTTGGATACCGGGCCTGTCCTGTCAGTAGCAGTTGGTGATATCAGTGGCAAAGGGAAAGAGGATCTGATACTTGTCAGTAGACAAATTGTAGATGATCATGAAGTTTCGTGGATTTACTGGGATAATAATGGTTACAGCAATTCAAACAGGATAGGAATTCGAACTGCGAATGCGCGTGACGCAGCAATAGCTGATATCAACGGCAATGGATTTGCTGAAATTGTCATTTGCCAAGGTCGAGCGCCCTTGCATCTTTCGACCGAATCGCTGATTTATTGTGTTAGCGACAGTGGAGTTGTCAAAGATCCGATCAAATTCAAAACACATGATGCGGTTGATGTGTTGGTCGGCAGAACTTCAGATTCAATCAATCCACAGGTTATATTTGTAAATCACTCAATGAGCAAATCACTCGGCCAGCAGAACGTGTATGCATATCTTGGTTCTAATAAGGGATACAGTCCTGAACGTAGAATTGAATTACCTGGCCATTCTGCATGTGAAATCATCTCATGTGATTTCAACCAGGATGGTTGGCCTGACCTGCTTGTTGTTAACAATGGTGAAGATCAACCGAAGCTGAATCCGCCATCTTACCTGTACTGGGGTGGACCTGACGGATTTAAACCGGAACGCAGACAGGAAATTTCAACCAACCTGAGTTGGGGTGCGACAGTCGGTGATGTTGATCGCGACGGCAATCTGGAAATCATAGCAGGCGGAACAAATGATAATACACTCAGAATTTTTAGGATGAGAAACGGCGTATTCGATATAAATTACGAAACTATTGTGATTGATATGAAGCCGAATGAAATACGTTGTGTGCTTTGGCCGATTATGGCTGATTTTAATAATGATGGCTGGCTGGATTTATTTTTGCCTCTGATATCAAGTTCAAAAAGTCTCATCCTGTGGGGTGGGCCCGAAGGATTTAGCATGAAACGGTCGACTTTTTTGCCGGTGGAGAAAGCCCGCAGTGCTCGTGCAGCCGACCTGACTGGGAATGGTTATCTTGACCTTGTAATAGGGACTTACCCAAGCGGCTCAAGATTAGTGGAACATGATTGTTCAATCATGATCTATTGGGGCGGGCCTGAGGGATACAGCACAAGCCGCTGCTCTATGTTGCCTGGTTATCAGACCAATAGCATGGCTATTGCCGATTTCAACCATGATGGAAATCTTGATATTTTTGTAGGGTCGTATCTGAACAGCCGTGAACGCGATTTAGATTCATATATTTACTGGGGTCAGCCCGGAGGATTTTACTCTCCAATGCACCGCTCCCGTTTGTTCGGCCATTCAATTTCAGGCTGCTTTGCAGCAGATATAGATGAGGATGGCTATATCGACTTGGTATGCGCAAACCATCGTGCTTATGGAAATCATGTCGCGGAATCTGTTGTATGGTGGAATGGCCCGGCTGGTTTTTCGGAACAAAAACGCACATGGCTACCCACTATCGGGCCACATGGAATGTGCAGTGTAGAGCCTGCAAATATAATGAGTCGAGGCAACGAGGAGTACTATACTAGTAATCCACAATTCCTGGCCGATGGTAATTTAAATATCAAAATCTCATGGGAGGGAGTGATTCCCATTAAGACATGGGTGAAGGCAAAAATGCGGTTTGCTCAAAGTGCTGAATTGCTTGAAAAAGCACAATGGCTTGGAATTAATGGGCCAGATTCATGGCTCAATAATTGCGAGTCTATAAAAAAAGCGAAGAAATTTGGCCCTTGGGTGCAATATCGGTTGGCTCTTGGAGCTGTCAACTGTGGCAATACACCGCGAATTTCTGAAGTAATGATTGAATATTCCGACGCAGAACTATCCATTGCTTTACTTGAACCTGAAGCATTTAAACATTATATTTAAAGAGTCGATCATATGAAAAAGTTAAATGAAAAAACATACAAAGAAAAAGTCTTAGGCTGTTGGCTTGGAAAGGCCGCTGGAGGTACTCTGGGTGGGCCATATGAGGGAATTTGCAGGCAATTAAATCTCAAGTACTATGACCCTGTTCCAACCAAGATGTTACCCAATGATGACCTCGATTTGCAAATAGTCTGGGCTGTTAAATTAGCTCAAATGAAACAGCCCGTGATAAGCAGGTATAATTTTATTTCAGCATGGCAGGAAAATATTGGTTATAGTTGGGATGAATACGGAGTTGCAAAACGCAATATAGCCCTTGGTCTTAAACCGCCTTTGACAGGCTCTTATGATAACTGGTTCGTGAATGGGATGGGGGCGGCTATACGCAGTGAAATATGGGCGTGTCTGGCACCGGGTAACCCGGAACTGGCGGCTTCTTATGCTTTTGAGGATGCATGTGTAGACCATGCAGATAATGGAATCTATGCAGAAATGCTGCTTGCAGCAATGGAAAGTGTTGCCTTTATCGAAAGCAACATGGATAGAATAATTGATTATGGCCTTTCTGCTATTCCACACTGCAGCATAAAGCAGGCGATCATTGATACTTGCAATTGGTGGTACAAACTACGGGACTGGAAAGAAGTCCGTTTTTACATACTAAACAATTATCGTGATGACAACTGGACGGATGTGCATATTAACATACCTTTTATAATTTTGGGTCTTTTGGCAGGAGGAGGTGATTTCGGCCAGTCGATTCGCATAGCTGCCAATTGTGGCTATGATACTGATTGTACTGCGGCTACAGTGGGATCTATTTTGGGAATCATAAATCCAAATAGCATCGGCTCCGAATGGCTTAAGCCGTTGGGACGCAACATCGTGCTATCGCCTGAAATTATTGGTATCAAATCTCCGGCAAATCTTAACATGTTTACCGAGATGATTGTTGATCTACGAAATAAATTGGCTGAGCGGCCGCCAATTGTGCAGGAAGTCAGTCAGTCAACAAATCATCTCAAAATACATGCCAGAATGGCATTATTAGACTTTTATCTTGATAAAAACATGCCAAAAATAGGTTTTGCCTGTTGGCAGATGCCAGAAAGTGCGGTAGACATTTATTTAAATGGAACTATAGGGCGGCTGGAAGGTGAGAGCATTTCATCTCCCACTGTAATTATCCAATATGAAATTAATATAAAAAATGAATGTGATGCAATAATAATGTTTAATACTCGTAATACATACGCAGTTTGGGTTGATAATGAGTGTGTATTGTCATTCAGGTATGAATCGCCCCAACCCATGGTACCTGCACTACATAGAGGCAATAGCAAAAAGAGTCATCATTTTACACCCGGCAAACACACAATTACTGCGGTTACGAATAAACCTGAATATGACGAGGATCTGGAATGGGTGATCGGTTTGTCAGATACAAAGAAATTTGAGTGGCTGGTAGATGTTTTTGAACGAGGATTACTCAGCACATGAACTGTAATTAGTATATTGAGAATCAAGCATTGGTGTCCCCCAACTGATTGGTAGAAAAATGAAAAATTGTATTTGTAAAAAATTGGATCTTATTCAACAGCTTTTTACTCCTGAGCGTTTGACTAAGAGCAAGCAAAGATGGGAATGTATTTGGAAGGGCGTTTTGCCGCAAGACCGTCTACCTTTCGTTTATTATCCAAGATATTTTAATTATTATAATGATTTTAATTTTCCACAAGAAAGAGATAAACGGTTGGAATTAATGCTGGATGAATGTATTCTGCACGGCCGCTTGAATGATGATTTTATTCCGGCTCTATTCCCCGGCTGCAGGCACTCAACCATTCCCAGCATGTTTAACGTAGATGAAAAATCTATTGGTCAAGAAATCACTTGCGAGCGCATTATACAAACCGTGGAAGATATTCACAATTTGCCTGAGCCCCATATCATTTCCAGTTCGGTTGCGTCGGAGTGGCTCGAAACTCAGAGATATTGGCTCGAACAAACCAGTTCGCGAATTCCAATTCATGTCACTGACATGCAAGGGCCATTCGATGTTTGTGCACAGATGATGGGATATGATCAACTATTCATTGCAGCACTTTCGGAACCAGAAGTTATAAACAGGTTTTTCAAAATTGTTTCTGATGCCTTTATTCTGTTCTGGCAAGAACAGAAAGAGTTGTTAGGCGACTTATTTATACCAACTCATCTCTTTGGTTGGAGTTGGATGCCTAGCCAGTTGGGCGCTACCTTAAGTGCTGATAGCATGGTGATGGTGTCGCCTGATTTTTTTGAAGAATTTTATCTTCCTATTTTGAATCGGATTTCGGCAAAGTTAGGTGGTTTGACCGTGCATTCATGCGGTAATTTTGGCCATATATTAAGTCGGTTGCAAATGGTGCAGAATCTGCGAGGAATTAATGCTGGTCAAATGTCATTGCAACAACTACAACAATCAGGTTTGCGTAACAATATCGTAGTTATCATCATTGTTCAGGAAGGGGAGCCACTTGCGGCCGTGATAGACCACATAAAGGCTTTCAGTCAACCTGTTGACCTCACTCTTCATTTATATCCGGAAGAACTGCTCTCAAAACCTGTCGAGGTTTGGTCAGATAGCGATTGGACACTGTTGTATAGAAGAGAAGAAGCCCTACTGAAACTTTTGGCCACGAATTGATTGAGATGATTACCGATGAGCGGTTTGCTATTAATATTAACGTTTTCCATGGATGTTCTCTTTAATTAATCATAGCGGAAATGGTAATATAGGTCGGGAAAAGAGTGTTTTACGCTGAAAAATTTTTAAGGCCCCCAAGTGGGGATTCATGTATGAGACAGGCCGTTAATGCCTGCCTGAATGCTTACAAAATATAGATATGAAAAAGGGATGATTGATGTATCAACTGAGCGATGAAGTATGGATTATTTCGAGAAGTGATATTACTAACAACAGTTTGACAAAACTGGAGCCGCTATTTTCTCTTTCAAACGGGTCATTTGGAGTAAGAGGAACTTTGGCCGAGATGCCATGTGGTAATATGATGGGTACCTATCTGGGCGGTGTGTTCGACAAGAGTGATTCCTATACACCTGATATGGTAAATCTGCCTTGTTTTTTGAAACTGGATATTGTTACGGAAAAAGAACGATTTGGTGTGGACGACTGTAAGATACTGGAACATTCACAAAAGCTGGATATGAAAAAAGGACTTGTGTTTCGATCCACCCAATTAAAAACACCGTCTGGGAAAATCCTTACATGGACATCTTATCGGCTAGTTTCGATTGTACGACCGTATATTTTTGTAGAAAAACATATTCTTTTGCCGGAAAACTTCAGTGGAAAACTTTCAATTACGCATCATCTTGATGCGAACACCATGACGATTGATACATGGAAAGATATGTATGTAAACCATTATGAAGTTCAAGAGCTTGAAGCTGACAAAAATCATTTCCTTTATGCAACGGTCAAGCTTAACGACAGCCGACATCCTGTAACCGTGGCAACTGGAATGGATATACAGAGTAATTCGACGGTGCATCGAGACATCAGTAAGAATGTTATTTCAGTAGTTTATGTGTGTGAGGTTTATCAGGGCAAAGAATTTATTTTTGACAGGTTTTCATCTGCTCAATCCTTCATGCAAAATCCCGATCAGGAAAAGCTGCAATCGCTTGTCCTGGACTATGCAAATCAGCAGAAAAAAGCAGGATTTGATGTGATAAAAAAAGAACATGAGAGAGCGATGGTAAATTTTTGGAATAATACAGACATCATCATTGGTGGTGATCCTGAGCTTCAAAAAAATCTCCGATTTAATATTTTTGAACTTATCGCTGGCGGTCCCAGACACAATGAAAAAATAAGTATTGGCGCCAGAGGTTTGACGGGAGAGCAATACAGGGGGCATGTGTTCTGGGATACGGACCTTTTTATGCTTCCTTTTTATATTTATCAGGATCCCACTGTTGCTCGCAATATGCTGATGTATCGTTATCATACACTGGATGGAGCGAGAAGATTTTCTGCCTCGAATTATACCCATGGAGCGCGATTTTCCGTGCAAACGGCAGATACTGGCGACGATGCATCTCCCGTTTATGATGTAGATTCGCCGCATGCCCCCATCAGAGTTGGCAAGACAGGAGAATCTTTCAGGGGCCGATTAAGAGTGCCTTGGCTTACACGCGAAGAAATCCATATAAACGGGTGTGTTGCTTACGGAATATGGTCCTATTATAAGGCGACTCTGGACAAGAAATTTATTTTAAATTACGGATTAGAGATTCTGATCGAAATTGCCCGCTACTGGTGTAGCAGGATGGAGTGGGTAAAACGTAACAATCGTTATGAACTCCTTAAGACCGTTGGAGGTGATGAATTTCATTTCCATGCGAAAAATAACGCGTTCACAAACTATTTGGCCTGGTTTTCGATTGATTGGGCGATCAAATTATATCGCATGTTTTGTAAAACTGATTCTGAATCCGTTCGGCGATTAGAGGATAAGATTGGTATTTGTGAAGAAGAGATTGCCGAATTTGAAAAGAAGCAATCAAAATTTTATTTGCCGCAGCCGAATGATGACGGCATTATTGAACAACAGGACGGATGGTTAAAGCTGAAGCCATTCAAGAAAGTAATTATGGATTCGGGTGCCAGCATGTCGATTATGCGTACAACGGGAATTCAGCCCAACTCCGATGGTGGTGAGATCTGCATTAGAGGCATTTTTGCGGCAAATGATTGGCAAATTGTCAAACAATGCGATTTGGTAATTTTATTCTGGCTATTCCCCGACTTATTTGAGCGTGAAATAGTTATTAAAAACTATGATTACTATGAAGATAGAACAATTCACATGTCCAGTCTCAGTCCGAATACCAGCAGTATTGTGGCTGCCAGATTCAAGGGGTCTGATGCTGATTTAGATGCGGCCTACCATAACTTATTAACGAGCTCTCAAGTTGATCTCTGTGATTATCAGTTTAATGCGGAATGGGGGCTGCACTACGCTTCCATTGGAGGCACTTGGAATTCCATGATATTTGGCTTTGGAGGGCTTTGTGTAACGAAAGATATGGAGATTGAATTGTATCCGAAACTTTACAAAAAGTGGAACAGTCTGCGATACAAATTCTGGTGGCACAATAGTCAGGCGGATGTTTATTTTGACGGCAAGCGGGTAATCCTGAAACTCCTGAAAGGCGAACCTTTTGAAGTTAAAATTTTCGGTACAAAGCATCTTCTGAAAAATGAGATGAACATTGAAATGGGAGTTTAGTCGAATGAGTTTACAGGCGGTTATATTTGACCTTGATGGCGTTATTGTTTTTACATCAGAGTATCATTATCTGGCATGGAAACGTCTTGCAGAGGAACAGGGATGTTATTTCGATAGGCAAAAAAATGAAAAATTCAAAGGGGTATCCAGACAGGATTGTGCCAGAATGCTTTTCCCTGAAATAACAGACGCCTCACAACTGGAAGAGCTTGCAATTATTAAGAATGGGTATTATAAGGAATTTCTCAATGAGCTTCGGCCGGAGTCGGTGGTTACTGGCGTTCTGACATTATTGGATGAAATTAAAAGCGGCGGAATTAAAACGGCGGTTGCTTCGGTGAGTAAAAATACACATCGGGTTCTTGAAAAGCTCCATTTGTCCGACCATTTTGATTGTGTTGTTGATGGAAACGGTGTTGAGAGGAGTAAGCCCGCGCCAGATGTGTTTCTGGCGGTGTCTGAGAATTTGCATATTGAGCCATCAAATTGTGTGGTGATTGAAGATGCATCAGCAGGTATAGAAGCGGCTAATGTGGCGGGTATGATGACGATTGGCGTAGGCGACAGATTACAGCTCGCCGCTGCTAAGCAGATCGTCAGTGATGTGAATGAAATTGATATGAAGATGTTGTTTCAAATATTTGAATAAATATGTTGAAATCCCTGCGAGATGCGTCCTATGAACCAACGAAATTTAGGTGAAACAAAGATTATGGTCTCTGAATTGTCGTATGGCCTGCCAAGTGAGATACTATGCAGGCATAGGTCAGTAAACTTTCGCACTTTTTAAGCGACTAATTTTAATGATTTATAAACAAAAACATATCGACCAGCCGATGTCTTTGTTGTTGGAAACAAAATCAAGACATGGAGGTCGATATGTACATTATTACTTCGGCATGGACAGAACTTCTTCAACAGTTTTTGTCGATTTTTACCACGCCAACCAGCGAAATTTTCCTGCGGTTGATAACCGGCTGGATTCTCTGCACAACTCGCAGAACCGTCACCGGTATTATACCTTTTGCCGACCCGCGGAGTTTGCATGCTCACGATGCCTATCACCGCTTCTTTCCCAACGCCATCTGGAGCATGGCAAAACTCTGGCAGCTTCTGACAATAATGCTTGTTCAGAAATCTTGTCGAACAGGAATCATCACTTTGGCTCTGGACGATACCTTGTTTCACCGCAGCGGCAGAAAAGTCGACGGCGCAGGATGGTGGCGAGATGCTGTCCGCTCGACCAAAAAGAGCATCGTTTATGCATGGGGACTGAACCTTGTGGTTCTGACCTTGCAGATACAACCGCCATGGGGCGGAGAACCTTTGGGGTTGCCTATAAATATGAGGCTGCATCGAAAGAATGGACCAACATTGATAGAGCTTGCTATGGAAATGATCAACGAAGTAAAACAATGGCTGCCGGAAAGGTCGTTTCGGGTTGTTGGGGACGGTTTTTACGCAACTTTGGCTGGAAAGGCTCTGGATGGAGTTGCAATCATTTCCCGAATCAAACGCAATGCCAATTTGTACGATCTGCCGCCAAAACGAAAAAAGAAAGGACGCGGTCGTCCACGAACCAAAGGCAGGAAACTTGCCAAATTGGAAAAGATGGCCGCTCATATTCAGAATTGGGAAACGGTTACATTTCGTCAGCGAAGCAAAACTATAAAGCGACAGGTCTATACTCGTGTCGTTCTTTGGTACACGGTCAGCCGCAAGCCGATACTGCTGGTTATCAGCCGAGACCCGGACGGCAAAGAGAAGGACGACTTCTTTTTTACGACGGATTTGAATATGACCGCTGCGGAAGTTTTGGAATGCTACAACGACCGGTGGGCGATAGAAGATACTTTCAAAAATACAAAGCAGATTCTCGGCGGTCAGCAGCCGCAGACCTTCAAGAACAATGGGCCGGAACGAGCGGCGGGCTTGGGGCTTTGGCTGTACTCGGTTGTTTGGCTGTGGTATTTGAATCAAAAATCGCAGCGAAGATATTTCATTGTTCAGCCGTGGTACTGGCAGAAGACGAATCCCAGCTTCGCCGATGCGATTGTATGTCTTCGCCGCGAGCTTTGGCAAGAAAGAATAAATAGTATGTTCGGTAAATCTGCCGTACATGATAATAAATTCCAATATCTGCTGGAAGCATTAGCTCCAGCCGCTTAAAACATTGTGAAAAATGCGAAAGTTTACGGTCAAACGACCAATATTTATTGTTGAAAAATAATCTATTAGATACATTGCTGTCAGATATTGGTGTAGAAAAAAAGGCAAAAAAATTATGAACAAAAGATCGCTGGGAAAAACTGGAATAATGGTTTCAGAACTTGCCTTTGGCGGGGTTGAAATAGGTCTGCCTTATGGCGTTCATAAAGAGCTGATGCCGCAGGATGCCGCGATTAGTCTACTAAAAGCGACGGTTGATTCAGGGATCAATTTTTTTGATACGGCCCGTATGTACGGCTGTTCTGAAGAACGCATGGGAATGGCATTTAGCCGGATGCGGGATCAGGTTGTTTTGTCATCCAAGTGCCCGCATCTACGGTCATATGACGGTAAAATTCGTACCGGGGCGACATTGAGAACATTTGTCGAAGAATCTCTGCGTACCAGTCTCAATATGCTTGGGACAGATTATCTGGATGTGTATCTTGTTCATAGCGCTGACACAGAGATATTGAAAACCGATGAAGTTGCCGATATTTTCAATGTTGTCAAAAGAAAGGGATATGTTCGCTCAATAGGTGTTTCAACGTATGGATTGGCAGATTTCAAACTGGCCTGCGAAGATGGCAGATGGGATGTCGTGCAATTGGCATTTAATCTTATGGATCAAACTGCTGCGGATATTTTCCCCATTGCCAAGAAAAAGGGTATCGGTATTATGGTGCGTTCTGTGCTGATGCGCGGTATCTTAACTGATGTTGGTATTGACCTGACCCATGAAAAGCTGCATCCTGTGGCCGAGCATCGCAGGAAGTATCTCAAATTGCTCGGTGGCGAAAATCGTTCACTTTCGGATTTAGCGACGAGGTTTGTGCTTTCGTTTGCGGATGTCTCATCGGTGCTGGTCGGCATTGATAAAATGGAATTTTTAAATAAGGCGATTGCTCTGGCAAATGGCGAATATCTCGGTGATACGGTGCTTGCTCAAATTAAACAACTTGCCTACCCCGATCCTGAATTTTTAAATATAGCAATGTGGGATCGTAATGGTTGGACTAAATAAGGTGAAAGTTTAATGAACATCAATGACTTATTTTGCTTAAAAGGCAAATGTGCAATTGTTACAGGTGGAGCAGGATGGCTGGGATCAGCAATCAGCGAGGGCTTGGCGCAGGCTGGTGCCAAGGTGGCTATTATCGATTTCAACCAGGAGTACCTTGACAAGACAG
>Ga0209417_1002810_pt1 | contig 25244 bp, 28 predicted proteins | sample RifGroF2_FD_184002 | JGI IMG/M metagenome (GOLD analysis project Ga0209417, IMG submission 184002) | Groundwater microbial communities from Rifle, Colorado, USA - Groundwater F2 (SPAdes) (version 2) | ecosystem: Environmental > Aquatic > Deep subsurface > Groundwater | place: Rifle, Colorado... | reverse complement strand
GGGCTGAGTCAAATCTTTGCCAAGCTCGCCGAAAACTTTGATACCACAAAAGAAACCATCACCTACATCAGCAAAAATGTCTGCTTTTTGGGAGAGGATTTTTTGGCCTATCAGAAGTTTTTGTCCTAAGGATTGAGGCGCTCGAAAAATATCATCAAAAAAACATTGACAATGTTAGTTAATATTAATTAACATCGATTCCATGAGGACAAAAAAGCAACAGGAGATCATGCAAATTGGCGTGCGGCTGTTGGGTGAATGCGGGTTGCGGGGCTTGCGTTTAAAAAAGATTGCAGAGGAGCTTAAGGTTTCCGAGCCGGCAATTTACAGGCATTTTGAGAGCAAGGAGCACCTCGTTCGGTGCATTTTAGACTGGTTTGATGAACTCACCGAGCAGGAGCTGCGCCAACTCGACGCCGCCACGCCATTGCAAAATTTGGAGCAATTTTTTAAAAACCGCGTACAGTTTTGCGAAAAACACCCTGACATCGCCCGTCTGTTGTTTTCGGAAGAGCCTTTTGGCAAAGAGTCCTACAGTGCCCAGACCTTTGAACGCATGCAGAAACACCGACAGCGACTCGGCACACTCATTGAGCAGGCGATCGCGAATGGCGAAATGCGGCAGATGTCGAGCTCCAGCGCCTTTAGGATTCTTTTTGGCTCATTGAGACTCTTGATCAAGCAATGGTGCCTGGCGCGTTTTTCCTTTTCACTCAACAAAGAGGCCGAGAGCCTCTGGTGCGACCTAAAACGAATCTTAACCCATTAACCTATGTACTGCTTCCAATGTCAAGAAACGGCCAAAAATCAGGCCTGTGTCCTTCAGGGAATCTGTGGTAAATCATCGACGATTGCCGCTTTGCAAGATGTGCTCGTCTTTTCAGCCAAGGGGCTCGCGTGGGCGGCCATTCACGAGGGTAAGCGCTCCAGTGCGATCGCCCAACAAGTCATTGCGTCGCTCTTTGTGACCATCACAAATGCGAACTTCGACGAGGCTGCCATTCGGCGTTACATTGAGGAAAACATGAGGCTCAAAAAGCAGCTATTGGGCTCATCGTCGACAACGGGTGTGCTCGAGGCGGTGCGGTGGGACGGTGGCGATTTCCTCGCATGCGCGGCCAAGATTTCGCTCGACCAGCACCCCAATATCGACATCCGCAGCCTCACCGAGCTCTTGATTTACGGGCTCAAGGGCATTGCGGCCTACGCGCACCATGCCTTTGTTTTGAAGCGTGAAGATGCGGACCTGAACAACTTTATTTTGGAGAGCCTCGCCTACACGCTCGATCCGCACACGGTTGAAGAGTTGACTCAGCGTGTATTGAGCGCTGGTGCTTACGCCGTTCGCGCGATGTCGTTGCTCGACGCCGCCAACACCGACACCTATGGCCATCCTCAAATGGGCGAAGTCAAGCTCTCCGTTGGACAGCGTCCAGGCATTCTCATTTCCGGACACGACCTGAAGGACCTCGAGCTCCTCCTCGAACAAACGAAGGACAGCGGCGTCGACGTCTACACGCATTGCGAGATGCTCCCGGCAAACTTTTACCCGTTTTTCAAAAAGTACAAAAACCTCGTCGGGCACTACGGCAATGCTTGGTGGCAGCAAAACAAGGATTTCGAGTCCTTTAATGGCCCGATTTTGATGACGACCAACTGCATTATTCCGCTCAAAGACAGCTACGCCAAGCGCATCTTCACGACGGGCTGCACAGGCTATCCCAACGTTCCGCACATCGAGGACTCGCCCAACGGCAAAGATTTTTCCAAACTGATCGCCCTGGCCAAGACCTGCAAGCCGCCTGTGGAGATCGAGCGTGGAACCATGCCCGGTGGCTTTGCCCACCATCAGCTAGAAGCGCTCGCCGAAACCGTAATCAAGGCCATTCAATCGGGCGCCATCAAGCGTTTCATTGTGATGGCCGGTTGCGATGGCCGCCACCCGAGTCGCCAATACTACACCGACGTCGCCAAAAAACTGCCCGCCAACACCGTCATCCTGACCGCCGGATGCGCCAAGTTCCGCTACAACAAGCTCGGCCTCGGCACGATTGGCGGAATTCCACGCGTCCTCGACGCCGGACAATGCAACGACTCGTATTCGCTGGCCCTGATCGCGTTGAAGTTAAAGGAAATCGTCGGAGCGGCCAACGTCAACGACTTGCCCATATCATTCGACATCGCCTGGTACGAACAAAAGGCCGTCGCCGTCCTCCTCGCCCTACTCCACCTCGGATTTAAGGGCATTCGACTCGGACCGACATTGCCAGCCTTTCTCAGCCCGAACGTCGCCAAACTCCTCATCGACACCTTCGCACTCAAGCCAATAGGCACTCCCGAGGCCGATATCGCCGATATGCTGGGTTAGAGTTTGTCGTAGTCGACGCGTTCAAAGACGTCCAGGGCGGTCTGTCGGGACGCGTTGAGAATTTGGCGGCCGTCGGCCTCGAAGGCCTGCTTCGCACAGATGAAGGCCTTGTATTGCTCGTCGAGACGTGGCTGCGTCCAATAGGATTGGGTCTGACGGTAGTTGGGATGAAAGTGGTTGACCTCGTTGGCCTGCTGCAAAATCACTTCACCGGCAGCCGTCTTTTTGCCTGTGTCGGGCGACGCCGTAAACTTGAAATCGAGACCCAATAGGTACAGCGTCTGAATGCCCATATAATAGGCCATTTGCATGAGCGTGTACACGACAGTCGCTCCACCGTAAGTGCCTACAGACAAGTCTGTTGAGAAAGTCGCCACGCGATTTCCGTCGACGACCGGTGATGGCAGGTCCCTCAACCATAAAATGTCAGTGTCATGAATAAACGGCCTAGTGACGCCGCTAAAAATCTTGGTTGACCGAATTTCGCGGACCTTTTCGCTCATATCTTGAGCCACTAAACGATCGATGATGGAGTAGTACGTCGGTCGCCAATCCGTCTGATCAAACGCTAAAAAAATCTTGTTGCAGGAAAATGTTACTTCACCTACCAAACGGTCCAAATCACTCACTTTCAAACTCGGTCCCGTCGCAATAATAAAGCCACGTTCACCTTTATGTATGTCTTTAAATTCCTCAAACATAATAACGGGAAAAGAGCCTTTTTTAGTTCTTTCACAAAAATCCCTTTCCATAAAAAATTTGGCTCTTGACTAGCAGCGTTTGAATTTTGGGAGAGAAGAAAAGATAATCTCTACGAGATTATCCATTCTATGATTAAAGCGAAACTCGCATTCTTTCAAGCGCAAAATGAAAGTAATTGCAAGTTCAAGTACGAAGTGCATGCAAGTTCAAGAGAGAAGTGCACCAGGCGAAAGGATAGAAGGGAAGGATTGAAAAAAGAGAGGAGAGATGCAAGACTGGCGTTTTTTTTAAGACAATAAAACCAGTAATATGTATAAGCATCTCTCCAAAGAAGAAAGATACACAATAGAAAAACTCATACGATGCGGAAAGTCAAACCGAGAAACAGCGGAGATCTTGGGACGGTCGGCATCGAAGATCAGCCGCGAGATTAAGCAAGATGAGGGTGATTGGAGGTATCGCCATGATAAGGCGCATGGGTTGGCGGAATTGAGGCAACAGTGGGCGCGTCAGTCGCGGATATCGGAGCTGGCATGGAGTCAGGTGTTTGAGCGATACAATGAGGATCACAGCCCCGAGATATGGCGCATAAGCTAACCGCAGCCCAGCATGCGAGAATCGAGATTGTTTTTGCGGATTATGTAAATATTAAAAGAGCTTTTGCCGCGCCGAAATTTTTTACGAAAAAGCTTGACTTTTTATCTAAAAACAGCGACAAATCCATTCCAATATCTTGTTTTTTACAGCCAAAGCCGCTTCCGAGCGCAGAAGGAGTGCGCCACAAACGGCTCCCTAGATCCGTCGAGCTCTCTAACGGCGCATCGAGAGCGTCTTGCAGACGCGGACCGGTTAAAAATCCAGGAGAGCGTTTTTTCACCATTTGGTGAAATTTAAATTATAACACACCTGGCCATGCAAGCCTCAATTAGAAAGGAAAAGCGGTCGACATGACTTGTTTTTCGCTAATGATTGAGGACTAGAAAGGCAACGCGACCGATAGGACTTGTTTTTCGCCAATGATTGAGGTGGTTCGGGCTTGCAGCTTTCACCTTTTTTACCTTGCTATTTGGGACAAGAACTCCAAAACGGTAAGGAGAAAACGCGTGAAAATTGATTATACAACCGAATCTAATGGCAGCCAACAGGGGCCCTATACTTATTTCTCTGAGCCGCAAACCGTCGATCACTACTTTCGAGCGACGGCAAATGTCGGGTTGTGGACGTCTGAACGCGCCGTCATTGAGTCTTGCTTGAGTAAAACGGATGCCCTGCTCGAGCTCGGCTGTGGAACTGGACGCATCACTTTTGGTCTACACAAACTCGGCTACCGTGACATTACAGCCGTCGATGTCGCCCCGGGAATGATTGCCGCAGCTCTCGAAGTTAATATGGCCCTGGAAACTCCCATTCGCTTTTCAGTTGAGGACGCCACACAACTTTCCTTTGATAATGAGGTCTTTAACGCCGCCATCTTCGGCTTCAACGGCTGGATGCAGATCCCGTATGCACGCAATCGTGAAAAGGCCCTTGAAGAGATTCGCCGCGTCCTCAAGCCCCACGGCCTGTTTATTTTCACCACACTCGATCAAGACATCACGCTCTGTCCGCATGGGACTTGGGAAAACGAGGCCAGCCATTGGCAGTCTCGCGTGCCGTCATGCTTCGACCTTGGTGACATCCATATCGCGACTCCAGACGGCTCGCACTTTATGCATGTCCCGACCTTTTTGGAAATTCGCAAGCTCCTCAAAACCAACTCCTTCGAAGTTCTCGACACCTTCTTACGCGACGACCGCTTTGTAGAGTCCCACAACGTCGTCAACTTCGCCGACAACCTCCGCTTCTGGATCACGCAGAAACAAAATTAGATGCTTTTCAACAGAGTGTTGCACTTCATTGTTTAATTGGCGAAACTTGTTGACCCAATAAACAGGTTGTCGTTGCGGACTCTATCTCGATTGTGAGTAATTGCCCAAGATCGGCATTGGAGGCGTCAAAGAAGACTTTTTTAAACTCGGGTGTTCGGCCCCAATAGCGGTTGTTGCCGCGTTTTGCCGGACCTTCGACGAGCACCTCGACGCTCTGCCCAACACAGGTTCTATGAGAGGCCAGTGAGCGCTGAGCCAGCTTTTCGATCAAGACTTGGTTGCGACGCTCTTTTTCTTCTTCCGGTATGGGATCACCCAAAACTTCCGCCGGAGTGCCCGTCCGCAAGCTGTACTTGAATAGATAGGCCATGTCAAAGCCAACGGCGTCAAAGGTTTCGAGTGTTGCCTGAAAGTCCTCTTCGTTCTCTCCGGGAAATCCGACGATAATGTCTGTCGAAAAGCAAATCCCTGTCCTGGAGGTTTTCAAGCGATCAACGATGTCCCGGTACTTGGAAACCGTGTAAGGCCGCTTCATGGCTTTTAAAATCTTGTCGGAGCCACTCTGCAACGGTAAGTGGACGTTTGGACACAGTTTGTTCAGCTCGCCAAACGCCTCGATGAGGTCCGCGCGAAATCCCGATGGGTGCGGCGATGTGAAACGAATGCGTTTGATGCCGTCTATCGCTTCAATGGCTCGCAATAGTTGCACAAAGGGCGACTGTTTGTTTTGAAAAGCAATGCTGCCAAGACCGTACGAAGTCACGATTTGGCCCAAAAGAGTGACTTCCTTTGTGCCGGATTGTGCGAGCTGCTGGACTTCTGCAACGATGTCAGTTATGGGGCGAGAGAGCTCACGGCCACGCGTTTTTGGGACAATGCAATAGGAACAGCCCATGTTACAGCCTTGCATAATCGAGACAAAGGCCGATGGAGGTGTGTCCAATCTGCCTGCCAGCGCGTTTTGAGAGTCCACCTCTTCTTCCAGGGCGCAAATGGATTCACCTTGTTCTAAAAAATCTGGAATACGGTGCATCTGCTGAGTCCCGACAATGAGGTCGAGGTCCGGCAACGTTTCCAGGAGCGCCTCGCCGCGGTTTTGAGCCATACAGCCCATAATCCCGACAACCTTGTTTGACCCTCTGCGATTCAACAACAAGCAGGCCTTTCCGATCGCCTTTTGTTCGGCCACTTCACGCACACTGCAGGTATTGAGCAATACGATGTCGGCCGAATCTTCGTTTCCCGCGCGCACATAACCACGGGCAACTAACAGCGCGGCAACAGACTCCGAGTCGCGTTCGTTCATCTGGCAACCGTATGTCTTGATGTAGAAAGACCGCTGCAAACTGGCGCCAAAATGCGTTTCGCGCTCCTGTAGACATTGCTCCTCGTGCCTGGCCAAAAAACCATTTATCACAGGTCTTATGTCGTTGGTATTCATCTAGTTAGAATAAAGACCGATGTAAAATGGATGCAAAAATGTGACTTTGCGCGAGTACGATTTGCCGTAGCGTACATAGACGTACGTGAGGCAGTCGACGCAGCGCGAAACGCATTTTGGCGCCATTTTACACCGGTCTTGCTTAGGCTTTGATCTTTGCAATCAGAGCTTCAAAAGCCTTTGGATCTTGAATGGCGAGCTCGCTGATGGCCTTGCGGTCAAGCTCGATATTGGCCTCTTTAAGGCCTGAAATCAAGCGACTGTAGGAGATACCAAGTGGGCGGCAAGCGGCGTTGATGCGGACAATCCACAAATTACGCATCATTGACTTTTCCTTCTTGCGGTCGCGGAAAGCGAACTTCCCAGCGCGCTGAACGGCATCCTTTGCGTATCGGAAGAGGCGGGACTTGTTACCGAAGTAACCCCTCGCGCTCTTCAACATCTTTTTACGACGACTGTGCGTCGCGACAATATTAGTAGCTCTAGGCATGTTTTTTTATATAAGTTAAGTGGATCTTTGGGTCGCCAGATATCTTTTACCCAGAGAATCCTGATTGTGGTTGTGTTTTTACAAGGTTTTAGGCGTCGAACGGCATCGCGTGTCTTACTTGAGCTGCAAAGCCGCTGGAAACAGAACGATCGACTCCTGCGAGGCGCTTCTGTTTAGCGGTCTTGTTTCTCATGAAGTGACGCTTACCGGCCGTACGGCGCAAAATCTTGCCCGTGCCAGTAACCTTGTACTTCTTCGCAATTGATTTTCTAGTCTTTTGCATGTTAAAGAGCCCTATATCAAGTCAAAAGCGACCGCGTGTAAAGAAGAAATTACTAAAAATTTGAATACAGCCATTTTACGCAGGTCTTTTTTTCCAGGCGAATAGGCCGTATACGCATGTCAGTAGAAAGAAAGCAAAGAGTGCTGTTTGTGGCCAATCTTTTTGGAGGGCGTTGTGGGCGCACCAATAGGCGTTGGTGACGAACCAAAAATAGAAGCCTTCGCGGCGGCCATGAGCGTTGAGGAGAGTGCCTACGATGGTAAGCAAGAGGACTGTCCAACTGAGCATAATACGTTCCTGTTTGATTGAATGTTGAGATCGATGTCGCGGATGGATGAAAACTGGAGGCGCGTGAGCCTATCCCCGAGCTCGTCGGCGATTTGGTTGATAATGTACTGATAGCGTCGATCGATTTTGCGGCGAAAATCCTCGTTGGTTGAGCGAACTGCGTCGCCGATGCTGTTGCTGAGCACGTCGTCGGCCTCGACGAAGATAACCTGATTGTAGCCCTTCAGCCAATCGAGGCAGAAATCGCGGAAACGGCTCATGTGTGGGACCATTTTGCAGCAATCATCGGTCATGCCGTCGTAGACAACAGAATCAAAGGCGCTTCGGTCGCAGACAACAACGTTATAACCGCGCTGTAGGCCATTGAGCTCCTTGAGGCAGTGGTTGAGGGCGATCCACAGGGTTGCCTCGTGCGACTGGCCCTCATTGATGCGGAATGGGCACTCGCGCGCACTTTCCTGAACGACAATGGCGTTGTGTCCCGCCTTTTTGTATTCCGTTGCGATGCGCAGGGCGAGGGTTGTCTTTCCAACGCCGTGTGAGCCCACAATGGCGATTCGATGGACTTTTCCAAAATTCATGTTTTTTAAAAATAGGTTTTTATGATCGGACGTCAATAGAACAAAAAACATCCGCGCTACTAATTTTAGAAGATCATTGTAAAGAGTTCTCTAATAAAGACCTATGCAAAATGTCGTCAAAGCTTGGCTTTGCGCGAGTACGATCTGCCGTAGCGTACACAGACGTACGTGAGGCAGTCGACACAGCGCGAAACGAGCTTTCACGGCATTTTGCATAGGTCTTCTGAGTTGGCGTCGAATAAGTTAAATATAGCCGCCTCAGAGAGTTCCAAAAACTCATTAGGGCGAATGCAGCGGTCGTCGACGTAAAAGGCGTTTTCGGCGTACGGCTTGCCGAATTTGAGGCCGTCAAAGGGGACGTTGTGCTTGCGGAGCCACTGGAGCGTGACATCTGCAATATTGGCGACAATGCTGGCTTCGTCGTTGTTGAAAGTGCGCATGCGGCGGGCTGTATAGATGACAATATTGTAGCCTTTTTCCTTGTATAGACGCATCTTTTCAATGACAGCCGTGTTGGGCAACTTCTCGCTATAGGGCCTGGCGTCGTCGATAGTGATGGTGTTGTCGAGGTCAATGACGAGCGTTTTTTTCGGCGAATTTTGTTGTTGCAGGGCCTTTGGGGAAACCTTCCAGTAGGTCTCGATTTGTTCTGGAGTGCCCATCGGCTTGAAGGGGTTTGCCCGCGTGATGACGATTTTTTCGCCCGCAGCAATATATTTTTGATAGAGTGGGGCGACAAAATACTCTTTGTGCGTCTCAGTCAAGGCCTCCTGTGTGCGCTCTAAAAACTTTCTGGTGTCTCTAAAAAAATACAAACCGACGGTCGCCCAAGGGCTGATTCTTTCCTTTTCACGAATGTCGAGGACGTTGTTGGCGCCGTCGATTTGGCAAAACGACCAATGCGTGCCCGGCTCTTCAGAACACGGAATGATGCCCTCTATCGACGTGTCAAACATTGCTGGCAAGAGCGCTTTGGACTGAAAATAGGTGTCGCAGTTGAAAATGGCTATCGGCTTGTTCTTGTCCAATAGGTCTTTGGCGAGGTAAGCCGTCTCGAGTTGGCCACGAGTGCGCGCTTCGAGCTCGACCCATTGAATATTGACCACTGGGTATTTTTCCAAAAAAATCTTTTCCATGCGAACCCGCAGGCCATGCGCCTTTTGCGTCAAAAAGATCAGTGTGTCGCCCGCGTGCAGCGGCAATGATTCTACGGCCCACTCCAGTAACAGTTTCCCATTCAGCCGTATGGTAGCTTTTGGCATGGGCAATAATTCTTGAAACCGCACACCGTCGCCGGCGGCACATAGTATGTATTGGATATCCACCACTAAAATGCATACACGTGTGTGGTGAAAAAATCAACAGAAAATCTTGACAAACACCGGTGTTGGAGATGGTTTTAAAAACATGAGCAAGTTAGATACGATTTTTAAATTACAAAAGGAACTGAATGAGCGTATCGGCGTTCACGTCGATAACATGGACCGCGATGACAAGATTCAATGGGTCCTCAATTATACCCGCGCCATGCAACAAGAGCTGGCAGAGCTCGTCGACTCCGTCCCGTGGAAATGGTGGGCCAATTATCAGCAGTTCGATGAGCAAAATGCGCGTATCGAAGTCGTTGACATCTTCCATTTCTTGATTTCGTTAGCTCAAGTCTTGGGGCTTTCTGCCGACGACCTATACCAGATTTATCTCGAGAAAAACAAGGTCAATCACAAGCGCCAAGATAGCGGTTACGATGCAAAAGACGAGGCTGACTCTCGACATATTGATGTTAAGCTCGATAGGGCCTGTATGCGCTATCCATAAATAAAGACCTATGCAAAATGCCGTGAAAGCTCGTTTCGCGCTCCGCCGACTGCCTCACGTACCACTCGTACGCTACGGCAGTTCGTGCTCGCGCAAAGCCAAGCTTTGACACCATTTTTAACAGGTCTTTATAGATTTAGCAACTTGCAAAAGCTATAGATCATTTTTCAACTGTCTTAAATCGGCCTATGCGCATACTGATCATAAAACCATCCTCGCTGGGCGACATCATTCATGGACTTCAAATGGCGGACGTGTTGAAAAAAAACCTCAACGCGCACATCACTTGGGTGGCCCGCGATTGTTTTGCGCCCATCGTTCGAGCCTGTGAGGCCGTTGATAACATTATCGTTTTCGAGCGCAGTTGTTGGGGCTTTTGGAAGGTGATGCGTGCCATTCGGGCGGAAACTTTTGATGTCGTGTTAGATCTCCAGGGATTGGCGAGAACGGGCTTGTGGACCTTTTTTGCGAGGGCAAAAGATAAGTACGGCCGCAGTGATGCCAGGGAGCTGTCGGGCCTGTTTTATTCGAAAAAAGCAGCATTGCCATCATCGGAAGTGCCACACGCGCTAGACATCTTGTTGAACTTTTTGCCCCTGTTCGGCCAAAACCCAGAGGTTCAAGTCCCGCTCGCCTTTAAGCCAACTCCCGTCGCTCCTGAGTTAATGAAGGCCATTCTGCTCTTTCCAGAAAGCCGGCGTCAGGAAAAAGAATGGCCGCATTTTGAAGCCCTGACCGAGGCCCTCATCGCGCATTTCCCTCAAACCCCCATTGCGTGGCTCGGCAATGTTTATAAGCCGACGCAGTTGAGCTCAGCTCACTTTTTTAACTTGATGGGGGAGACGGGATTGGAGCTGTTGCCGTCCTTGATGCAGACATCCGTGTGCGTGGTGGCCAATGACAGTGGCCCAATGCACCTCGCGGCAGCCCTGCAAATGCCCGTCGTGGCGCTCTTTGGTCCCACCGATGAGCGTCGTTTTGGCCCTTACCCTCTCTCCGAGAAAAGAAATACGGTTTTATCTTGCCAACCACTGGCAAAATTGCCTGTAAAGAGAGTGTTAGAAGCGATTGTCGAATGCATACAGAAACGCCCAATTTATACATCATAGGCTTTATGGGGACAGGAAAGACCACCATAGGGTTTCGCGTGGCCAGAAAGCTTTGCATGCAGTTTCTCGACATCGACAGTGCCATTGAGAAACAGGAGGGGCTCTCCATTCGCGAGCTCTTTAAGCTGGCTGGTGAGGAGCATTTCCGACGCATCGAAAGCGTATTTTTTGAAAACAACATACCCGCTCACGGAACGGTCGTCTCTTGTGGTGGCGGTTTGCCTATTCCAGAAAAGATTTTGGCGCAATTGAAGTCGACGGGGATAGTCGTCAGTTTGTTTGCCTCTCCAGAAACCATCAAAACGCGTACTGACCGTACTGACAGACGTCCCGTGCTCGACAATAAACAAATGGGCGATATCGAATCACTTGTAAGCGAGCGCGAGGAGCTTTACCGCCAGGCCAATGTCTGCATATCGAGCCACGATCGCCCTATTCCAGACGTCGTCAATCATGTTGTTCGGCTCTACAAACGCATGATGACCACTACTTGCGCCCATATAAAAAGCTCATAGAGATCGCGCCCAATACGATGGCGCAATCGGCGATATTAAACGTTGGCCAATGGTAAAAAGGCAGGTGTACGTCGATAAAATCAATCACGTATCCGTAGCTGAGGCGGTCAAAGAGGTTTCCCAAAATACCACCGACGAGCGCCCCCATCAAGCCCTGTGAAATTTTGCTATTTATCCAGGTTTTTCTAAAGTAGAAGATGGCGAGACAGGCGAGGATTGCCAACGCTGCAAGCACAAGGGAGGCGTTTTGAAAAAGTCCCCAGGCGGCTCCTGTGTTGTGGACGCGCGTAATGTAGAATCCTTCAAAAACGCGGATGGACTCGCCCACTTCGAAGTGCGAAATGAGCCAGTTCTTGGATATCCGATCGTCCGTAAAGACGATGAAGGCGATGACTAGAAATAAGGGCATCTAGGATTAACTGACTGACTCTCTACTGAACCGAGATTCCGCCAGTGCATTTGCGATTTGGGCTGTTGGCTTTTGTTGTTGTTGTGAGAGTTCGAAAATGTTCATCAAGCTGGAGTAAATGGTCTTGACGTAGTTGAAGATCGAGTTTGGTTCGACGTTTTGGTTAAAATACTCCTGGTGGACGGAGATGAGGCCACCGCCGTTGATGACGTAATCGGGCGCGTAGAGAATACCCTTATCGAATAGAAGTTGATCGATGCTGTTGGATGCGAGCTGATTGTTGGCCGCTCCGGCGACGATTTTTGCTTGCAGCTTCTTAACGGTAGACTCGTTTAAAATACCACCCATGGCGCAGGGAGAGAAGACATCGACATCGAGAGCAATCAACTCATCGACCGTCTTGGCTTGAATAGAAACGTCTTGGCTGTAGGTCTTTTTCGCTTCTTCGATAAAGCGAGTGATCTTTTCCTGGACGATGTCGGCGATAAAGAGTTGCGCACCTTCTTTGAGAAGCATGTGGCAGAGGTGGTATCCGACGTGTCCAATGCCGAGGACAGACACCCGAATGCCCTGAAGGCTGTCGCGGTTCATTTTATGAGAAACGGCTGCGCGAATGCCCTGCAAAACGCCGTAAGCGGTGTAAGGTGAAGGGTCGCCGAGGGAGTTTTCGGTATTGCCCATGCCGCAGACAAAGGGGGTTTCTTCGGCAATGTAGGTCATGTCGTTGACGGACGTGCCGACGTCTTCTGCGGTGACGTATTCGCCCTGGAGGTCGTGGACGAAGCGGCCAAACGAACGCAATAATTCGGGTGTTTTGTTCTTTGGGTGACCGATGATGACGGCCTTGCCTCCACCGACGTTTAGCCCGGCGATAGCGGCTTTATAGGTCATGCTTTCAGAGAGCTTGAGGACGTCGTTGAGGGCCTCCTCTCGGGAAGAGTATGGGTACATGCGACAACCGCCCAAACTGTTGCCTAGGCGTGTGTTGTGAATGGCGATAATGGCTTCAAGGCCGGATTGTGGGTCCTCGCAGAGCAGGACCTTTTCATGCGTAGTCGACTCTATTTCTTTAATTTTCATCCCCTCTTTCATAAGAGAGATAAAAAATAAACACCAGCAAAAAGGAAGGATTTTTTCAGGCTGCTGCATTCTCTGGCTATTGCACTTCTCTCTTGAACCTGTCCTAAATTATTAGCTGTCCTCAATCATTAGCGAAAAATAAATCATGTCGGTTACGTTGCCTGTCTAATTGACGCCTGCATGGTCATAAGTGTTGTGTTCTAATTTAAATTTCACCAAATGGTGAAAACGCTTTCCTAAAAATTTAATCGGTTTGCGTCTGCAAGGCGCCCTCGATGCGCCGTTAGAGAGCTCGGCGGGTCTCGGGAGCTGTTGGTGGCGCACTCCTTCTGTCTTCGAGAGCGGCTTTGGTTGTAAAAAAACAAGATATTTGAATGGATTTGTCACTGTTTTTAGAAAAGAATCTTCAAATATAGTATTTTTATAAAAAGTCAAGCTTTTTGTGATTTTTTTGCGCTGCGGTATAACTGTTATTAACGCATAACCCACAAGTAATAATCTCTATTTCCGCGTACTGGGCTGTAGTTAGCTTATATGCTATATCTCGACAGCTTTGATGCTGAGTTGGGTGTTATACAGCTGTGTATGTCGGCCCTGAATATAGCCTCGACGATTTATTGCGAAAAAGCTTGACTTTTTGTTTAAAAACCATATTAGACATTAAATACAAAAATTTGAATATTTAAAATCATCATCAATATCCGATATTTTTTAAAAAATCAGCCAAAGCCGCCTCCGAGAGCAGAAGGAGTGCGCCACAAAAGGCTCCCGAGACCCGCCGAGCTCTCTAACGGCGCATCGAGGGCGTGTTGACACACGCAGAGTTGGATGGAGTCAATACTTGTAATGAAATGACGCATTCAAGTGCTCATCGGAAAACCGATGCGCAGTAATAAAGCTTCGCTAATGATTGAGGTTAGCTGTTCCATACCGCCAGAATGGATTGACAAGCGACAAGATAGGCATGGAGGGGCCACTCACCCGGCCTGAAAGTGAATACGCTGGGCGTTTTGGCAATTGGGAAGCGTTTTCAGCTTTTCCAGAATTTTCGACTTTTGCATTTCGAGTGTGCTGCGCAGGGTGGCATTGTTAACACTAACCGTCAGGCAGCCCTCGCTGAAAGTTATTGGCGTACAACGATGCGACGCCTGCGGACCGACGAGATCCTTCCAGCTTTTCATTATGACGTCATTGGATTCTTCGTTTTTCTTAGCTGATTCCAAAACTTTTTTTAGGGCAATATCGATGATCGACTCAGCTGCATGTGTCTTGCCATAGCGCAACTTCCACGCTTCGCAGGCGTACGTCTTCATGCTCCTTGGCTGAGGCTCCGGGCTATTCGAGGCCGTTAAAGGTCGTTTGGGTGTTGTCCTGGGAGATCTGTTGGATTTTGAGTTCGGCATCTTTCAGTTGGTTTTCGCAGATTTTTAAAAACATGAGGCCTTCCTCGTACTTTTTGACGAGCTCGGCCAGCGGGATATCGCCGGTCTCGAGCGTCTCCACAACCTTTTCTAACGAGCTCAGGGCTTCTTCGAATGTGACATTCATAGAGTTTAGCGTTGCAGAAATTTATTGAGGAATCAAGCTGTTCTTGTGAACGTTTTAGTGTATACCTTTATTGTGTTGCTCATTGCCCAAATCGGCGTTGAGCTAGTCTTACTGTTTTTAAATGCGAAGCACGTGGCGGGACATCAAGGAACGGTGCCGGAATCATTTCGTGGGTTTTGCACGCAAGAGGTGTTTGACAAGAGCCTCACGTACACCCTCGCCAAGTTGCAATTTGATGTCCTGGAGACCCTCTTTGGTGCCATGATTTTGGCCGTCGTGATTTTGGGTAAATGGCTGCCATGGATGCTTGATCTCTTTGGAAACGTCTGGGGAAGCGGGATCTGGGGTAATGCGTTGTCGTTTTTGGCCATCGGTGTCGTTCTCTCGATACCAACCCTGCCGCTCGAGTACTACAACCAATTTGCGCTGGAGGCGAGATTCGGATTCAATAAAAGCACACGCCGCCTCTGGGTTTTGGACAAAGTTAAAGAGCTGCTGCTGTCGTTCGTCATTGGAACGCCCGTCTTGGCGCTCCTGCTCTGGATGGTGACGCTGTACCCGTCAACCTGGTGGTTTTGGGGCTTTGTCGCGCTCTTCAGCTTTCAATTGCTCATGTTGATCCTCTACCCACGTCTGATCCTGCCCATCTTTAACAAGCTCAGCCCGCTCAAGGACGGCGAACTCAAAGAGCGCCTGTTTCAATTGGCCGACCGCACCGGATTTTCCGCAAAGACCATAGAAGTCATCGACGGCAGTAAGCGCTCGACTCACTCCAATGCCTACTTCACCGGATTTGGACGCTTTCGACGCATTGTCCTCTTCGACACCCTTATCGAACAGATGACCCACGAGCAAATTGAGGCCGTTCTCGCACATGAAATCGGCCATTACAAAAAGGGCCACGTTCCCAAAATGATTCTTATGAGCGGCCTGTTTACGCTCGTTGGACTGTTTTGCGTCTATTGGCTGAGCCTGCAACCTGCTTTTTACGAGGCCTTCGGCTTCGCGCCCGCACAGGGAATCATTTGCATTTTCCTGCTCTTCTCCTATCTCAGTGGACTCGTCACGTTTTGGACAACGCCCCTCTTCAACGCCTGGTCTCGAAAACATGAGTACGAGGCCGACGCCTTTGCCAAACTACACATCGGATCCGCCACACCACTCACGTCCGCCCTCGAAAAACTCAGCGAGAAAAACCTCTCCAACCTCGTCCCTCACCCCCTCTATAGCACCTTCTATTACTCCCACCCGACACTATTGGAAAGAGAACAACGCCTCCTGTAAGGCCGCTGCAAAAGGGTCTTTTGCCATGATCTTTTGCTAAAATCCGAAACTTTGGCTCGACAGGAAGTGCGGTCTCTGAAATCTTCTGAGGGCGATGAAACGGTCTACGGGAAAATACATTGGATCCATCTTAATTATTGCCGGCATGGGTCTGGGAGCGGGGATGTTGGCCCTTCCTATCACGGCGGCGCAAATTGGGTTTTGGAAGAGTCTTGGGCTCTTTGTTGCCATGTGGAGCTTGATGGCGTATGTCGCGCTCTTGTCCCTCGAGATAAACCTGTACGTCGGCAAGGGCATTGCGATCGGTACGGCGGCCAAGCGCTTTTTGGGAGCTTGGGGAAATATCACGGCGAGTCTCTCCTTTCTTCTCTTGCTCTACGCGTTGTTGGCGGCGTTTACCGCGGGCGGCGGCAGTATTTTGCAGGAATTGCTCGACATCCCCCTTTCAACACAAGTCCTCCAATGCCTATTTGCGGGCATCTTGGGAATTTTTGTATTCTTTCACACGAAGGCCGTTGACTATGCCAACCGCATCTTGTTTACGGCAAAAATCACGTGTTTGGTCCTCGTGCTGTTTTCTCTCAATCACTTTATCGACTTTAAAAACCTCAATGCCGACATTCCCGTGCGCTTTGACGCCTTTAGCTTGGCCATTCCCATCTTTTTCACGGCCTTTGGCTTTCACACCTGCATTCACACGATTGTCGATTACGTTGGTCCGGAAAACGTTTCCCGGCTGAAGCACATTTTCGTCGTGGGCAGCCTGTTGCCGCTCGTCATCTACATCACGTGGGTCTTCTGTTGTTTGGGCAGTTTGCCGGCGACTGGCGATGTCAGTTTTGCGAATGTTTTTGCGGAAAACAACGACCTGGGCGCCTTTTTAGGCGAGTTAAACAAGCTGACAACCGCCCCCCAGCTCATGATCCTAACGAGCAGCTTTTCGCTTTTGGCCTTGTCGACGTCCTTTTTAGGCGTTGGGCTCGGTCTCTTCGACTACTTGGCCACTCTCTTCAAAATGTCTTCCAATGCCAAGGGACGACTGATAACTACCTTGCTCACCCTCGTACTGCCAATCGGAATCTCTCTTATCTATCCAAATGGCTTTATAACGGTCTTGAGCTACGCGGCGATCATGTTCAGTATCTTCGCTGTCCTGATTCCTGCTTGCGTCGTCTTCAAAATACGTCGTATCGGCCATTACGCGATTGATTACCGCGCGCCCGGCGGAACCGTCACCCTAATTGGCGCTCTGTTGGCTGGCGTGGTCATCATTCTTTTAGCCATCTATACAAATTTTTGATATGTTACGCCGTCTCTCAACTTTTTCCGAAATCAAGCAGACGATGTTGTTTGCGCTCCCCATGATTATGGGCCAAATCGGGCAAATGGTCATCCAGCTGAGTGACAACATCATGGTCGGTCGATTGGGTGTGGCGCCGCTCGCGGCCGTTGCCTTTGGGTCGAGTGTCGTGACGGTGTTTTTGATTTTTGGGCTCGGGTTTGGATCGGCGATTCACGTCCTGGTTTCACAATCTCTCGGTGCAAAGCGGCCCAACGACGCCCTTAATTCCTTCAAGCACGGGCTATGGTTGATGCTTGCCTATGGCATAATGGCCGGCCTTTTCTTTGAGCTCTACCCACGTTGTCTTGAATTTTTTGGCCAAAATTCGGCCGTGGTCGACGGCGCTAAAGAATACACTCCGTGGACAATGTGGTCGCTCGTCTTCGCGTTTGGCTGCCAGGCGGTCAAGAATTTTTGCGAATGTCACCGACGCATCTGGGCGCCCTTTTGGATGCTGAATGTCGGCGTCGTGCTCAACATCTTTCTCAATTGGCTGCTGATTTTCGGTAACTGGGGATTTCCATTTATGGGTGTCAAGGGAGCGGCCGTGGCCACCTTCCTCTCCCGCATGGTGAGCTTTGCCATCTTGCTCTACTACGTCCTCTCGCGAAAGCCACTGAATGTCCATTGGAGCCTCTTGAACGTCTTTGACACGCAATTCAAACGTTTCCGAAAGATCTTTGTAACGGGGATGCCCATCAGTCTGCAAATTCTGTTTGAATGGGGCACTTTTATCTGTTTATCTTTCATGATGGGCTGGATTGGGAAAGACACCCTGGCCGCTCACCAAATTGTTGGCCAATTCGTCAGCGTGTGTTTCATGGTGCCATTGGGGATCGGCTTTGCCACGACGATACGCGTTGGACATGCGAGTGGAGCGGGCGACTGGGCTGAGGTTAGACGCATCGTCAATTCCAGCCTTTGGTTATCCTTTATCTTTATGTCGGTGTGCAGCCTGATCTCCCTAACGCTCGGTAGGCCGATCGCGCGGTGTTTCGCCGTCAACGAGCTGGTCATTGCAATGGCGGTACAATTTTTGGCCATTTGGTCGTGGGCACAGATCGGTGACGGCATACAAGTGATCACCCTTGCCGCGTTACGGGGACTCCACGACATCCTTATTCCGACGCTTTTAGGATTTTTGATCTACTTTGTCATCACCTTGACACTCGCCTACTGGCTCGCATTTCCCTTGCATTGGAACGGTGTTGGACTCTGGGTCGGCATCGGCATCGGCATTTGGAGCGTTACCATCGCGTATTACCTTCGATATCGGTACACCTTTAAACGCATCTGTAGCAAAATATGAAACAACTATCAATTTGGGCTAGACAGATCAGTCCATCACTGACCCTTGCCATTTCCGCCAAAGCAAAGGCTCTCAAGGCGGCTGGCAAGGACATCTGCGAATTCGGATCGGGCGAGCCCGATTTCGACACCCCTGATTTCATCAAAGAGGCCTGCATACAGGCGCTTCGGGACGGGAAAACAAAGTACTTGCCGTCGGCTGGCCTTCTTCCTCTCCGGCAGGCGATCGCAAAAAAGTACGAGTGCGAAAATGGCCTCACTGGCCTTTCCGAAAAGAACATTATCGTCAGTCCGGGTGGCAAATTCTCCTGTCATCTCGCCGTCATGGCCGTCTGCAGTCCGGGAGACGAGGTCTTGATTCCCTCACCCTATTGGCTGAGTTACCCCGAAATGGTCCGCCTGGCAGGCGCCACACCCATCTTCCTGAAAACGACGTTCGCCAGCGCATTTAAGGTGACCGTCGATGACCTCCGTGCGGCCAAGACCGACCGGACGCGGCTGTTTATTCTCAACAGTCCGTCAAACCCGACGGGCACCGTCTATTCCAAGGAAGAGATTTGCGCCCTGGTCGATTACTGTGTCCACGAGGGCATTTATGTCATGTCCGACGAGATCTACGAGGCGCTCGTCTACGATGGCGTTCAACACTTTTCACCGGCCTCAGTTGCGGACTACTTCCCGTACGTCATCACGACAGGCGGCTTTTCAAAGACCTTTGCAATGACGGGTTGGCGGCTCGGTTACAGTGTCGCCGAAAAGGGGATTGCCGAGGCCATGGACAACCTTCAGAGCCACATGACGTCGAATGCAACGACGTTCGCCCAATATGGAGCTCTGGCGGCGTTACAGAACGAGGCTCTCTCAAAAGCCTCTGTAGAATCCATGCGGCAGGCCTTCGACCGTCGCCGGAAGCTCCTTTACAGCGGCCTCAGCGCCATCGACGGCATGCGCGTCTTTAAGAGTCAGGGCGCGTTTTACCTCTTTCCCTCGATCGAGAACTTTGGTGCCTCATCCGCCTTTGCCGACAAACTGCTCCAAGAACAGCAGGTGGCTGTCGTTCCGGGCATCGCGTTTGGCGACGACACCTGCATTCGGCTTTCATACGCGACGTCCGATGCGACGATCGAAAAAGGGATTGAACGTTTGCAAACTTTTTGTAAAATGTACCATTTATGAGCCAACTCTCCGAAAGTTTTTTGATCCTGGGCATGGCGTCCAGTGGTCGCGAAAAGGTATTGTACAACCTCCTCATCGGCGCGTTTGACGCGAGTGATAAGGTCCTCGTCTGCATGGGAAAAAGTGAAGATCCCTTTTATAAAAAAATTCGCGAGTTGCCCTTTGTGACCGTTCGCGACGTCGACGACCCACTGACCGACGCCAATGACTTTAACAGCCTCTTTCTGATGGCGCCCGCGGAGGTCAATTTACTGACGTTTTTGGAGGCTTTTTCCCAAAAGTGGAAGCAGTTAGCTCTGCCATTGACGCGCATTTTGAGCGTCGTCGATTGTGAACGGCTGGCTCGCGACGAGGACAAGCCCTATTACGAGGTCGTCGAGCACTTTTCGGACGTTCTCCTTCTCAATAAACACGAAAAGACGCCGTCCCAGTGGTTGCACGCCTACGAAGAGTCCTTCGCGCATCGACACCTGCCTTGCATCGTTGAGCGAGTCAAAAACGGCGCCGTTGCTAGTGTCTCCGTAATTCTCGACAACGAACCGCGACGCATGACCCACTTTTTCGACGACATCGATGCCCTCGACAGCATGGACCTCGACGCCGACAACGTCCCCGATGAGCCTTTCGTCATCGAACACAAGCTCGACCCTTATTTTGAGAAAAACCTCACCGGCGATTACATTTTCCAGATTGACGCGAAGTGAAGGTTAACGAAGTAAGACAGAGGAGAAATGCCCTCATGTGTTTCCCAATAGACCCGTTCCGCCGGACTCAATGGAGGCAAGAAGCAGGCGGCCGAGGTTGGGCTGCCGGAGCGTACGTGCGGTACGTGAGGACAGTCCAATCCGATGGCCAACGAACTTATTGCCTTCATTAAGCCGGCGGAACCCCGATGTCCTCGTTCCATAGTAATGGCTGCTCCTTAATAAAGGTGGCCATGAGCTCTGTGCACAGAGAGTCGTTGAGATTGGTTAGCTTGACTCCGTTGGCGCGAAGAAAGGCTTCGGCTCCTTCGAAATTCGCACTTTCGCCGACGATGACCTCTGGGATCTTGAATTGGACGATCGCCCCGGCGCAGAGGTAGCAGGGCATAAGAGTGGAGACGAGGATGCAGTCTTGATAGGAATTCATGCGGCCGGCATTGCGCAGACAGTTGATTTCGGCGTGTTCAAGAGGGTCGTCGTCCTGGACGCGACGATTGTGACCCCGGGCAATGATTTTCTCGTTTCTAAAAAGCACGGAGCCAATGGGCAGGCCGCCTTCAGCCAGACCAATTTGCGCTTCTTTGTAGGCCTCTTTGATTAGTTCGCTAGACTCCATCTTACCTCCTACCGTATAAGTCGGCCAACATTTGTAGGTATTCAGTATTTTTGTAGCGGAAGAGGTCGAGGTCGTGAGGCGTCATGCGCCAGGCCCAGTTTCCTTGTGCCTTTCCTGGCGTATTGATGCGAGCCCAGCTCGGGAGGCTGAGAAAGTCCTGCATTGGGAAAATGCACCAGTTGGCAACCGACGCATAGGCCGATCGAATGAGGTCCCAGGCGACTTCACTGCCGTTGATGCGCAAATAACGTCGCAGGTGATCGCGTGTAGACTCGTTAGAGCCAGCATACCAGCCTATAGACGTGTCGTTGTCGTGCGATCCTGAATAAATGACCGTGTGCGGGTCGAGGTTGTGAGGAAGGTAGATGTTTTCTGAATCTCCGCCAAACGCGAACTGCAAAATGGCCATTCCAGGCAGTCCGACGGCCTTGCGTAGCTCAACCACCTCTTTCGAAAGGTAACCGAGGTCCTCGGCGATCAAACGCGCTGATGGAATCTTGTTGTGAATCGCCTGGAAAAAGGCCAGACCGGGCCCCTTTTCCCATTCACCCTTGATCGCATTTGGAGCGCCGTACGGGACTTTCCAATAGTCGTAAAAGCCGCGGAAGTGGTCGAGGCGGACGACGTCGAACATGCGGAAGTTGTGCTCGATACGCTCAATCCACCAGTCGAAGTGGCTGTTCTCGAGCGCCTTCCAGTTAAAGAGAGGGTTGCCCCACAGTTGGCCTTCCGGCGAAAAATAATCGGGTGGGACGCCCGCAACGTGTGTTGGGAGGTCTTTCTTAATTTGGAAAAGCTCAGAATGCGTCCAAACATCAGCGCTGTCGAGGCCAGCAAAAATTGGGATGTCGCCAATGATCGCAATGCCATGCTCCTTCGCGTAAGCCTTCAGCGCCTTCCATTGCTTGAAAAAGAAAAATTGCGTAAACTGGTGGAAATCAATATCTTCCTTCAGTTCTCGACAGAGGCTGGAAGCGCTCGCCTTTTGAAAGTTCCGAAACTCTTGCGGCCACTCAATCCAGCATTTTTCTTCAAAATGACCCTTGAGCGCGCGGTACGTCGCGTAGGGCAGCAGCCACTTCTTTTCGACTTTTTGGAAATTCTCAAATGCCTTGTCTCCGGTCTCTGAAAACCGCCGGTGCGCTATTCGCAAAATGCCCCAAAAGTGTTGGTAGAGATGGCCGTAATCAACTGCGTTTTCAGGCAAGCCACGCAGAGGCATCACCTCTTCTTCTGTCAACAGCCCTGTTTGTAAAAACTCACCCAGGTCGATGAAGTACGGGTTGCCCGCAAAGGCTGAAAAACACTGATACGGCGAGTCTCCATAGCCCGTCGGCCCCAAGGGACACAGCTGCCAATAGGCCAATCGCGCCTCCTTCAAAACGTCTATAAAACGCCGCGCGTGCTCGTCAAAGCAGCCGATTCCTTGCCCCGATGGCAAACTCGATATCGGCAATAACATGCCAGCCTTGCGGTCTAATTCCGTGTTAAATAGTCTCATAGAAGTCATTGTGCGCTTGTTGCCTTAAACCATTTGCGTTCATCATGTTAGGACGAACGCAAATGTAATGGGTGCATGGCCTGTTGGTCATGCTGATGGGGTAAGGGGGATGTTTGAGTCCCCCTTGCGTTTTTTTTACATCATGCCGCCCATACCACCCATACCGTGGTCCATGCCTGAGGAGGCGGAGGACTTTTCTTCTGGGAAGTCGGTGATCATGCATTCGGTCGTCAGCAGGAGGCCTGCGACGGAGGATGCATTTTGGAGGGCGACGCGTGTGACCTTAGTTGGGTCGACGACGCCTGCCTTGATGAGATCTTCGAACTTACCGGTTGCGACGTTATAGCCGTGTGATCCGGAGCTGTTGAGGACTTCCTTGACGATGAGGGCGCCTTCGACACCTGCGTTTTGACAGAGTTGACGAAGTGGCGCCTCGATGGCTCTGCGGACGATCTGGGCACCGATTTGCTCGTCGCCGCTGAGTTGGGTAATGCTCGACTCGAGGGCCATGGCGCAGCGGAGGAGGGCAACGCTACCGCCGGCGGAGATTCCTTCTTCGACAGCTGCCCGGGTTGCGTGGAGGGCGTCGTCGACGCGTGCCTTCTTTTCCTTCATTTCGGACTCAGTTGCGGCCCCTACGTTGATGACTGCAACGCCACCAGCGAGCTTTGCCAGACGTTCCTGGAGCTTCTCGCGGTCGTAATCGGAGGAGGTCTCATCGATTTGACGACGGATCTGCTTGATGCGGCCCTGGATATCGGAATTATCGCCGGATCCCTCGATCATGGTGGTGTTTTCCTTATCGACGGTGATGCGTTTGCACTGGCCGAGGTCGGAGAGCTGAATATTTTCCAGCTTGATGCCGAGGTCTTCGGTCAAGCAACGTCCGCCGGTGAGGACAGCGATGTCTTCCATCATGGCCTTGCGACGATCGCCGAAGCCTGGAGCCTTGACGGCGCAGACGTTGAGCGTGCCGCGGAGCTTGTTGACGACGAGTGCCGCGAGCGCTTCACCTTCGACATCTTCAGCGATAATCATGAGGGGCTTGCCGGCCTTCGCGACGTTCTGTAAGATGGGCAGAAGGTCATTGAGATTGCTGATTTTCTTTTCGTGAATGAGAATGTAGGCATCTTCGAGGACGCACTCCATGGTCTCTGAATTGGTCACGAAATATGGGCTGAGATAACCTTTGTCGAACTGCATGCCTTCAACGACGTCGAGTGAGGTCTCAATGCCTTTGGCCTCTTCAACCGTGATGGTGCCGTCCTTGCCGACCTTGTCCATCGCATCGGCGATGATGTTGCCGATTTCGGTGTCCCAATTGGCGGAAACGGTGGCGACTTGGCGGATGTCTTCTCGGCCGCTGACCTTTTTGCTGTTCTTAGCCAGCTCTTTGATCGCCGATTCGACAGCCTTGTCGATGCCGCGCTTCAGGAATATCGGATTGGCGCCCGATGTGACATTTTTGAGGCCTTCACGGTAGATCGCCTCTGCCAAGACGGTGGCCGTCGTGGTTCCATCACCGGCGTTGTCGGACGTCTTGGACGCCACTTCGCGGACCATCTGAGCACCCATGTTTTCGTACGGGTCTTTCAGCTCGATCTCTTTGGCCACCGTGACGCCGTCTTTTGTGACGGTCGGCGAGCCGAACTTCTTGTCAATCAACACGTTGCGACCCTTCGGTCCCAGTGTTACTTTTACCGCTTTCGAGAGTGCTTCAACTCCCGCCAAGATCTTCTTGCGCGCGGCTTCATCGAATATAAGTTGCTTTGCCATTTTTTTGTCCTTTAAGACCATTCCAAAATGGTCTTACTATTTTAAGTTACAGTTATAGTTTCTTGAATTTTTTGAAAAGACCTATGATAAATGCTGTCAAAGCTTGGATTTGCGCGAGCACGAGCTGCCGTAGCGTACGAGTGGTACGTGAGGCAGTCAGCGGAGCGCGAAACGAGCTTTCACGGCATTTTGCATAGGTCTTTTATGCGATAGTACCTAGAATGTCATCCTCCCGGAGCAACATGAACGTCTCGTTGTCGATTTTGACTTCAGTTCCTCCGTACTTGCTGATCAAGACCTGATCGCCCACCTTGACTTCAAACGGAATGTGTTTGCCGTTTTCGTCGCGACGACCGGATCCTAAGGCCACGACAGTAGCCTTGTTTGGTTTTTCTTTGGCGGAATCTGGAATGATGATTCCACCCTTCACTTGCTCGGCCTCGTTTAACAATTTCACGAGGACGCGCTCTCCTATTGGTTTTATATTGCTCATAGTAATGTTAGACCCGTGCAAAATGTCCTCTAGCGGCGTTCTCGTCGTTCGGGCTAAGTCACCTACCTCAAGTAGGCTCCTGTCGCCCTCGCTCCTCGGGCCTGGCTATAGGCCCATTTTGCCCAGGTCTTTGTCGTTGGTTATGTTATAGTTGTTTAGGGAAAGTTTCAAAAAGCCCCTTCCAAAAAACTTTCTCATGCGAAACACAAAAAGGCGAGGCCTTTTTGTGTTTCGCAAAAAAGTGTTTGGGAGAGGGTTTGGGAGAACCTTTTATTCTATAAAAGGTTCTTCCAAATTACTTCTTTTCCTCATCGACTACCTCAAAGTCAGCGTCGACGACGTTGTTATCTTTGGGTTGGGAAGAGGGTTGTTCTTGTTGAGGGGAGGAAGCGGCCTTTGCGTAGATTTCCTGGGCGAGGGCCTGGAATGCGAGGGTCAATTTCTCGTTAGAGGAAGTCAGCTCAGAGGCGGTTGAGTTGGTATTTTTGAGGGTATCCTTAGCGATGTCGATGGCGTTAGTGACGTCCTTTTTCTTTTCTTCGGAGGC
>Ga0209417_1002809_pt1 | contig 25246 bp, 25 predicted proteins | sample RifGroF2_FD_184002 | JGI IMG/M metagenome (GOLD analysis project Ga0209417, IMG submission 184002) | Groundwater microbial communities from Rifle, Colorado, USA - Groundwater F2 (SPAdes) (version 2) | ecosystem: Environmental > Aquatic > Deep subsurface > Groundwater | place: Rifle, Colorado... | reverse complement strand
GTTTTTTGGAACCGAAGCGGCTTTAATTTTTGCCATGCTTGCCTATAACCTAATGGCCTTGTTTAGGCAGTTCCTGCTCAATTCGAAAGTTCAGCATACCTTATCAACACTGCGATACAGAACTTTTGCTATTGGTGCATATTTCCAGAAAATCAATAATAAATATACACTCAAATTGAGCTTGAACATGAAACGAAGGGAATGGTTTGCCGGTTTGTGGAATCAATCAAATCAGGTAAATCTACCATTTAAGTTGTCTAATGCGTAATTTGGGATAAAACAACATTATGAGTACACAAAAGAAAGAAATAGTGCTGACATTTCCTGAAAAATTAGACCTTTTAAAAAACGGACTATTAGCACAAAAAGAATTACTCCAAAAGGTTAGCGAATTATATTCAGATGCCATTATGGATGGAGGAGTAATATATATATATATGCTAACGGCCACTCCCGGCTGTCGGTTGAAGAAGCTTCGATTCGTATGGGGGCTTTAACTGGATTTTACGGTATACTTCAGGTCGGACTTACCTCTTTTACTGATGTGGTTGGGGCAAATGGAATCTGGGTCAATCAGACGATTGAAAAAATTGAAGGATTAGCAGCAAGTATTTTGGAAGAACGAATTTATCGGTTAATTGGTTGACGCTGTATTCATGCTGCTTTCATGCTGTTTTTAACCAGCGTTTCAAACATATCATCTTAAGTGCGATTATTATATTTAAAAACAAACTCACTCACATAGTTTGGCAGATATTTTAGGCTTACTTGATGGTATTGTCCAATAATACCACGTTTAACGATAGCCCAAAATGATTCAATTGAATTAGTGTTTACTCCTTTATATGAATAAAGCTTTTGATGATCAATACTAATGTGTTCAATGATTTCAGAAAAGCGAGTTTAGCCTTTATATTCATCTGTTATAATTACTGAATCATCTTTGTCAATATATTTATTTACAAGCCTCTTTAAATCCGTGTACGTGGTCTTTTTCATTACTTCAGCGATAACATCGCCGTTTCTGGAAACAATACCCAAAACAGGAATTTTAGATGTTCCGCGTCCGCGTTTTGAGTTAATATCGCTTTTAGCAGGGTTTCGCCGTCCCCGTTTCAACTTTATACCCGCCTGTTTCAGATCATGGATTCGTTCGTCCAATTCTGGTATTTTATAGGCTGTTCTAACATCTGAAGTTGTACCGTCGTTGAATTTTCGGGGTTTTCCTCTAACATAGGTTTCATCCATTTCAAGGATTCCTGATAGTTCAATTTCTTTGTTTTCAATAGCCATTAAAGAGCGTATTTTATGACCGATTGTCCAAGCTATTTCATTATGAACATCGATATTTCTTTCCAGTTGTTTAGCTGATACTCCTTTCTTCGCATCGGTGACAAGTGCAAAAGAGTAAAGCCATATTTTTAATGGTAATCGGGTATTGTGTAAATGTGTAATTGTTGTTACCGAAAAAGACTTTTTGCAATTCTTGCAATTAAAGCGGTGATCGGCATTTCTTACACCAATGTTTTCAGAACCACAATGGGCACATTTTGGCTTTTTGCCCCATCGTAACCGTTCAAAGTGTTTGATTGCGCTTAGTTCGTCAGAAAACTTATTAGTTATCTCAATGATGTTCATACAGTTTATCTAATGTTTTATCAATCTCAATTTTCGATTTACTTGACATCGAATGATTAAATAACTCATTTGCTACATCTTCCCTTTCTTCAAGTAATTCACCAACAGCAATTTTATTAACATTATACTGACTATAAACCTGATCTTGAATAAGTGATCTTAACATTCTAATTTTAAATATTGTATTTAGTGTAATTACTAAATCATTAAGTTCATTTTGCAACGATTTAATTTCTTTATTCCTATAATCAAAAACTTTGTTAACCCATATAATAATTAATTCCAAAAATGAGATTATTGCAATTGTTAAAAATATAGTAGCTAAAACTTTCATGCCTTTTAAATTAAAGTAAATCGTTGTAATACTTATTAATGACTGCTAAGTACATGACAAAAATTTAAATATTTCGATATCATCTTGAAAGAAAGCGTTTAAAAGAACAGTTGCAATATAAGTTAGCCCATATTTGAACAGACTTTTCGCTTTATTTCCATGCTTCTTGATCGGGATTGGTTTGATGTATCTGTGCAAATAATCACCAACCAGATATGCCCAGGTAAAAGCAACCATCACTAATGCAAATAATTTTTCAATTCTTTCTATTTCAGTTAAATGGGTGTCCTCGATATTGAACCCACTTGTTTTTAAAGCTCTGAAAGCAGTTTCAATTTGCCATCGTTCTTTGTAAATATTCAGCGCATCTTCAGGTTTGTTGAACGAGATAACAATCTGTAATTCAGGCTTTCCATCTTTGTCTTTTCCTTTCGAGGCTGAGAGATAACAGAGTTGGCCGTTCAAGGACACAATTCGTTGATTCACCCGACATCCATTTAACGGCAAATTGGCAAATAACCAGCTGGCTTTAACACGTTTTCCGTTGTGTGGCTGCAAAACCCAAAAGTTTTCGCGAATGCGGATATAATACCGAATCTGCTGTTCATTCAGGTATTTAATCCATCGTTCTCCAACAAACTCACGATCTGCTGTCAAACAATCCAATGCTGCAGAACCAAAGAGACGGATATACCGTTCAACCAATTCAATGCGTTCATCGGTGTTTGAATTGCCGAATTTGGGCAACAATCGAAACAGCAACGGAAAAGCAACTCCGTGATAAACAACTGCGAGCACCAATACATTGATATTCTGCTGACCAAACTTCCAATTCGTGCGGTCCATTGCTAAACGGAAAGGTGGTTCATGTGGTAATAGTCTGAATATCATTCTGGAAATCAAATCTATATCCAAAAGATAAGTCGCCATAAACCGTTGTATTCTCCGCAGCGAAGAATTGGTATTGGCATTGCTGTCAAAGGCCGTAGCTAACTTCTCAAAACCAACAGTTTGCACCTTACAAAGCGCACTAATAATTAAAACAAAGAACTTCACTCGTGCCAGATTCCAACCTGATTGATCATGGAAAATGGAAACTAATTCACTACTTTTAGACTCTACTCTGGGTGTCATATTTCTCACAAAGTGACTTGGTAATCCTTTGTAAGATACTGATATTCAGAGTATTATTCAAATATTTTAACACTTATTTTACTGATAATCAACTATTTGTGTTTTTGTCATGTACTAAGTAATGACTGATAAAAAGTAAAAATTATAAAAGCAATTGATTCAGTTCTGATAATTTTAAAAAGTTTATTCATAAGGATATGGTTTAATTGTTCCCTAAATTTATGAAAAGCAATTGTATATTTTCTTTGTATTCATATATTTAACCAATTAACCGATAAGTCCGTTAAATTATATGTACTGCATTAAAAATAAATTATATTTTCAAGTTATTTATTCTTTATAACTTCTGCTTTTGCTTGAAACTTTCATTTTTGAAAAACAAATTTCATTCTTGCTTAAATTTAATTCGTTTTACCATCTCCTTTGCCATTTCCTCCTTTTCTTTATCAACTGCTTTTTCCTATTGAAGTTGTTTTTATCCGGGTAGCTGGGTATTAACCGAAGTAAATCAACCAACATCTTGAAGTTATGATAATTTCCCATTGTGATAGATGCCTTGTCCAACAAATAACTATCAGGAAGACCAATCTTTTCACCTCTCCCTTTTGCCTGATAAAACCTCGGCCTTTCTTCAAAGTTTGACATTCGAATTAAAGCACAAGTTACATTAATCCTTTAAACCGTTTCCGATATTCCGAGGGGGACACCCCAGTGATTTTCTTAAATTGTTTGTTGAAATGACTTAGGTTATTGAACCCACTATCCATGCAAACATCCAGAATAGAAAGATCCGGATCCATAAGTAATTTGCAGGCAAATTCAACTTTTATCTTGTTCAGGTATTCAAAAATAGTCATCTCCATATTAAGCTTAAAAAAACGGCAAAGAGATCCTACTGCCATATTAATCAATGCTGCTAACTTTCCCAAATCAATTTCTTCCCGATAATTATTCATTAAATATTCATGAATAGTCGCTATCCTCTTATTTCCAGTAGTAAACCTTGTTTTTAAATATTCCTTACTGGCAAGATTAATATGCGTTTCACTCTTTCCAATAATGTCCATCATCCTAAAAAAATGAGACATCCGATCAAAACCTTTCAGATAGGGCATCTGAAGCATCAGTTCACTCACTTCGTTGAGTGTTTGACCCACAATCTGAATACCCTGTTCTGATAAGGAAAGAGCTTTAGCAACATGATTAAATTCGGGAAGGGCAAGCAACTGCGAACATAGCACCTTATCAGTAAACTGAAGAAAAACCATTTCCAAAGTCCTGGCTGATGGAGTCAACATTTCCTTATCTGCAATCCAGACGTGTGGTAGGTTACGTCCGATAAATACCAAATCTCCTGGTTGGAACTCTTCAATTGAATCAGCAACAATACGTTTGCCCGAACCTTCGGTAATAAAGCTGATTTCGTAGTTATTGTGATAATGCCATGTGCTTTTCTCCAGATTATCCTGAAAAATACCGATAAAAAAGGATTCCTTATCATTTAAAATGATTTGTTCAAACTGGGCCGACATGGTGGTAATTATTGCACGAAAAGCACATAAAGTGTGAATATAGCATCAAAACTAGTAAAAATTGGTGTAGATTTCGTTTCTACCTATACCTATTTTTGTACCATAAACCCTAAAATTAAATAATACCAATACATTATGGAAGATTTACTTGAAAAATTACTTGAAGCTGTTGAACTAGGGAAAGTAGATTTGAAATCACCTTTTCCGCCACAACTCAAAGGACAAGACGGGGCCTTGGAACTTACCATTAAAGCAATTGAAACCGGAATCAGTCCACAGCACATACTTGAAAATGCCCTAGTTCCGGCAATGGATCGTGTTGGAAAAAAATTCTCTGAAAACAAAATTTTCGTTCCTCAAATGCTCATGTCTGCCAAAGCCATGGGCGCTTCAATGATCCAGCTAAAACCATTTTTCACTTCCGGTGAAATAAAAACCAAGGGAACATTTATCATCGGGACAGTAAAAGGTGATTTGCACGATATTGGTAAAAACCTGGTAGCGATGATGGTTGAAGGTGCCGGCTGGTCTGTGGTCGATTTAGGAGTAGATGTTCCTTCTGCCCGTTATATAGAAGCTGTAAATAATAATCCAGGCGCTGTTGTAGCTTTATCGGCTCTTTTGACTACAACGATGGTCAATATGGGTGAAATTGTTGCTGATATCAAGGCTAATCTTCCTGCCACGAAAGTTTTTATTGGCGGGGCTCCTGTGAATAATGATTACTGCCAAAAGATCGGAGCCGATTTCTATGCTCCGGATCCGCAGGGAGTGGTTGAATATTTGAGTAAACTGGCCTCTTAATAAAAACCAACTTGTAAGTTATAAATTGATTGGATTGCTGTCTAAGTAAAGCAGCTTAGAGTTGTCTGCAAATTATTGAAGCAACAATTAATTTGATAACCCATTAAAATACAGCAATATGAAATACAAAAGCTTAGTAATAACCAATCCCGAAGATTTGATGTTCGGGATAGCTCCAAACCCTGTAAAAACCCAAAGAGGATTGGAAATTGGTGGAGGACAGGTTTATGCCGAATTGAATTTTACCCTCCCAATAATGGGTATCAATGACAATACGCTGCCCCAGGTTTACGAACATTACCGAGAAATTGCCGAAGGTGCACTTTCCCGTGCACACGAACTGAATTCAAAAGGTGTGGTACTCGAACTGGAAACCTTATTGGAAATGACCAAAACCCCACAGATCGGAATTGAAATCGTTAAAATCATGAACGAAATCTGTGAAAAATACTATCAAAAACATGGTCTTGCCTCTGAAATCCGTTTAACACCAAATGATCTGCGTGAATTTGAGCGACCTGCCAAACAGCGTACTTCGCAGTACCTGGAACCTATGATGGAACTTTTCGAACAAGGCATGATTGCTGGTGGAGACTTACTGTCAATTGAAAGTACCGGTGGGAAAGAGGTGTCCGATGATGCACTGATGAATTGTGATATAAAAACCATTGTGTTTGCTTTGGCAGTATTAGGAGTCCGGGATATGCAGTTCCTATGGAAAAAAATCGTTGCATTAGCCAATCAACATGGTAAAATTGCTGCAGGCGACTCTGCCTGCGGATTTGCCAATACAGCAATGGTCCTGGCCGAAAAGAAATACATTCCAAGGGTATTTGCTGCTTTGGTGCGTGTTATTTCAGTGGTCCGTTCAATTGTCGCCATGGAAGAAGGCGCAATTGGCCCAGATAAAGATTGCGGATACGAAGGTCCATTCCTGAAAGCCATTACTGGCATCCCCATTTCGATGGAAGGAAAAACAGCCGCCTGCGCCCATCTGAGCCCAATCGGGAATATAGCATCTGCTTGCTGCGATTTGTGGAGCAACGAATCGGTGCAAAACATCAAACTGTTATCAGGTATGGCGCCAACAGCTTACATGGAACAACTCGAATACGATGCCCGGTTGATGAACCAGGCATTAATAGGCGGGACGGTTCCCAGTCATATTTTGCAACAATTGCTGGTAGCTTCCGATGTTTATACTGATCCCCAGGCATTGATCCTTTCACCCGAAAATGTAATCCGCATTTCGAAAGAGCTTGTTAAAGGCGATTCGTATGTGGCAAATGCCAGAAACGGGGCAATTGCGGCTCTTGATATTATCGAAGAAGCACTGGCTTCCGGAAAGATGAAACTTTCGGAAATGGAAACATGTTACCTTCCAATCCTGCGAGACGAACTTTCCGGTATTCCCGATAGTGAAAGCGATTTTGTGGAGATGATGTTACCATTACTGGATCAAAGCAAATTTACAATGGCCGAATACGGACTGTAGATTTCAATTAGCTTTTGTTTGTGGTTCCCTGCTTCTGGCTAAAGGCAAGTCAATCTTAAATTGTCAATGGTCAGAAGCATTTAATTAATCCTCCTTGAAAAAGACTCCTGTAAATATTATTTCCGGGTTCCTCGGTTCCGGTAAGACCACAGCCATTATACAACTTCTTGGTCAAAAGGCCGAAGATGAGCAATGGGCTATAGTGATCAATGAATTCGGGAAAATATCCATCGACAGTCAAACTATCCGGTCTTCTTCACACTCCGGAACGGTCTACGACATTTCCGGAGGTTGTATTTGTTGTTCGGCAAGGGGGTATTTTTATGAGAACCTCACCAAAATAATCCAGGCTAGAAATTATTCCCGGATCATCATCGAGCCCAGTGGGTTGGGCGGTATCGACACCGTTTCTGAAATGGTCAGATTAATTCCGCAGCTCAGCCTAATGCCGGTTATTTGCATGGTGGATATCATGGCAATTGAGAATCTACGGCTACAAATGAATATGATTTACAAGAAACAGATTTCCAAAGCTGAACTAATTATTTTCAGTAAATGTGACTTGGTTAACAAATCTGAACAGGAACGATTAATTGAAAAGTTTATAACGTTATTTCCGGATAAAAAAGATAGTCTGGCTTATAAGAAAAACCTGTCGACCTCCTTATTGAACATGGATTCCAAGGAGATAGTGAGAATAAATCAATACAGGTTGCTTTCTCCAACAAACTCGGGTTTATCAGATAGCAATTACCAACAAAAGAGCTATAGCTTCAACTCCGATATTATTTTTGATTTAAACCTGCTTACCAGTTTCTTCATTCTACATCCATTTATTATCCGTGGGAAAGGGTATATCAGAACTATAAACGGATGGATGCTGGTTAATTATACGCTATCCGGCAGTACATTTGAATCTTGTCAGGAAAATCAACAAAGTGAGATTATTATTATTGCTGAAAAATCAAGTTCTGATCAGTTCCAAAACCTAAAAACAGAAATTGAAAGGTCAATTATTTCAGTTCCTACGTGAAACCTTGTTCTGCTAATCACAAAAAGAAAAACTTCTCTTCATGAAAAAATATACGATCCACTTACATCCGCTTGGCAAAGAATTGCAGACAAACGACCAAACTCCCCTGATTGATGTCCTTCACGAATTCGGGATTGAGTTTCCTTGCGGAGGAAAAGGGACATGCGGAAAATGCAAGGTCAGGCTTTTGGATGGGGAGATAAAAACCACAGATGCCCACCAGCGAAAAATTGAACAACTAGGCCTTTCTCCTGAATGGAGGCTGGCCTGTTTCAGCCAATGTACCGGTGATATCACCCTCGAAATTGAACAATTTAATCACATGATCCTAGCAGACGAAAGCGAGTTTGATTTCGTTCCGCAAAAAGGATTCGGAATTGCAGTTGACTTGGGTACTACCACAATAGTTGCCCAATTGATCGATTTGTCGTCAGCAAAAGTACTGGCTGTTGAAACCATGTTGAACCCGCAGGTTAAATTCGGAGCCGATTTGATTTCGAGAATTCAGGCTTGCCTGGATGGACATGCTACTGAAATGACCCGGATAATCCGTTCAGCAATAGGGACAATGATTGAACTGATGTTGAAAAAGCACGAAGTCGACTTGCAAAAAGTAGTTCTTGTTGGCAACACTACTATGCAACTGATCTTCAGCAATTGTGATGTTTCTCCTCTTGCGATGTACCCGTTTCATACGGATAATTTGGGCATGAAAACATTTAATTCGGAAGAATTGGGTTGGAAATTTCAGGTGAGTGAAACATTCAAATTTTATCCTTCCATTGGAAGTTTTGTCGGCAGTGATATTTTGGCCGGAATAGTTGCAACAGGTTTGCACTATAAAGAAAACTATACAGCCTTGATTGATCTGGGAACTAACGGAGAAATAGTTGTCGGAAATCGGAAACAGATTGTTTGTGCATCAACGGCAGCCGGTCCTGCCTTTGAAGGCGCTAATATTTCAATGGGAATGAGGGCTGTTACCGGAGCGATTTCTTCCTTTGACCTTGACGTAGAAAATATAGAAGCTCATGTTATCGGGCATACCTCACCCAAAGGGATATGTGGCAGTGCATTAATTGATGCGGTTGCAATTCTACGCAGATTGGACAAGATTGGATTATTTGGTGAAATCAATTCAGGAGAAGACCACATTAAACTGATCGGAAAAATTACATTGACACAAAAAGACATCAATGAATTTCAGCTGGCTAAAGCCGCAATCGCAACTGGGTTGACAATCCTTGCCAACAAATTATCAATTCCGCTTTCTGATATTCAACAGGTATATATTTCCGGTGGATTTGGAAATTACATCAACCTGGAACATGTTTCTGAATTAGGAATGATTGAACTCCCGGAAGAAAGAATATACAAAATGGGAAATACAGCCTTAATCGGGGCAAAAATGTTCCTGTTTTCTGATGAAACAATCATCAACGAAATTCTGGCAAAAACCAGGCATATTAACCTGGAAGGTGATCCAAACTTTCAAGATATATATGTGGATAAAATGTTGTTATAATAAAACATTTGACCTCGGTACAGTTATCTTAAAACCTTCTTTGCCCTTTTCTCTTACTATTTATCAACTGTTTCTTTTTTCTAAAACTATTCTTATCCGAATAGGTAGGTAGTAGTCGAAGTAAATCAACCAACATTTTCGAATTTCCCGAACGATTTCTTATATCATTTTCTGATTTGTCCATAGTATAACCATTCGCAAGTCCAATCCTATCAACTTTCCCTTTCGACTGATAAAACTTCGGCTTTTCTTCAAAGTCAGACATTCGAATCGGATGCCGTACCGGATTTCCGTTTCCATCAGTTACAAATACCAGATGCCCTTTCTGAACTGGCCTGATTTCAATATGAAACAGCTTCAGTGCATCATTATACATCTGTTTGTTGGTTATAAAATCCATCCGGTTGAGCTCCGTGAATAGGTTTTCAAGATTTTGCTTCAGGTTCTTGCTATATGCCGTGAATTTCAGATTGATTTTTTCCTTTGGGGCATCCTTGGTTAACTGATAGGTTTGTTCCAACTCTTTGATGAACTTCTGTACTTTCTCCTTCTCAAAATTGTCTTTGATCTTCTTGCCGCTTTGCTTGTCAATCCGGGTGGATACAATATGAAAATGTAGCCTATCAATATCGGCATGTCGGTAAACCAGGTAGGGCTGATTTCCATATCCGAGTTGCTTCATCAGATTGTCAAGTTCAGTTCGGATACCCTTTTCTCCCATTCTAATCATGTCGTTCATTGTGGGGTTAAAGGAGATATGTAATCCTTTATTTTTAACTCTCGTATTTGAATCCTCAATTCGCTTAAAAATCTGAAAGCGATGCTGAGCGGAGTAAATAAATGGATTGACTGAAGGTGTATTCCGACTATGATAAAAAGTGGCCTTACCTTCTTTGGCCTTCCTCTCATTATAAAAAAAAGCATTCGCAGTGCTTGATGCCTGATGGATGACGATAACCATTTTTCAATTTTTTGCTGGTCAATCATTACGGAATATGATCCATGTACTTTTGCAAAAGCACAAAACACTTTTTAAGTATTTCATAGGAGTTGTTCAGGATTCGCTTGTCTTCTGTATCCAATTGATATCCTAAATAAGTATTCAGTTTTTTTGCAATCTGGTTCAGGTTAACCCCGATCTTATTGAGTTCAAAATCCATCTGTCCCATTAATTCCGAAAATTCCTTGCTGGCTTCAATTCTCCGGATTTCCCGTTTTCGCAACAGTTTAGCCCGACCAAAATCACTAAGGCTGGAGTAGCCTTCTTTTAGGCATCGCTCAGCCAATAGTTCCTTTTCCCTATTGGTCAAACGTACCCGTATTCCTTCACCAAGCTTTTTATCTACCGGAGTTAGAGGCCTCATTTTGTTTCCTTCTGGATTACCTAGATTTTAACTTCGAACTTTTTATTTGAAAGAGGGGAATCATTATCATCAACCTTTTGGGGAATGAGGGGAATGCTCCGTAGGACAGTTTTGTAAGGTTTTTGTGGAACAAAAACACATCTTGCATTCCCCTCTTTCATGAGATTTCCTTCCCCTCTTTCGACTTCCTTTTCAACCAAAAAGACAGGAAAAACCTTTTAAAATTCTTCCCGTCTTTTATGACTATTCATTTCTTAGAACTGGAAAATTTAACTGACACTTTGCTTCGCACCTTGTCGTTTCCCTTCCTGCTTTTCCTGTTTGGCAGTTTCTGATTGCCCTTGCTTTTCCTGCTTAAAATCAGAAAACCCAATTCTCCGAGATGCGGCATCAATCTGAAGAGCGGCAGAGAACTTCTTTTCATCCTTACCGGTCATGCCTTCTACCGTCACTTTCTTTCCTGCCGCGAGGGTTTCTTTCTGCTCTGCTGATAAGTTGGCTCCCTTGATCTTCTCTGGGATCTGAATATAGCTGGACCGAAGGGGGATCATCTCATTGGTTTTGGAATCAATGCTCAGGTAGTAATTATCCTTCTTTCCATCCCGTCCTGTCAGTTCCACCGTTTTTCCCAGGTTTTTGTCATTCAGCAAGGCTCCCTTTTCTTCCTTGGTAAACTTATGCCCCATATACTCATCCGGAATGTTCAATCGTTGGATTGGGTGAACCTTAATCCCAACCGATCCGTCCTCGTTGCTTTGCAACCGGATTTTTGCCGGAATCCGGTAATCCTCTCCATTGATTTTTGCATTGACGGTGTAGAGTTTGTCTGAACGGAAACCATTCAGGAAATCGGTCATTTCCTGTTTTTCCATTTTCTGGATCAGGTCGCGGTTAATACCTACTTTTTCCAGTTTCTCAAACGGAATCTGGTCCATGCTCATGCGTGTTTTCTGTTGTTCCATAATTTCAAATTTTTAAATGATTAATCAACTTCAAATACATGTTTCTCCCTGCGGTTCAGTTCGACTAAACCACGAAGGATTTTATATTTTTCTTCCGGATCCCGGATGGCATCCAACCGGAATACCGGAGTCGTTTTATCGGAGGTGTATATGATCAGGTTGCCCAGTCCAAACAGGCGGTAAATAAAAGGCCTTTCCACACGGTAATCCTTGATCCTATAATTTTCTATAAACTCATGTTTTCTCCGGAATATTCCCGAATAGTATCGGAGTTCTTCAGCATGGATTTCATAGCGGATGCAATATACGCGGAGGACCTGATAAGCCAGGTTCAGAAAAACAAACACACCCAGATAATGGGGTAACCTGTAAATATGTACGATTAGTTTTGCCGGAATAAAATGGACAGGGAGTTGCTGTTTTAGAATTCCATCCATTAACAGGATAATCGGTACTGCCAGAATAGTCAGCAAAAAGGTTTCCAGGTTAATCAATTGGGATGGCCTGCTTTTGAAGTAAACGGTATTTTGAATCATGATTTTTTGGATTTTTTAGTGGATAAAGTTTTTTGTTTGGCTTGATTGGTTTGATCCGGTTGACCGGGTTCCGCTCTCTGGATGGTTATTGATCGGATGTCATTCTGTATTTTGGTACGGTTGCGTTCCAAAACATCAGGAATGTTGTCAAACCGGTAAAAATCGGGGATTGGCACAAAGCGCTTTTCTTCCAGTTCCTGAGATTTCACATCGACATTGATCAGGCAATTGAAGTTTTTCTGGGAAATGGCTTCTCCAAAGTTGTCGGCAACCTGCCCCACCATGTAACCCTGAGGCAATGTTGCAATCTTGCCCTCTGGTACCAGAAAATCAAGCTGGGTGGAAAACGTAGAAGATTGGACATTCCGGTTGATGTTGACCGATTGCCGTTCCTGAAGGATTTTGCCCATCCGCCCCTGAATAAACCGTGCCGTTTCCCCGGCAGCCTGTCCTGAAAACACATTTCCAATGTTGCTGGTAATGGCATTGGCTTGCTCTTTTCCGTAGTCACGGATCAGTTGGTCAATGGTCTGGACTCCTAAAAGTGTAGAGATTTTGTTGCTCCGTGCAGTGGCAATCAAAGTATCCAGTCCGCGGAAATAAATGGTCGGCAGCTCATCAAAGATCAGTGATGACGGTTGCTGGCCCTTTTTGTTGATCACCTTCAACATCCGGGTAATGTAAAGCGATAAAACCGCTCCGTACATTTCCACTCTTAACGGATTATTGGCCAGGCAAAGGATTTTGGGTGATTCGGGATTGTTGATGTCCAACGAAAAATCATCGCCCGAACATATCCAGTAAATCTCCGGGCTGATGATCTTGGAAATGGCAATCTTCAGGCTACCCAGCTGTCCTTCCAACTGCTCACTGGCTCCGCGTTTGTGGGCATTGATGAAAGGGTTGATAATGTTTGCCACATCTTTTTCCTGCTCCATTACCGCAAACAAATCATCGTAGTCCATCTGCAAAAGCTCGATGGCATGTGGCAAAGTGCAAAACTGGCCATCCTTGTATTTTTTCAAAAACCAGATCACAGCGGCAAAAAAAGAAACGGCAGATTCGGAGAAGAACTCACCCTGTTTGCGAATCCATTCCCTGTTCAGGTTGTACAGAACTGTTCTGGAAGATTCAAAAGCATCAATGGGACTTTCCATCCACTGCGGAGCCAATGGGTTACACCGGTAGGATTTTTGGATGTTTTCAAAGTTGATCACATAGAACCGGGTGGATTCCGGCAGTCTTCCGTTTTTCTTTGCTTTCAGAAAATGGTTGTAAGTAACCAATGATAAATCCGGATATTTAAAGTCATAAACGCACATCGAGAAACCCTTTTTCAGGTGTTGCCGGATAAATGGCAGTACAACCGAAAAGGATTTTCCGGAACCGGGTGTTCCAATAACCATAGTCGCCCGAAACGGGTTTACAATGTTGATCCAACCATCCTGCTGTTTGTCCTTGTAGAGATACCTTGTCGGCAGGTTCACCGAATACTCATTTTCCTTTAGTATCTGTTCCTGTGGAAAGCTCTCGTTTTCCACGTTAAACCGGTCTTTCATCAAATTAACGTTGATCAGTTTGGAGATGTTATCGAAGCCAATATTCAGCAAAACAAAACCGGCAAAAGTCAAACCCAGGTAAACTGCCGGAAAAGATTTGAAAACTATAAGGCTCCCCCAGTAAAGGATTAACCCGGCTATTGTTTGTCCGACAATGGTTGAAACCAGCAATTCCCTGTCTTTGTGAGCCTTGGTCCCAATACAGGTTATGGCCAGAAAAACCAAACAAACGACCTTTGATGGATACAGGCTTGCCAGGAACTTCAGATTCTGCATCTTTTCAATCAAGGAATGAAAAGCAGGTATTTGTATTCCCTTCAGGACAAAATAATTCAGCTGGGTCAGGTACATCGATAAGAACAACAGTACATAACTAAAGAACCGAAAGCCTTCATGCAATTTAACCAGTTCATGAGATTCGTGTTCCATTTTCAGGGTATAAAGCCCCTGCGTCTCCTTCCGGGGAAACGCAGGTAAGCAGGATTAAGAAATGTGTACAGTTTATGATTGAGTTTTTGTCTCGCGTGATCTATTTCAGGGACCTGGCTTTGAGGATATCCTTGTTTTTTAGGTTGAAGGTGAGTTTTCGCCCTGTATTGCCAAGTGCTTTTTCACCCAGTTCTATCTTCAGGATACGCTGATCGGGAATGGTCAATTTCTCGATCACAAATACTTCCCGAACTGTGACTTCACCCGGAATGCGCTGAACCTTGTTGCGCTGGTACTGTGGAAACACCTGATATTCCTGAACATTGGTTGCTTTGGCTTTTTTCTTATCAGTGATCCAGAAATTAAAACTTTCCACATCATAAGCCATATTGGTTTTATTGGTGATCTGAAGTTCAAAAAAGAGTGCATCGTTTTTCAGGTGAATGGAATTCAACCGAATTTTAATCCCGTCTTTTTCCGATTTGCGCTTCCGAAACTTATGCCTGTGTTGATCCAGAACTTGATCACAAAGGTCTTTCAACAAATGGTCTGGCATCATCTTTCCGGAAAAAGTCATGGCCTTTTGCGAATCAAAAGTTTCAATCGGGTAAGTGATCGGTGCATCGTTGCCATACTGAAGTTCAAAAGAATAAATCTGGTCAGCACAAACAACCGTCAATGAAGCAGGCTTGTCAAAAGGCTGCACAGCTTTCACCCGGATCAGATTTGAAAGTTCAGGAACAACTTCGGTCTGGATTATCGAATAATCTCCGGCTTGTACATACACAACTTTATCAGGGCAAACCAAATGACTGGTCTTGCTATCGGAAACTTTTAAGATATTTTGTGCGCTTACTGAAATCTGGATCTGTGCACAAATCAAAATGATTAAAAAGGTTTTCATGGTTATTTGCTTTTGTTGATTAAATAAACGAGGGTATTTTTCTTGATGGTGACTTTTTTGATTCGGATCATTTTTAGAAGGGATTGTGCCGTCCGATCGGCTGCCTGCATTCCCATATAAGTCAGTGGATTGTTGCTTACACCGAACATAGAGGAGGTGTTAGCGCTACTGCCAACCTCTTTAGCAACCTTTCGGGAGGCATTGTCGGGGACATACAATCCGGGAAGTCCGTCCAGGTCGCAAACTGTTACCTGAACCGGAACAAACTTTTCTTCTACCGGTATTTGTAGCACTTCGATCTGAAGGCGTTCATTCGTAACTTCACAGATGCCATACAAAAAAGTGTTGGCCGGGATTTTAACTCCGTTTAGCCCGGCTTCTTCCAGAAGCCGCAGTTTCACCCTGTTGCCGGTCAGCACCATGGTGGTTTCGTAAACTTCAGCTTCGATAACCGGGATTGCTGTATCTTTGGGTTTAAACCCGGACTTGCCACCTTTTCCCAAGGTAAAGCGCTTGTTCTTTTCTGCTTCCAGCTTCTCATTTTTAGCGGAGGTTTCTTTTAACCGGATGTCTAGGGAATCATTCTGCTTGGCCAGTCTGCTGTTTTGCCTGAAAACCTTGTCCAGTCCTTCAATGCCGGTTGGAGCAATTACAGTTGATCCCTTTTGAACATCGGACTGCTTTTTGTCTTTCTCATCCTGATTTGAGCCTGCATCCCCATTTTTTGATTCGGACTGGCTGTTCTCCAAATCTTCCCTGACCTTCTTTTCCTTTTGCCGGATGTGTGCCATAAGGTCTGTGGAAACGTCGGCATTCAGTTCAGGAACCGGGTCGTTCTTATACAGATGCTTCTTTTCAGAAAGAAGCTGCTCTTCAGTCAGCGATTCCTCTTCCAGGCTTTCCTCATTGGTGGAATCAGTCTCCCCTGCAATATTGTAATCATGACTGGTGGTGACTTCTTTCTTCGAAGAATAGTTGTCCATCTTGTCGTAAATCACGACGCTTTTATCAGCATCAGGAAGGGTGTAATTGGCACCCTTTACCGTTTTCTGCTCTTTTTGCTTTTGTTCTTCCTTTTCCTTCTTTTCTCCACCTCCCAGCACATAGAATATAAGGATAATAAAAGGGATTAAAACCAGCGGAAGGAAAAGCAATGGCTTATTTCTTTTCAGGTATGCTTTCATGTATTTCTTGTTTTAGAATGGTTTCAAACGAGTCAACGGGCATTTCAAAGGAGAGGGATTTTTTGTGTTTCAGTGTTTTCGCTGTATCCGGGTTTCCTTCACCAACCGGTTGAATCGGTTCGTAGCTGATTGCCGGTTTTGGGAAAACAACGAAGGAAATCAAGTAAAGAAGGAACGATGTACACAGGATGATCGTCCATTTCTTTTTACGTTTGACCGGGTCGAGTTTTTGATCATTCTGGTCCAGCCGATTGATCCATTCATTAAACCGGATAGCTTCGCTGATTAGGATCACAAGATTTTTAGATTGTTTATTTTCTGTATTCATGATCGTTGTTTTAAGAATTAAAAGGATTTGCGTTTCATGGTTTCCAAATCTTTGTTGTCGGTTATCAGCCAATCTTCGATCATAAACCCGTGCGGGTTGTTGTCTGTCCGGGAGATGTTCCGGAGCCGCCCGGAAGTTTCCAGGTTGCGGATGGTGATGTTGGATTTGCGGACAATCTTCTGGTGCCCGAAAAACCGGAACTGGTAAGGATAGGCTGAAAAGTCTATCTGTACCGAATCGGTGGTCAGTGTCATGCTGATGTCGGAAGCGATGATCTGGTTATACACGTTGTTTTCCTTGTAGGACTGGTACTGTTTCATGGCCGAACCATCGGCCAGATACAGAGCTTCCCGTGCATTGTTTTCAATGTATTGCTTGTCGGGTTCCATCGTGAAAAACAACTCATGGAAGCGTTTCACATGATCTTTGGCTTCTGAAGGCCGGTTGTCTGTAATGTCGGCACGAAGGGCCAATAAAAGGGATTTACCGTTGTCAAGTACATAGATTTTCTGACGGGAGCGTTCAACCAGCCCAATAGAACGGGTGAAAACAAAGGTGCTAAAGCCGGTCATCATTAGGCTAACTGCCAAAAGGATATAAACGGTAAACCGGAACTTGCGCTGGATATCAAATATTTTATTCATTTTCTGATTGATGATTTATTATTGGTTTTTGAACATTGGATATTCATTATTGAACATTTTCGGTCTATTTCATAGCCCCTTTGGTGATCATCATCATTGCAGCTGTTTTTACCATCCGTCCCCCGCCGCTTCCGGTTCCTGAAGCGCTGACAATCCACGATGCTATTTTGGGAACCATCACCAGTCCGACAATGCCACAGACCGGTACAACCATATTGGAAACATAGTACAGTGAAGGCTGGTAGATCAGCGAGGCTTTGGTGGCAGCAATCTCGGCATCGAGTACATAGATCAGCACTTCCTGAACCAACGAGAGAACTAACAATGCGATGGGTAAATACAGGTTCACATTTACAAAGCGGGCAATCCAGCTCAGGTAATTGTCCTGAAACCCATCGAAGATGGAGATAGCAAACACCAGCGGCCCGAAGATGATAAGCAGCACACAAAAGACGGTTCTCAGAAAAGCAATCAGGTAAACCAGCGCTTCAAAAAAGGATTCCAAAAGCTGCCGGACACTATCCATGAAGTAGAAGTTGATCTGGTGTTGCAATGCCCTACCGGAAACAATGTTGTATGTAGTCAATAATAGGTTAACTCCTTTATCCCACAACGATGCTTCTTTTTCTTCGTTTTCCTGAAAGGAAGGTAAATCAATGGCCAGGATCGCATCCTGCTTTTCTTCCAGTTTGGCGGCTACAATGTGTTTTTTGTCGGCATAAACCGCTTCCGAGAGTTTGGTCAGCCCTTTAGTGGGAACCATCAGCAGTTGAACAAATGGAGCCCAGAAAGTAATCACCAACACCAGTGCAAATGGCCGGAGTAAGGGTAAAAGAGAGATCGGATTATCAGCAATCAGCTGCTCGTAGATGCGTTTGGAGATGTACAGAAAGGCGGCAATCCCTCCAATGGCGCGGGCCATATTGACCAGCAACTGGGCATTGTCCAGGCCCCCTCGGACAAGTACATCGGTAAATTGGAAAAAGCTTTGGGTACTCATTACTTGTAAAAGCATAACAAAATCAATATTTAAAGATTAAGAGCCCCTCCTAACCTCCCCGAAGGGGAGGAATCAGGGGAAAATTGACGAATAGTAAATCGTAAATAAATCAATAGACAATCCTTTTTATTCTTTCAGGAAAGCATAAGACTGAGGCACATTGTTATTGAAAGCCTGCAGGTGTAATACTTTTTGGTAGGTGTAGTCCGTCTCGCCTATTTGTTTGTCCAGTTCCTGTTTGATCTCGTCAAAGGCTTCCAGCTTTTTGCCGTGATCGGTTATAAACAAGTTAATGGAAATAAACCGGGTAAGCAGTTCATCGGCTTCCTTTTGATAGGTCTGCCGGAGCCATTTGCAATTGTCCAGCTTGTCCATATTAGCAATGCTAACATATAGCCGGATAAAGCTGGAAGCAATGCTATACATATCAGGCAACTCATCGGAATTGGAATCGAAGATCTTCTTTTCAATGTCCCGCTGTATTTCGGTGTTACTTTTGATCTGCTGGGTTTCCTCGTGCCTTTTCTTCATCTGGGATTTTTCCAGCAGCTTGGCAGCTATCTTCAGGAAACTTACTTTCAGTTCGCTGGCGTAATCCCCGATGTCATAGGTTGGCACTGATACCACTTCGTAGTAATAATGTGTCGGCCAGAGCCGGATAAACTCATGGGGAACTGGAAAGAGATTGCCTTTGAAAGCAATAAACGTCAGCGGATATTTGCCGTTCATTTCAGGGTAAGTCCCATTCCATGATTTAATGGCAATAATCTGTGCCTGAAGATTTTCCCCGGCAAAAAGCAATACCAATGCAGTTATCAGGATTAAAAAATGTTTCTTCATTACGGTCTAATTATAGAGGGTGTAGTAAAAGGCGAACTGTTCTATCTGCCCGGTATTAAAGCTTCTCTGATAGGAAGCCCAGGCTAGCTTGTTGTAGAGGTAACAGATGGTCCCGTAATGCTTTTTCACGTCGATATAAATCCCGTTGATGGCATCGTATCGCTGTTTGTCATCCATCATAAACAGATCGTCTTCCACAATGGTGTTCAATATGGAAGTGACCAGCTGGCGGCTGTCGTCCAGCACCAGGTCAAAAGATTCGACAATCACCGCAGCCTGGCGGGTGGTAAAGTTTTCGTCCTGAACCAACAAGGGCAGTTTGGTGGTGTAGATGTAGATGATCTTGTCCAGCATCTCCTTGGTCTGCTTGATACGCTTGTAATCCTTGATCAGGTAGGAAACTTTCTGAAGGCTTTCCAGCTTCTTTTTATCGATACCAACCAGTTCCTGGGTTAACCCTTTGATGTCGCCATTGAGGATTTTGATCAGAACATTGTACCAGTTGATTTCCGAAAGTATCCCTTTTTCCTGTTCCCATAAAGCTTCACGCTGGATTCCTGCCCCTACATCAGATACCGGTGCGGCAGTCTGGGCAAAGGTGTTCCTACTTGAGAGAATGAAGAAAAATGCAATCAACAGAAAGGTTAAAAATGTTGCTTTTGTTCTCATTGTTGTAATTGTTGATGTTTTACATGGATTTGAGGATTTCGACAAAGGATAGGTCCAGCTCTTCATGGAGTTTTTTTAGGATCGTTTCCTTTTCGCTTTGTTCAGAGGTGTAGCAGTAGTACTCGGTTTTGCTCACTTCCAGAGCATAAACCTGGGAGTAGCTTCCAAGCCCGATAAAGACTTCTTTGAGTTTCCTTCCGGATGGCAGGTTTTTGTTGATCGACAGGATCTGGTCTTTCTGGAATTCGGACAGTCCAAGGGTGTCACTGATGCTTTGAAACTTGTTCCGGAATTTGCTCATGTCAAGCAGGATTCTAGTATCGGCATTATTGATGATGGCATCGCGGATCACCGGAGAGGAAATCACATCGTCCACTTCCTGGGTGACTACCATTGCCTCTCCGAAGAATTTGCGGATAGTCTTGTAGAAATATTTGATGTAACTAGCCATTTGGGGAGTTGCAATGGCTTTCCAGGCCTCCTCAATGCACAGGACCTTTCGGACACCCTTTAACCTTCTCATCTTCTGCATGAAAATGTCAATGATAATCAGTGTGGCAACCGGGAAAATCGTTGCATGGTCCTTTATGTTGTCCAATTCAAAGACAATAAAAGGGCAACGGAAAAACTCATCGGTATCCATCTCTTTATTCAGCAAATAGTCATATTCCCCTCCCCGGTAGTATTTGCCCAGGATGAAGAAAAACTCATTGCTGTTGAACTGGATGGATTGCTCTTTAACCAGATTTGGAATATAGCTTTGGCAGAATTCGTAATAACCATTAAAGGACCGTTCCGTTACTTTTTCAGATTCAAAAAAAGCAGTCAACGAATGGGCAATGACATCCTTCTCCATCTCAGAAAGGTTTTCCTTGTAGATCGTGAAGATTACCGAAAGGATCGTTTGTTTGCGCTCAATATCCAGTTCGCCTTCCAGAATAAATGGATTAAACGAAATCGGGTTTTCGGTGGTAAACTCTACCATCATTGCGCCACCTTGATCTTTGAGCCTTTCGTTCAGGTAGATTGTAAGCAGCTCATAGCTCCTTCCGACATCCAGTAGTACGATATGGCAGTTTTCACTTTCGGCATATTGCCGCAGCAAATGGTTGGTAAAAAAGGATTTTCCGGAGCCGGACCCTCCAATAATGATCTTGTTACGGTTATGGATCAGATGTTTGTGCATCGGTTCATCCGAAATATCGATCTTTACCGGACAGCCTTCCAGACGGTCGGAAAGCCGGATGGTAAAGTCCGAATCGCTGTTTTTTAGTTCTCCTTCGAAGTTGGTCAGACAACAAGCCTGCGGAACTTGAGTGATGAACAGTTCAGTTTCCGGTAGCTGCGTGGAGAAAGGCACACAGGAGAAAAACAGCATTGGCAGATCGTGCGTATGCTGGTAAGGAAAGCAGTTCATCATTGAGAATGCGGAACTGGTTTCGCTTTTGTGTTGCTTCAGTTCCTTCAGAGCTGAATCGAAAAGCATCACATTAAAATGAGTTTTCACAATCTTTTCCCCTGAGGTCTGCACCTGGTCCAGAAAGGATTCAATTAGTCCGGCATTAACCTTGTTTTCTGAAGAAAATTTAGAAAGGCTGAAGATCTTTTTGTAGTTGCTTTCCAGAAAACCTTTGATCTCCTGCTGATCCGGAATGTAGATAAACTGGTTGGTGATGTGCGAAAACGGCAGGTGATAACTTACCGGATAAACCAGAGATACGGGAAGTCCGGTCTGCGGATGTTCCGAAGCTGGACGAAGTTCTGCCGGGATATGCGAATAATCGCTTAAGGACAATACTTCCACAAACTGATCCAATACTTTCAGCCGATCCCGGAAATCAATTCCTCCCAATGCCGGATGGTTCTCTGTAAAATTGAGGCTCAGAAAACGTTCGATTAGTCCAAGTGAATGCTCATCGCCAATAGCTTCTTGCCTTGAGATAGGGTCACATCCGATTCCATTCTGGTTAAAAATGGCTACGATATTACTTCGTAGTTCATTGATTTTGTCGTACTGCAATTTTTCGAGGTTGCGTTCTTTCCGGGAAAAGATCAGTGCGGATTCCAGATAATTTTTCAAAAGCCCTTTATTCAGCAAACTGATGTAAAAACAGCAGTTGTGTTTCAGATATCGCCTTCCATCAAAGTGTTTCAGGTAGGAATCATTTAGGCTGTCAGTGTTGTTTGTACCTATCTGTTCTTCCAATTCTTTCGGATGGAATTCTTTAACCAGGAAGAAATCCTGCTTATGGATGAAACTTCCGGCTGGCAACAGGTTGATCATTCGCTGGAAGGTATCATGCAGCATATAGAGCTGTTCGGTACTACACGACAGGACATCAGGCAAACGAAGCCGAAAACCGATAGTCAGATCCAGGTTATTGGAAACCTGAACGTCACCATTAAACCCCATTACGGGAAGTATACTTTCAAGATTTTTGATTTTCATGCTGAGTAAGTTTGATGGATTCGTCGTTTGCAGCTAATAAACTGAGGTAGTTTCCGTGCAGTCTGTTTCTTTCCCCAACCTTCCGGACCGTACTTTTTTTGAATGGTATTGAGCCGGTAGAGATATCCGAAAAAGGCTGGAACTCCGATCAGAACAGCCGGAAAAACCCCGACCAGGATATAGAGCGCAGAGAACAAAAAGAAGGTGGCAATGATGCCATACAGCGCCTGGAATACCAAAGGGCCTGAAAGCCCTTTGATATACAACCGGGTATCCACTTTCTTGATTGGGTACCCTTGCATCACACAAAGAATGCCTTGATCACCACTCCCACCAGGATCAGGAACAGACAGGCACCAAACCATCCCATGATGGCTTTCTGGGTATCCTGGTCGCCGCTCTGCCATTTGATGTAAACCCGGACTCCCCCGATCAGCCCGACCACTGCTCCGATGGCAATGATCAGGTTGGAGATGGGATCAACATAGGAACTGACTTCAGCAGTGGCCTGGTCAATACCGGCAGCGGACTGGGCTATGGTCTGGCAGATACTTAATAAAAGAAGGGCTACAATGGCTTCTGCCCTTTTGAAAAAACGTTGAACTTTTGTTTTCATGAAACTTTGAGTTTTTAATAATTAAAAATTGAGAATGATTTATGACTGAAACTGGATGCTCTCCAGAATTTCCGGGTTGTGGGAAAGATGGTCTTCATAGAATTGTTCGACATTGTAGCCTTCATCAATACCGTTATCGCGATAGAAGTCCACTTTCAAGTCAACAGGTTCGATGTGATTAAAAGGGATAAGCTCTCCGGGATAATCGGAAGCTGAAACCAAAATGGGTAGCAATCTTTCAGGGTGGATGTCTGTTTCATCGGCATTCTCGAACAGATTTCCGGATGACCGCCCTGAGCGGTTAAGCCAGGCCCGGATGAAAACTGCGGCGTAATAAACGCTGCAAAAAAGTAAAAGTACGATGGTAAATTTGGTCCAGCTGATGGTGTCCAATCCAAACATAGGGCTTCAATTTTAATGGTGAATACTGGGTTGTTTCTTCCCGGATCGGGCCATGATCTGACAATGATCATGGAATACTTTTCCAAAACCGGGCACCGCAAAATTGAAGGATCGAAAATTATAAATTACCCAAGGTGTACCCACCTTGGGTGTTTTATATAGTTAATCAGATTATGTTTTTATTATTCTATTTGATCGATTTTGATTGAATTTGGAGTTAGCTTTGTTAAGCAGAATCTTCAGATTAATTGCTTTTGATTTTGTTTGTTTGAATTTGAACAAGCCAAATTATTTTCAAAAGAGGAAGAAAAAACGACAAAAAAGAAAAAGAAAGTCCTTTGTGTTGCCGGTTGTGGCAAAAATGCAAGGCTGTTCCGGTTAACTTTTAAAAATGTTGATTGAAACACAAGCCTAAATGGATAAAAAAACCGGAACACTCGCACTGGCCTTGCAGTTTTATGGCGCGTAGGACTGGCAGGGAGACCGGCTAAATTTGAGTTTCTTTTTTGGTTTGGAGTGAGGAGTCTAAGCTTACAAAACAATAACTATTACCTTACAAAAGTGTGCAGGCAAAAGGCATGTGTGGTTACTGCACTGGAATGGAGCGATTGAATGGGATGAAATGAAGCTTGTTTCCGGCCTTTTTTGTGTGGTTTGTGTGTTTGGAAAGGCCGGAGGAGGCGAAATGGAATTGGGGCCGCAAATCGCGAAATGGAAGGTAAGGAACCACTCTTGCAGTGGGGTCAATCCGGCTTATGAGTGCAGCGAGCAAATTGAGCGACCGGTTCCGGTGAGGCACGAACGGGATTAGGGAGCGAAAAAGCGAGTGAAGCGAATGTGCCGGATGAAGTGGGGTGAAGGAATTAGTACCTTACAATTTTTTGAACTTTAAACAGACTAAAAACTTATAAAAAACGGGAAGTGTGGCCAATGACGGGAAAAGTCAATCCAGGCATGAAATGGCAGGGATTGATCTTTGAACCGGACAGGGCCAGTCTTCCATGCTGAATCGAGGCTTGTTCGCGCCCTGGCGGAGCCAAAGCGCGAACAGACCGCAGAACCAACTAACCAAACATCGGCTAATACCTGATTTTTAGATTTGTCCTTGGTTGACTTTACCCTAAGCCCTTTTGTCTTTGGTATCCCTGTCAAAGGCCACCAGGTTGAACATTTCGCGCATCCGGCTACGGATTCGGTTGCCATAGATCGCTTCCAATTCGGAAGCAGAAAGGTTAGTAGTGATGTGCGTCATCATCCGTTTGGAGACAAACAGGTCATAGCGGTTCAGCAGGATCTCGGCCATTACATTACATTCGTTACCAAAGTATTTCGGGGTTTGTTCCAACCCCAAATCATCGAAACAATATACTTTGGGCAGGAAAGGCATATTGGCATATCTGACAAATGAGCCCTTGCTGTAATGGTTGATCACTGCAAATCCGTCTTTCTCAAACTCAAAACTGATTTCCCTGGTTGGTTTAACGAGATATTGGGTCTCCCTTGGGAAAAAGTAGCTGACCAGCTGCATCAGTGCGGTCTTTCCCGATCCTATAGGTCCTGTCAGGAGGATTCCTTTTCTCAAACTGATGCCATGATTTGCCGCATTTTCCTGGTCTCCAATGGCATAAATCAAAAGTTTGTAGATCAGTTCAAAGTCGGTTTCGACCAATGAAAAATGGTTCCCGAATAGGATCTTGCCCCGTTCCTCCATCCATTGCAGGCTGGCCGGGAAGCTGAAATTAAACACTCCGCCTCGGTAATCGGCGATCTGCTCATAAGGGTTCAGAATAATCTTTGTTGACGGTGACGCTAAGTTTGCTGGTCCCGACTTGATTGGGTTCTCGTTCATCTGTTTTAAAACTTTG
>Ga0209417_1002808_pt1 | contig 25247 bp, 22 predicted proteins | sample RifGroF2_FD_184002 | JGI IMG/M metagenome (GOLD analysis project Ga0209417, IMG submission 184002) | Groundwater microbial communities from Rifle, Colorado, USA - Groundwater F2 (SPAdes) (version 2) | ecosystem: Environmental > Aquatic > Deep subsurface > Groundwater | place: Rifle, Colorado... | reverse complement strand
AAATAAAATATATTTTATCTTCATCTGTAAATTCTTCATTATCAAGATCAAGTAGTTTTTTATAATTGTTATCTTTAAGACCTTTTTTACTTTTGAATTTTTCAAATGGATAATTAAATTTTAATATATAGTCTTCTCTTAAAAAATTATCATAATCATCTTTAAGTTTATTGATTAGTTCAGTTGCATTATCTGTCTGCAAAATTCTTGGTAATGTTTGAAAAACATTACCAAGAAAAGAACTAAAAATATCTTTAATTTTAGTTCTTACGTCTTCCAATTTTTCATGTTTAAACTTTAAATCATTGCTCATCTGTAGGTTCTTTGGCTTTTACTTTTTGTAGTTCTTTTTCAACTTCTTTAAGTGCTATTCTTAATCTCCAACGCCATTCACCAGCACCGACTTGCCTTAGTAGATTCACAAGTTGCCCTTTGTGTTTGGCAGGATCTAAATCATCATCATTATTAATTGCTTTTATAATATCTGCTTTTGAACGATTACCAATATCAGATTCCATCATGAACAGGTATTTGCCAATATCCACAACATTAACCCCATACGTATTTATTTGAGGTCTGCAATGATACGCACCTTGTGGTGTATTAACTAATCTATGAATTTCTTCACTTTTTGCATCGGTTATTAACATGGCTGAATGCGTTGAAATGAAAACATCATGCGGTTTGTCTTTTAATGTTTCATTGACTAAATAAATAAAATAACTTTTCCAATATTCATTAAAATAAGTTTCAGGCTCATCAAGTAATAATAAGCATTTTTTACTTTCATTTTTTAACAGGTTAACAATTGCAAACCTGTATATTAAGGCTCTTTGCCCATCACTTAATGTGCTTGATGACATAAGATCTGCATCGTTATTATTCTGAGTATTTTTAATTCTATAAAAGAACCCCATATCATAACAGTAATCATTAAAATATTTTTCTAATATCTTTTTAGGGTCGTGAACTTCATTTGTTTCGTAATATTTTCTTAAGTCATCAACTTTCCAATAATAAACGATTCCATCTTTTGGATCCACTGAATGCGAGGTTGAATAACAATATTCAGGTTTTAATTCATCAAAAAGTGTATTTCCACTATGAGCATCTATCCATATCATTTCAGGACTAAGTTCATTCGCAGAATCATCAAGTTTTTCTTCAATTACAATAGAATTAAGCTTTTTCCATAAATTTTCTTCGCCTTTTTCTTCATCTTTAAAATATTGCCCAGATAAAATATACGCTATATAAGCGAATTTACTATCGTTAATGGTAAAGTCGAAACATTTATTAGTGAATCTTTTCACTTTATAAGTAATTTTATCAATATCTTCTATTGCATCAAAATCATCAAGGTCATCAATACTGTTTTGAACATATAGCTCATCACCTAAATAATTTTCCTTATTTCTCGGATTATTACTACAGTGAAACCTTACTACTTTATGCCAAAAGCAATTAGTTTCATTATCTTCAAGCTCTGGATATATTTTTTTATCTTTAGTTATTGGATCAATATTAGCTAAAATTAAATTATCTTCATAATTTTTTAAATAAAATTCGAAATCACAATAATTTAAATTTTCTGTTGTTGCTATATTAAATAAAGCATCAAGTAAATTACTTTTTCCTGAACCATTTCTACCTATTAGCACGTTCAAATTTAATATTTCATCTTTTTTAGGAAATGTCATTTTAAAATCGGAAAAATTTCTAAAACTTTGTATAAATAGTGTCGAGATATTTTGCATTAATCAATACCTCCAATAATTAATGGATGAAAGGGTCTAAATTTATCGTATATCTCAAGTTCCACTTGTATTTCATCCATATAATTAACTTCTTCGTATTTATTTATAACAAGTCCTAACTTATTTAATGTTGTAAATGCAGAATATAGTTCTGCTTTGGAATATTTTTTAAATTCTGTAGTATTGAAATTTGCAAAATTAAACCAATATTTACAGTGAAAATCATATATTTCTTTTTGTTTTTTTGAAAGTAAAGAGATTGCAGGTTCAATTCTTTTTTCTAAATCAAAATTTATCGGCATTAATATTTCATTGTTTATGTTTGAATTTATAATATTTTTTTCTAAATTTATCTGTAAAACATTTAGATCGTTTTCATCTTCATTGATTTTTATAATATTTAATCTGTTTTTTATTACATTTAAATAATTAAAAAATGTTTTGTAATTATCAAAAGGTAAAGAAATCCGTTTTAGCACACCAGTAACGTTATCCATTGAAGAATTTTCATCAATATATGTTAGTGCTTGGACTTCTTCCCATACCTCTTTCTTTACTTCTTCCTTTTTAGATAATTTATACCAAGGTAATATTATTTTTATTTCTTGTGGTTTTGGAATATCAATTGCAAGCACTTCAGGGGTATTTTCAACAAGTTCAATAACTTTAGGTATTTCCTTGTTATCAAAGACCTCTTTAATATTTTCAACTTTATCTAAACCATACTCTATAAATTTTGAGCGTATATTTTGCAGTTGTAATACGATTTCATGTTCTTTACCGATAATTTGATTAAAATATTTAGCTGGAGGATCATATTCTTTTGCTTCAAACTCGGCTATAGGTAATTTTATTATATTACCTTCTATTTCATTTAATAAAACGTTTTTATCATCATAAATTTCATAAAAATTTTGAGATAAATATAACTTAAAATCATTATCTTCACTAATAATTTCATTAGCTATAGCATCTAATAACTTAATATTGTCTATTTTTTCAAAAAATGACTTATTAAATCTAATTGTCGTTATTGTTTTTCTATGTTTTGCACTTTTGCATCCAGCTAAAATAACAAATCCATCAGAACTTTTAATAGCGCACATTAAATTATTTTCAATTAAATATTTTCTTAAAGCATCTAATTCTTTATTCCTAGCGGTTAAAAAGTTAGAAGGCATTTTACATATAAAATAAGAATTATCTTTTGCATACAATAAAAAATTAACAAGAAATATTATTTCAGTATCGTTAGAATCTCTATGGTCTTGACCTAAAATTGTTTTAGTATCTTCGTTTTTCCAATGTTCAGGATTTTTCTGTTTTTTGCCTATTGGTGGATCAAAAATATAAATACCTTCGTTTTTAAAAATATCATACTTTGAACCTAAGCTATCACCTGTATTAACTCCTCCTGTTATGTCTTTACCTATTCTGATTAATGTGTCAGCTACAATTGTCAACCTGAAATCAATATCTTGTCCAATTATACTGTTACTTGTATTCATAACTAATTGACCTGTTCCAACAGCAGGGTCAATGTATGTTAATCCAGACGGCAACATTCTTGCAAAGGATTGCATGATTTGTCTTGTTTCAGGAGATGTGCTCCTTTTTTCAACGGGTGCTTGTTTTTCTTCCCATCTTTTTACTACTGTTAAATAAGCATCTTTCCAGTCGTTATAATCAAGATATCCGTATTCATCAATTTCTTCTTTATTGAAATTTTCAACAGCCCATTTTTTAATATTTGAATCCGTATCAACAATTGTTTCTTCCTGAAAGCCAACAATCCAATGCATTCTTACAATATGACCTACAACAGCAAGCACATCATCATATGAATGTCCTTGATCATAGACTTTTTCATATAAGTCTAATAAATATTTATCTAATTCTTGTTTTGTTTTTGCCATTTATTATTTACCGTATATATTTGCAGTTAATTCACCTGTAAAGGTTTTTTGGAGTAAAGAGTTGAATAAATCTTTTGCGTATTTGAGTTCTTGATATTGTTGTTTTTTGTATTCATCAATGTCTTTGACTATTTGGGCAAATTCTTTTTGTGCTTCAATTGAAGGTTTAGGAAATTTATAGTTTTCAATAAAATCTTTTGGTACACGTTTTTGACCAGCAGCGCCTTTCATATTCATCTTTCCAAGTGTTTTAAAATTATCTGTCCTTAACAAATAAAATAAATATTCAGGAAGAATTTCTTCATTATTAATGGGTCTTAAAACATGAAATTCTGTGCTACCAAAACCAATTTTATTTGTTAAATTTCTTGCAATAGTTCCTTTTCCATTCTCAAAACAGGGAGTAATTTTTGCCAGCAAGACATCATTTTCTTGAAAACATGTGAATCCTTTTATAACTTCTTTTATTGGTCTATCTTCGTCTGAAATAATTTGTCCATTTTCTGAAACATCTTTCATTGCTAAAAAAGTGGCAAATTTGTCTTTATCTCCAAATTGCTGCTTTGTCGGATTTATTTTTACATATTCATTTATTTTATGTATTGGTGATTTTTTCTGATTATTGACTATATCACCGAACATTTCATAAAAAATTGCAGGGATTAAATCTTCTGTGTGGTCTATACATTCGTTCCTTAAACGCACCATATTTGCAAGGATAAATGAAATATCAACTATTTCTTCTTGTTCTTCAAGGGTTGGTGGTATTGGGATTGATATTTCATTTATCCTTGATAACGATAATTTAGGAACGCCTACTCCCACCGTTAATTCTTTTATAATTTTTTGAATATAAGAACTATTTAAACAATATTTTAAATAATTTTTATTAATATTTTTATCGATTATAATTAGTTTTGCTGCATTCTCTGTTAAGTTTGCTCCATCTAAGTTGGTTGGAATTTCTCCTACTAAACCAATCGTCCCCGCAATAGAAATATAAAGGTCTTGTTTATTAATTATATAATTTTTTATCAGATGATGAGTATTATCTTCAATATATTTAAGTTCTGAATCCTCAATACTAAAGTTTTTAAAGTCAGTTACCCTTAAATAAGGGTGTTCTGTTTTATAATCAACTAATGAATGATTTTGAGGTAATCTTTTTCCTCCTTTTACATTGCAAATTTGACATATTTTTTTTATATCCCAATGACTTGGTATATTTTTAAACATTAACCAAGCCTCCAACTTTTTCTTTAAGATTTTCAAGAATTGAAATAGCTTGTTTTTCCATTTTGAGCATTTTTTCAATATATTCTTGAGGTGTATGTTTAAATTCTATTGGTTTGTACTCAACTTTTTTATATTTTGAAGGCAACAGATTATAATCATTTTCCTGCAACTCTTTTAGCGTAACATTAAATGATTTTTCTGATTCGGCTTTAGTTTTATATTTTTCAACAATATCAGGAATGTCATTTTGGTCATTAGTTAATTTATTACGCTTATCGTCAAGAGAATACCCGTCATTTGCCATTTCGTAGAACCAAACATTTTCTGTTTGTCCGTCTTTAGTAAATATTAATACAGCAGTTGCAACACCGGCATAAGGTCTGAATACACCTGAAGGCATAGATATAACTGCTTCCAATTGATTATTTTCAATTAATTTTGTTCTTAATGTTTTATGAGCATTTGATTCTGTAGATAAAACACCGCTTGGTACAATTACAGCACCTCGACCTCCTATATCTAAAATTCTTAAGAAGAGTGCCATAAATAAAAGTTCAGTTTTACCTTTATTGGATGTTTTTTTCTTTTTACTATCGTCAACGTTATTTGTTGTCGACTTTATTTCTTTCATTCCTAAGAATGTTCTTAGTTTGGAATTGATATCATTTTCATCTATACTTCCTGTAAATGGAGGATTGGCAAGTACAACATCAAACTTATTAGAATCATCAAAATCTTTTGAAAGGGTATCTTGCAATTTTAGATTGTATGGTCTGATATTATGAAGAATCAGGTTCATTGTACCAATTCGATGCATTGTGGCATCAAAATCATAACCATAAAAGACTTTTTGATCTATATTAGCTCTATCCGCATCATTTAATAAATCACCTAGTCTTGGATGAACTAATTTACCTTCTTTACTTGTTCCTTTTTCTAAAATGTAATGATATGCAGAACACAAAAAACCGCCTGTTCCACAAGCAGGATCGCAAATTTTATCTTTTGAAGTAGGTTCAACAAGCTTTACCATCATATCAATAACATGTCTTGGCGTTCTAAATTGCCCATTTTCTCCAGAAGATGCAATTCTTGCTAACATATATTCGAATATGTCGCCTTTAGCATCACTTCCATCTGTGAAGTTAAAATCATCAATCGTTTGAATTGCTGTATCTAACAATGACGCTTTATTAATAAGACAATTTGCATTATTAAATATAGGACTAATTCCTCTTAGGAATGGAAAAACTTTATCTCTATAGGTAACAAGCATCTCCTCAGGAGCTAATTGTTTTAAACGACTCCATCTTAAATTATCTTTATCTTCAAAAAAAGACTTCCTTTCTTTATCGAAATGTTTTGCTTTTTGGTCTTTAAAGTCTTCCTGTTGTTCAAACATTTTATAAAATATTAAATATGTCATTTGTTCAATAACTGATAATGGATTACTTATACCTGATGACCAAAATTGTTCCCATAATTTATCTATTATTGCTTTTAATTCTTTATCAGTCATACTCTCACCTTATTTTTGTACCTTAAGGACAAATCCATCAAAAATATTATATAATTCGACCATTTGCTCTTTTGAGAATATCTCATTAATATTGCCAAGTAAAGTAAAAGGTCTGTCATAAAATGATTCAGGCTTAATATATTTATTCACAGCAAGTTGGTTTTGAATAAGTTTCAAACAATGCATCTGGTTGGTTCTTAATGTTGTATATTTATGTTGAAATTCTTGAATTCTTAAACTTATTTCTTCTTCATCAACTCCAATAATATGTCTTATAAGCAAACTCAAATTAAACGCCATTTTAGGATAAAGTTTTTCAAGCTGTTTTACTGAAAAATGAGGATTCTGTTCCAATATTATTGAAACTAAAGAGTCAATCTCTTTTTGTGTAACACTTTTGCCTTTTTTAATTTTTTGCAATACAAGATTTTCACTTGCCAGCTTTTTTAAAATAGTTTCAATGTCGTGCTTGTACTCTTCGCCAAAACTCAAATTTAAAGTTAGTTGCAATTCTTCGTTTATTTCAACATCATCAGGAATGTCAACTTCGATAATATCGTCTTTGGGAGCAATTGCCCTAAACTTCATAAGAAATCTTAAATCATTCCTTACAGTTTCAAGTTCATTATGGTCAAAAGTAAGAGCAAAATCCTTGTCTTTTACTTTATTAATTAAACCTTCTTTTTCTTTAACCTTATTAATATTAGTTCTGAGTTCAAAAGCATTTTTTCTGATTCTTAAACGAGCCGCTTCTATTTTGCTATCAAGACTAGAAGAACCAATATTTTTCTTTATTTCAAGTAATTTATCAAGTTGGAATACTTGAAGCTGAGTAACTTGAATATCAAATTGCAATGCTTTATCAAGTTCAAATGATGTTTTCTGTCTTTTCATTAAAGGTTTAATTTTTTTCATCAACATATCAACAAAATTTTCATCGAAATTTTGCCAGTATAATTCATTTGTCAAGACATCATTAATCAACATTGCTTTATCCATTACATCAACAGATTTTTCAGGCAATGTTTTTATATCATTTTTTATAAGTTTAACTGTATTATTAAAAATCTCATTATTTTCAATCTCTTTTGCCTTTTCAGCTAAGATTATACGAGCTTCAAAAAGTCTTTCATAAAGTGATGGTTGCTCTTTAGGAACATAACCTTCAGGGTTTTCACCAAAGAATTCAAAGTTTTCATAATTATCAAAAATTACAAAATGTTCCTTGTCTTTGCCTGAAGCAAGAAGGTTTTTACATAAACGAGTTCCTCTACCTATCATTTGCCAGAATTTTACTTTTGAATAAATCGGCTTTGCAAAAACAAGATTCAAAAGTTCAGGCACATCAACTCCTGTGTCCAGCATTGAAACTGAAATTGCAATATTTATTTCGTTATCTTGTGTTTCACCTTTAAAATTGTCCAATAACAAAGAGGCATTTGGGTCATGTGAGTCAATAAGTCTTGCATATTTACCTTTGTATTCAGGATACATTTCATTAAATAAAGTTTCTATAAGTTCACCATGTTTATGATTTCGAGCAAATATTATTGTTTTCCCAAGATTTCCATTATTATCTTTTAACCCATCATCCATAAGCGTTTTAATGATTTTTCTGTTTGTTTCTTTATTGGTAATTGTAACTTCTAAATCATTTGATTCAAAATTTGCAGCCTCAGCATTTTCAACTTGTTCTTCTAAAGCCCTTCTTTGTTCAGGAGAAAGGTCTTTATATTTAATGCCTCTATCTAAAAAGCCAGTTTGAACTTTTTTAACTTTATAAGGTACAAGATGTTTTTCAGCTACAGCATCATCTATATCATAGTTGAATGTTGGATTTTGGTCATCCGTTCCAAACAAAGTAAAGGTATTTCTTGAAATATAATTAACTGGCGTGGCTGTTAATCCTATTTGAAAAGCATCAAAATAATCAAGAATCTCTTTATACACGTTATAAAGAGAACGGTGGGATTCATCAGCTATTATTAAATCAAAAAATCCGGGAGTATATAGGTGATATGCTTGCATCATTGCAGGATAAGTTGCAATATAAACTTTTTTATTTTGTTCACCTTTTGTTTCACTGTTTATTAAAATTCTAGATAAGCTGTCCAAATGATTTTTAAAAGCATTATTGGATTGTTTTCTTAATTCATCTCTATCAACAAGGAATAAAATTCTTTTTACCCAGTTAGCTTTTATTAATCCATCAATTATTGCCATTGCTGTTCTTGTTTTACCTGTTCCTGTCGCCATAACAATAAGAGCTTTCCTTTGTCCGCTTGAAAAAGACTCATAAGTTTTCCTTAAAGCCATAAACTGGTAATCACGATTGATTGTATTAGTATTAATTTCTATATCTTCAAGAGATTTGCGGTTTTCTCTTTGGAATAATCTTGTTTCCACATCATCTTTTGAAAAGAATCCATAAATTTTTCTTTCAGGGTATAGTACATCATCCCAATGAAAAATATTAAATCCGTTCGTGTAGAAAATTAAAGGTCTAAAACCTGTCATTTTTTCAAGGGCGTTTGCATATTGACGAGATTGTTCTTTCCCTTCTTTAACGTCTCTGTACGTTTTTTTGGCTTCAATTATTGCAATTGGATTACCACTATCATTGTATAAAACATAATCAATAAAGCCATTTCCTGTTGCAGTGTTGGGTAACCCTATTACATGAACTTCTCTCTTTACTTCTGCTGTATCAAATTCTTTAATGTCGACCTTAGAATCAGCAATATCTTTTATGTTCCAGCCTGCTTCTTTTAATTTTTTATCAATTAAATAATGTCTTGTTTCAGCTTCAGTAAAGTTTATAACTCTTGCAGTATCTGTATCAGCTTGTTTTGACTTTGTTTTAAGTTCTTTAAGTTTTTGCTCAATTTCTTCTTTTGATTTTAGCTGTTTTTGTAGATCAATAATTTTATTTTCAAGCTGTTGAGCAAGCTCTTCTTGTTTTTTCTTTGATTCTTTTAGTGTTTTTTCAAGAATAATTAATCGACTGACAGGCTCTTTAAATTCATTTAATTGAGATTTATCACCGCTATTTAGTAAATAAAACCATGCAGAAACGCCATGGGAAAATTTTAATATTGTTAATGCGTCTTGTTTTGAGCCAAGATTATTGTGAGAAGCTTTATTGCCTTTTAATCTAATGATATGAAAAATATTTAAAAGTTTTGAAGGCACATAATTTTCAAGTTCTTTTAAAATATCGTTTAATGTTAAATTTGTGCGGACTTTAAAATTTGCATAATAAAGTTCTTTGGCAATATATTCAATTAAAATTCTTAACTTAGAAAGACATCCAGCAGGGTCGGATTCATAATATTCTTCTGCCAAAGCTCCAAGCTTTGCCAATATAGGATATTTTTCATTTAGAAAAGAAAAATTACTCATTCCACTCAAAATATCAACACTAATTACAAACTGATTATACATTAGACATTTTATGAATTAAATAAATCATAAATTTAATAAAAAATGTTATGTAATCATTAATATAATTGATATATGTAATATTGAGGAGGCTATCACTATCTTTTTAGTTAATAATTAAAAATTTTATATATAGGAAACTATATAAACAGACAAAAAAGTTCAACCAGAGTCATCGTGGATTTTGTAATTCAATAATAATAACGCGAATAAGGTGCATAGGTTGTACAGGGTTATTTCTTGCCTGTACAGGACGGATAAAAACGAGTAAAACCATAATAATTAAAGCAAAGAAAGGAATTTTATTCGTTTTAATCACTAATAATACTTTTTTATATTTCTGAACCAAGACTTGGTGTCGATTTATATTTTTGAGCTTCTATATTTGATACATAATCCTCATATAGCTTATTTAAATATTCAAAATAACTTCTATCTTTTGAATAAGTCATTGAAAGACCATATTGGGGTATAAAATCTCCCATATTTACCTCATTATAGCTAAACGAAAAGCTGCTTTGGGCTTTATCTTTTATATTAATATCAAAATTATTTGAAATATCGACAGTAGGTTTTATTGCAGGTCTTATTGATTCTCCTGTTTTGAAATCGACAGAAGGAGGTTCCCATTTAAGTTCTTCTTCTATTATTTGAGGAAATTTATTCCTGCATATCTGGTATATCAAATTATGAGTTGTTTTAAGTGCATTTGATTTTGATGTTAATTCAATGTTACTCAAAATTAAAGGGTAAATATATCCTGTTGAATCCTGATAAACATTTTTAGATTTATTAATAACCACTCCTTTATTACTAATAAAGGATGCAGATAATTCAAAAGGAGTTCCTTCAATGATTATAGGGCTTGCAGTAATTACAACACCTGTATCAAAATATTTCTTCTTGTTACCTCTAGCATCGATTAAATTTTTATAAGGTCTTAAGGTAATTTTGCCTTCCTTTCCCGTGAGAGGATTAAAATTATAATGAACAACCTTAGTATTATTTATAAAATAAGTATTTAAGACTGCTGATGGTGATTGATTATAAAGAATCGGATATTTTCCACCTATTTTGACATTCTCGATGCCCTGCATTCTCTTCAACTTTTCTATGACTTCTAAAACGCTATCATCCCATCTTATAGAACCAAAAGGATTTATAATATATCTATCGGTATTGTTGCTGTTTATATACATGTTTTGGTAAGGATTAACAACTTCTTGTTGAGAAGAGGCGTTTCTATAATTTTGATATTGGTTTTGAGTTCCTTGTTGGTCATATGTATAATTGTTGGCGTAACCGTATTGCTGCGCAAAACAGGAGGCTTTAAATGCACCCATAACTAAAAATAAAATCGAAAAAACAAATATAACTTTCTTCATATGACCTGTTCCCAAACATTCTGCTAAATATATAAATTATTATATCATTTTCATTAAGTATTTAAATTATAATCATAATTCATTGTTACAATAGTAATCTAAATTACTGCTATGCTAACTAAATATTAAATATTTAGAAATCAATTAGATTAATCTTAAAAATTTTGTATATAGTTTCCTATATAAACAGACAAAAAAGTTCAACCAGCGTCATTGTGGATTCAGTCGTTTTAAATTTTTGCTATAAACAAAAATGAAAAATGCTCATTTATAACATTTTCTATCTCTGTAAGCTTATTTTCATCTAAAAAATCAAAATGCTTTGTTTTTTTGTTTTTCGATAATTTTCCTTTATTCTGGATAATGAATTTTATTAATAAATCAAGCAGATTATCAGGCATTTCACTAATTTCCTGAATTTCAGATTTTGCAACATCATAACCTGCAAGGAATTTAAGTTCATTTAAAAATTCATTATTTATTGTCGATTCAATACAGTTATACAGATATTCAGACTGTTTTGTCAGGTCAATAAACCTGTAAAAATCTTCAGTGTTGTTTTTCACTGTCATAAAACCATCTGAACCGAAGTAATATTTTATTAAAGGCATCAAAGGTTTTGAAAGTGCTTCTAATGCTTTATCGTAGCTAATTCTATCTTTTAACATTGTTGCAGATACAGGGAATATTATATTTTCAGCCATAAAATACTTTTCTGCTAAAACATAATGGATTAAAAACCTGTGAATTCTTCCGTTGCCATCTGAAAACGGATGAATATATACAAAACTAAAAGCTATTATGCTTGCTACAACTACAGCAGGAATATCGGAAGAAATTATTTTTTTGCTGGCATCAATAAAACCTTGCATTAATTCTGGTATGTCATCCGATTTAGGAGCAATATAATCAACTTTAGGAGAGCTTAAACTCCCTGTACCATAATGCAGAGAACCAACAAAAATTTGATTGTTTCTATAATCATTATTCTGATAAATTTTATCGGCAATAACATTTTGCAGACTTATTAAGTCATCTTTTGTAAGCTTAAAGGAATGTTTATTCAGGTCTTCAAGCAATTTTTGAAATATCGCAAGCCTTTCTCTCGAAGGCTTTTCTCTTTCTATCTCAAAAGAATCAAGTGATTCCTTTGTGTATAAATAATTTACTGCTCTATAAATAATATATGGATCGAATTCATGTAAAATTTCTTGTGCTTTCAAGTCTAATCTTTTATTTTCAAAGTTTTTTAAAGTTTCTGTTCTTCTTACAAGAGGACAAAAAAATCTATTTCCTGTTAAATTGTCATTAATGCAATATCTTTTAAGCTTATCAGGCTTACAGGTATAATATTCTTTGCTATCAAGAATATCAATATAGTTTGTTGTTTGTAAATCAGGAATATCAAGCTTTTTATCTAAAGACCATTCATGTAAAAACCAGACTATACGGTTATATTTGCCTTTGGAATTATTTAAAATATATGATTTTACTTCTGTTTCAGGTAGTATTTCAAAAAGTTTTTTGATAAGCAGTAAGTTTAAACCTTCATGTTTTATTGCAAATTCAAGATTAGAGAATAAATTATCTTCTGTCTCATATTTTTTAGGATATAAATGGACTTCAGTATTATTTTCTTGAATAGTTTTGTAGATACTGGATTCTGATATATAGCTTTCTCTAAAGTATGGTAAAATAGCAATATTGTGCTGTTGCAAATAATTTTCTATATATTTGTAACCAATCGGTTTAACTTTTTTCATATTTATTTAACAAACCTTATATTTTAGATAAGCCATTTAACTTATTATATATAATAACATATTTTGTTAAAATTTGTTATATTTTATAGATATTTATTAAAATAATTTATTTTCACTTAAAAAAGTTTATATCTATTTAAAAATTCCATGTTTCAACCATGTTTCAATTTTATTTCAAAACGGTTAAAAAACGATATAATTATACCAAAATATAAAAATAAATAATTTACCTGTGCCTCAATAATAACAAGTCTTACAAAGTTTTATAAAAAGTAACCAAAATTGCTGGACAGTATCCGAATCATACTTCTAAGCGGTAGGTCATTGGTTCGAATCCAATCCAGGGTACTCTTTATTTTTTAAATATATAACTGGATTTCGACCCTTTTACAAGTGGTCGATTTTTTAGTTTTTTGGGCTAAAAATGCCACTTTGTTGCAATCCTGTTTCATTTCGGTTTTAAAAGCCTATTCATGAGGGTTTAAGAAGAAATATGTTATTTAGAAATAAATAGTCTAATTTTCTATTAAATAGTCTTTATTACTCCATACAAATTTTCTATTTTTATTGCCATTTATATTGTTTTTTATGCAAAAGGTTTTCTCCTCTTCAAAGAACTTGTCTGTGTTCGAATATATTTGAAAAAAACAATTATTTAATTGCAAGTTATTTACATAAACTATTCCTTCCTCATTAAAATCAAGAACATTGCAGTTTGACATTGGTTGCTTGTATTTTTCATAAAATGATTTTTCAATAATTAAAAGAACAAAGTCTTTATTCAATGGTAAGTAAAAATTTACATTTGGAGACATAAAACCATCGTGTCTAATAACGCCATCTTTGCAAAAACTAGTATCTAAAATAGCAGGGTTATCTGATGTAAATATAGAACGAGAAGACCTGTTTATTCCAAATATCCATTTCTGCTCCATTAAGTAACGAGCACATTGTTCTCCTAACTCTTTCATAAGGTTGATATGAAGTGAAGTCATAGCTTGTTCATCTTTATAACTTGGATAAAAGTCTTCAGGCTTTTCAACTTCTTCTGACATACTTGAAATAATTTCATATAATTTTTGACTTGTTTGAGTAATTTCTTGTCTAGTATGAGCCGTTCTTAAATTTTGAACAGCAAAAAAGCTAGCGATAACAAATTTTTCAGATGATGTAATACTTATATTTCTTTTGTGTAATAAACCTACCTTTTTGAGAAGTGACTCTAGCAAGTTTACTGAATGATTATATTTAACAATATTTAGTTTTTGTACCAAATTTCTATATACACCAGCATAAGCAGATTCAAAAATCCCTAAACTCGTTTCAAAAGATTGTGAATCATCTACGTCAATATCATAAAAATAATTTCCGCAAGCAATATCTTTTATATTAGCTTTAAAGTATTTTCTTTGAGATTTATCAAATACATGTATTTGCTCACCATTTGTACAAAAATTTTTAAGATAACATCTTGGTACATAGTGCTGTTTTTTGACTTTTTGTTTTTTCAAGTTTTTTGTCTCTTTACAATAATTAGCGGTCTATTTTTTGGTTTTCAGGGTCAAATTTGACACCTTGTTGCAAGTTGAAAATTTAATAACATTATTCAATGTATAATAACAGGTAATTAATATTGTAAAAGTGGAATAAAGCTAATGTTAAATGAAGATTCAATAAAGTGGGCTGTTGATTTTATTAAAAACCATTCAGATGGCGATTTATTCCCTAAAATCCTTGAAATAGATGCTATATCAAATAAAATAGATGATTTTGTGGCTATTGTAAAAAACACAGATTTATCTAACTTGGAGATAGGTGCATGCAGAAGGTTTATTGTTCCCAAGGATGAAATATCTTATCGTCAAGCTACACAATTAGATTTACAAGACAGTATAATACTTACGGCCCTTATTTATCAGTACGGACAAAGTATTGAAGATAGGAGATTAGGCAATGATATTGTATATAGTTATAGGTTTGCTCCTGATTCAACTCATGGACTATATTCTATGAAAGATTCTTGGAATAATTTTTGGGGGAAAGCTTATAAGAAAAGTAATGAGTGTAAATATGTATTATATTGTGATATAGCAGATTTTTATAATCAAATATATCATCATACTCTCGAAAATCAATTAACGGAATCAGGCTTTCCAAACCAAGTTAAAAGATGGATAGAAAATCTTATTAAATCCACTACTGCAGGAGTGTCAAGAGGAGTTCCTATAGGTCCGCATGCAATTCATTTACTTGCAGAAGCAACTATGATCCCTATTGACAATAGCCTATCTGTTCAAGGCTTTCACTTTATAAGATATGTTGATGACATAATTGTTTTTTTTGAATCTAAAGAAGAAGCAAGCATTGCATTAGGTAAAATAGCATCCACTCTTGACCGACAACAAAGATTAATGTTGCAGAGACATAAATGCAAGATATACGAGGTTAAAGATTTTAAGTCATTATGTATTGAAATGATTGAAGATAGACCTATCAATGCTGCTGAAGACAAAATACTAAAACTTGTTAAAAAATATTCTGGGGGTAACCCTTATATAACTATTTCTTATAATGAAATTTCGGAAGAAGACTGGGGTAATATCAGTGAAGAGATTATATGTAAAATAATAAATGAATATCTTGATAAAAAAGAAATTGATTATGTCCGCCTTAGATGGTTCTATAGAAGATTATCACAAATTGGTCACCCTGGTGCAATAGAAATCTCTCTTAGTGAAATGCAAAAACTTGGTCCTTGTTTAGCTAATATATGTAGTTATTTAGCATCTGTTCAGTCAATTGATGCTGATAGATGGAAAAATATTGGCTCAAGCTTATTAGATTTGCTTGATTTGGCAGAAGTCAAAGATAATGAATATTTTAAATTATCCATTTTAAGCTTATTTACTAAAAATGAACATATTAATCATTTCAGAAAGTTAATAGGGATGTATTCATCTTCAGAATCTTTTGCTAGACGTGAGATATTATTATCAGCTATTCAAAACTCCGCATATGATTGGCTTCGTGAACAAAAAGAAAACTTCCAAAATATGGATTCGTGGCAGAAAATAGCATATATTTATAGCATATCAGGCTTGCCTAAAGATGAAAAAAAGTATTTTATAAATAAAAGAGTAAGAGTTGATAGACCAATTGAACATATTATATCAAAATGGTCAAAGGATGCTTGAAAATTTACAGATTAGTTATTTATTGACCTCAGCTTATTTTGCATTGGTTTTTGGCAATCTTTCTTAAACAAGCCATCAAGGACTTTTACACTCTGTTCCGCAGTTTCCGGCATGATATGCCCGTAAATATCCATAGTAACCTGAATTGAAGAATGCCCGACCTGCCTTTGAATATATTTAATAGGAATATTTTCAGTCAGAAGTAGAGACACATAAGTATGTCTTAAATCATGAAATCTTATTTTATCAAGTCCTGTGCGCCTTAGAGCTGGAGTAAAGCGTCTTTTTACCATATTATTTGCATCCATATATTCACCATTGGAATTAGGGAAAACAAGGTCATTCTTGCTGTGTGGACATTGTAAACGCCATACTTTAAGGACTTTAGCAAGTTCCTGTGACATATCAATTTTTCTGATTGAATATTTTGTTTTAGGAGAACACACTGTACCGTGCGTATAATTTTTGTCGACAGTTATTTTATTTGTAATCCAGTTGATTTTGCTCCATTCCAATCCTAATAATTCTCCCTGTCTCATGCCGGTCATAAGAGCCATAAATAAAAGGGGGAAGAAATCAGGGAAATGAATTTTAGTCGTTTCTAAAAGTGCATTTAATTCAGCAATAGAAAGTATTTTAATCTCTTCTTTATGTTCAACTTTAAGCTTTTTAACTTTTTTGACCGGATTTTTTAAGATAATTTCATCATCAATCATTTTCTGAAAGATGCTGCCTGTAAAAACTAAAAGTTTGTTAATAGTTTCTTTTGATATGTCAGTCTTAAGTTTTTCCTGTTGAAATTTTTGAATTGTAATGGGGGTAATATCCACAAGTTTCATTTTACCTATGTAAGGTAAGATATGATTTTTTAAATAACCTTTATAACCTTCTACGGTTGATTTTTTACAATGTATTTCTGCATGTAATTCCATGTAAAGCTTTGCAGCATCAGTAAAAGTCATAGCTTTATTTTGTATTATATTGTTTCCTGCTTGTACTTCAGCTTGAATTTGAGCTAATCTGGCTTCTGCTTATGCTTTTGTTTTAAAACGGCTTTCTTGGATTCTATCTCCAAAGATACCCTTGCAGTTTATTTGCCAGGATGCACCTTTACCTTTTTTATTTTCCCATGTGCGTTTTAAAACAGTTGCCATTTTTATGCCTTAAATTACCTTATATATTGATATTAACGTGTGTGGGTGGATTCGTACGCCCTTATGCTACTGAATACTAAAAGAAAAAAGGGCATAAGCTTGGAGGATTAAAATTCTTATACCTCTAGATTCCCAGAGAGAGTTAAGAAGAGTTTATATGGAAGGTTTGAAGGAATTTTTTTCTATAAATTCTGTGATTTCTTCCTGTTTAAACCTGAGTTTGTTTCCCATTTTTACAAAGGGAATCTTTTTTTCATGAACCCAACGATACAGTGTTGGGACTTTCAGGTTTAAAATTTCTGCTGTTTGGTTAATGCTTAAAAGATTATTCATTGCTGCTCCTTTGTTAGTAATGTATTTATTTCATATAAGCAAGATAGCAGAATACTCTTGACAGATGTAGATGCATTATTGTAATGTATTTTTATGAGCAAATATGACAAATATAATTTTGAATATTTAAAAGAACCATTTGAGAAATGGTTCTGGGAAAAGCAAGAAAATGATTGGTTTTACGGTAATGATTTTGACCAGAATCTACTCACAGAATTAAATATTTCTGAAAATGAGTTAATTAAGAACTATATAGACCCTTTTAATGGGCTCTCTATACCACAAATCCAAAACATACTTAATTATCTGGCTAATTTTTTACAGAAAGAATCAAGAAACCCTTTTAAATTTAAGATTGAATTAACCACAAGTACACTTAACAACGCATTAGCTTGGACAGTTATTTTTATTAAAGATTTAAATTTATTTAACATAGATGACCCCTGGATTAATCATCACCATTATTTATTTGAACCTGTAAATCAATGCAGAGTGTGTGGAAAACCGGATTTTTACACAATTGGGAAAAAAGAATTTAAGTTTAATAAAAAATCCAGATATTGTCATAAAATTAAATGCGAGGATTTAAGCAATTCTAGCTATACAAATCATAAAACTTGCTGTTATGGAAAATTATCAAAAGACAGGCATGATTTAAAACAAAGGTTTTCTTATGAAAAGGATAAAGACAAAAATATTGAATACTTTATTAAATTTTGCAATGAAAAATTAGAAGAAAAATTAGAAAATAAATACCCTCCTCAAATCTATGAACCCCAAAAAGATGCTGAAGGAAATCTAATAATGGAATTCAAAAATGCAAAACATGTTAATGATTGGGGTCCAAAAATAATCCCGATTGAAAAATATCTTTAAATTTATGAACATGTCCCGACAAAAAGCTATTTTATAAGGTTTTGTAAATTTTATAAGGCTCTCGGGTCCTTAGATTCTAATGTACAACGCTGAAATGAACTAATATTCACATGCCTGTGCTGATAAAATCTAATTATATCAGGTCATAAACGCTTTTAGCTAGAAAAAAGCTTAAGATTTTATGTAGTCAAACAAGTGATTTAGAAAGGTAATTCATCTTCACCGGGAGGAACTAATTCTTCTTCATAACTTTTATTATAATTATCAGGTTCAAATCCTACAGGAATACGGTAATATTCTCTTGACTCCAAATGATTAAATTGATTATATAATCCGGATTCATCATTTTTTATGGCTATAATTCCTCTTGAAATTTCTTCCCAAAGAATTTTAACTAAAGGTCTTAATTCAGGCTTTAATCCTGCTCTAATTGTATGAACCCAAGCTTTAGACGCAATTGCAGCATAAGGGTTTCCTGCATTGGTATAACTAACACATAGTTTTTGAACTTCAAAAACACACTGAAGATTTTTACGAGAATAAGCTATAGGATTTAATAAATCATGAAAAACCAAAGAATTTCTAATATGAGTTATCATAACTGTTGTTAAATATAGTTCTTCATTTTCCATTTTTTCAAGCATTTTAATATATTCTTTGATTTCATTTTCTTGAATTCCTTGGCTAATATTAACAGCCCCTTTTAATAAGAATTTAAACATTTTTAGTTCCTTAATTATTGTAAATAAACTTACTTAATATTTATTAAGGTTATTAATACTGTTGTTAATGTTCTTCAAGTTGTTATTAAGTTGCTGTGCCTGAATATCGCTTTGCATATTGTTTAAACTTTGCATAAACATTTGTTTTTCAGCTAATGCTTTAAGTTCTTCCCTGTAATTTCTGTTTTCTTCTCTTTCCATTACTTTTAAATAGCATAAGGACTGATTATTAGGGTCAGACTTGCAGATATCCAGTTCTTTTTCAAAAGTAGCCCGTTTTGAAGCCCAATAATTATTTATTAGTTGTTCATTCTTTTTTAATCTCAGGCTATAAGCTTGATTGCACTTACCCATAAATTTTGGTATTCCAATAATTGATAAAAATAAAAGGGTTTCCTTAAATGAATTCCCATGGTAGGTGTAATCATTAAAGTCATATTTGACGTTGGCATATTTAGGAGGACAAAAGTCTTTCCATTCAGGAGATTTGACTTCCGCAAATCCTATAGAACTTGATGATAAAAGCAAAGCCAAAAGGAATAATGTTATGAATTTTTTCATGATAAATCTCTCAGTTATAGTGGTACAGTTCCATATATATCAATAATTTTAAGACAGAATAACACGCTCAGTTTGTGTATTTTTATAAATAATACTACCAAAATAGTTCTATGAGCAAGAAACAATTAAAATCTTTTGGTAGAAAAATTCGGGAGTTAAGGCTTGAAAAAGAATTAACCCAGCAGCAGTTTGCTGAAAAAATAAACCTGTCGACAAATTTTGTTGGTATGGTTGAAAGGGGAGAAAGAAATACATCTTTATTAAAAGTTTTCACAATGGCAAAAGCTCTTGAAGTAAAACCAAAAGAACTTTTTGACTTTGATTAATCCAAAACGTCCTCAGGCTCTATCATACCGAGTTTCATTTTGATTTTTATAATTTCTCTTCTGTTTTTCTTAATTTCATGGATTAAATCGTCAATAGAAATCTTTAAGTCATTGGCTACTGCGTCAATCATTTCGGACATTAATTTATGCTCCTTTACGTTTTATATACGGCTTTTCTAGCTGTATAATTTAAAATAACGCAGTATGGAGGTTTTGAGAGCCTTTTAACCCAATGACCTTAGTGAAATTTAGTGTAGTTAATAAACTTCACTTTTTTAGTTCTAATGATATTGAATTATTTTTAAATGTGGCAAGGGTATTTTCTTCTAAATTCAATAAAGTTTCGATTTCGTCCCTTAATAATGCTATTTCATATCGGTTTGAGAATTCTTTTATAAAATCAGCTCCAGTATCAAATTTATTTTTTAGTAATATTTTTACTGCATTTCTCATTAAATTTGGTTCAGGTATTTCGAGCAAATCATCATAAGGTTCTTGTTTTCTCCAACCTTTAATTGCCATTTGTCTCATCATATATTGATATTGACTGGTTGTAATCGCCCCTAGCTTGTATGCTCTTATAATCATAGCTCCAATAGAAACATTCCATTTTAGTTTTAATTTTTTATAATAATCTAAATTATTAGGTCGTTTAGAAATATCCTCTAAGAAGGCGTCCTTCGGTAACAAGAAGGCTGCTGCGAATGCATCAGCTTGGTTTTCTAGCTCATTAAATTCTGTTCTTGAAATTGTCTCTATGTCTTCGTCCCAATTATGCAGCATAATATGCCCTAATTCATGTGCACAATCAAATTGGCGTCTAGCTTTTGATTTTTTATTATTAGACAGCACAACAATATATTTACTAAATTTGTTTTTTTCGAACTTTGTTTCCAATTCATTACTATATGCGTCAATATCACTACTTGTTGATTCAATGCTAGTTACAATAACGCCATTTCTTTCCAATTCATATACCATATCTGATATTGGTTCATCAGAAAGTCCCCAATGTTTTCTTAATTCCTGAGTAACTGATTCAATATCTTTTAAATTATTGTTATTTCTTTCAGGTAAATTTATTGCAGGAAAGTTAATATATAAGCTTAAAAAATCATATAACAAACTAAAGTAACTGATTTTTTTTATTTGAGAAATTCTATCTTTTTTGTTTGTTTTTAACAATGACCTAAAATAGGTAGTTTTTGTTTTTATATCATTTTTGTCTTCTTGATAAAAATATTCTATAGGAAACTTTAAGTAATTTATTATATCAAATAACTTACTAGATTCTGGTATAGAGTCGCCATTCTCATATTGAGAAACAGCCTGACGACTAACTGAAATAGCATCTGCTAATTCAGCAAGGGTTTTAGCACGATATAACCTAGCACTTCTAAGCCTATCGCCATTAAATTTAGTTTTTTTCATTGTATCAGTCCGTTAATTATCTTTTTCTTTTTGTGATTCTTCCGTTTTCATTGATATAAGCTGTTCTTTTTTCTTAGTTAATTGAACTACTTTTTCATTATTTATTTGAATTTGTCGCTTTGCAGCTTTGGACGAACTGTTTGACCTAGGATAATTTATTTCTATATAATTACTCCAGTTAGTTGGATGTTCGATTAAACTTAGCCATTCATCAAATACATTTGCTCGGATTGATTTTATTTCTCCAGAACTTGAATCAAAAGTTATAAGTGAGTGTATTAAGTCTTCAGGGACATCCTCGGGTGTTATGTCTGAACATAAAGAACTCAATATCTCATAATTACTTTCCTGTTGTCCGATATTTAACGTTTGTTGATTATATATATGCTTATTTATTTTACATAATCTTTTTTCGTAATGAAGTGGTTGATTTATAACTTTTCTTTTTGCGTCAACATTTGATTCTTTCATTAACGTAAATATTATTTTATTATTATAGTCTATAATTATAGGAAATTTCCAACTGCCACTTTTAGCAGTAAAGCACTTTATGTATGGGAAAGCACTTAAACTCGACTCAACATTACTATATTTAAAGTTCCACTCATAAATAGCCGCACCATTATTATATGTAAGTTCATAATCTTCTTCAATTTCAGACATATTTGAGTGGGTATTTAGGATTGAGCCTATGGATTTTTTAAACTCTTCTGAAATGCCGTTTAAGTATTCGCTCACAAACCTGCCTCCATGTGTTCTAGTAACATGGTTAGTTTACAATGAGCTTGGGTTTTTGTCAAGTAGATTCATGTATTGTTGGTGATTCTGTAAATAAAGCTACATTTTAAACAATTTATGAGCATTTTGGGGGAGTGATGAATAATAACATTACGGATTTTGTCTGTATTTAAGTAAATGATTTATCTTCCTAAAAAGAGAAATATTTACATTTTCTGGTAAAGTTAATTAATTTGTTTAAATGTTTGTGTATAATAAGAATGTTAAATATAAGGAATTTTAGGGTATTGGGATGCTTTTAGAGAAAAATGCTGTAGAAACTAAATATTTAGAAAAGCTAAATGATGTAATTGTCCCCAGGTCAACACATAATACTCTTGTAATTGATTTATTTGCTGGGTGTGGAGGCTTGGCATTGGGTTTTGAATCACAAGGATTTGAAACAATTGGATATGAAATGAATGCTGATTGTTGTTTAACTTATAACAAAAATATGAAGGGTGAATGTATACAAACACTTCTTACTACTGAAACTGAGTTTCCACAAGCAAAAGTTTTGATTGGAGGTCCTCCATGTCAACCTTTTAGCGTTGGTGGTAATCAAAAGGGGCATGAAGATTCTCGTAATGGTTTCCCTGTTTTTCTTTCAGCTGTAAAAAAAATAATGCCTGAAATTTGGATGTTTGAGAATGTTAGGGGTTTGCTTTTCCGTAACAAATGGTATTTGGATGAAATTATCCAAGAAATGGAAAAACTAGGATATACGGTGGAATACAGATTACTTAATGTTGTTAATTATGAAGTTCCCCAAAATAGAGAAAGGGTAATTGTTGTAGGACATAAAGGAAATTATAAATTTCCTGAACCATTTAATTATAAAATTACAGCTGGTGAAGCTCTTGGAGAATTACCATGTACTATACCTCATAATGCTAAGTTTCTTACTCCAAGTATGGATAAATATATTGCAAACTATGAAAAGGCTTCAAAATGCATAAATCCTCGTGATTTAGGTCTTAATAGGCCTGCTAGGACACTTACTTGTAGAAATTTAGCAGGAGCAACAGGTGATATGCAAAGGATTAAATTACCTGATGGGAGAAGAAGAAGGCTTGTAGCAAGAGAAGCTGCTAGATTACAGAGCTTCCCAGATTGGTTTGAGTTTGAAGGAGGAGAAAGCAGCGTTTTTAACCAAATAGGTAATGCTGTTCCACCATTTTTTGCATACTACCTTGCAGAAAGTATCAAAGAATATTTGCTTTCTCATGGTAAATTGCAGACACACTGTAAATAAAGAAGGACTTTATGGGAAAAGAGAAGAATATAAAATTTATCGACTTAAACTCAAAATCTAAAACATTTTCATCAAAGCCAAAAGAGTTAAGACAATTAATAAATGAAGCCTTGCATATAATTTCTTCTTTAGGCATTCCTTTGGACGGATTAACTTCTAGACGTTTAGAGTGTATGGCAATGGCTTTCTTAGCTGTTTTAGATGTAAAAACTTCTCTTGAATGGAAAAATGCAAAAGACCTGAATGATGGGCGTTCAATTAAGACAAGAGATATTATAGACTATTGGAATAATAATTTTGGAGAAAAAGTTTCAAGTGGTTCTTATGATGATGTAAGAAGAAAAGATTTAATTTTAATAGTTCTAGTTGAAGTTATAATAAGAACAAAGCCAGATTCAGCAAGAAATGACCCTTCCAGAGGTTATGCTCTTAATCCTGAATATTCAAAATTAATAAGAAACTATGGTGCAGAAACTTGGGAAAGTGATGTATCTAAAGCTACAGCTAATAACACTACATTAAAAGAGAAAATGGCTCAAACAAGAAATCTTAAAAATGTAGAAATAACTATTCCTACAGGAGCAGTTTTAGAATTTAGTCCCGGGGAGCATAATATTTTACAAAAAGATATAATTGAAAAATTTCTTCCTCGTTTTGGCTTTGGTGCAGAAGTTCTTTATCTTGGAGATACAGCTAAAAAGCATCTTATTAATAATGAAGAAAAATTGAAAAAACTTGGATTTTTTGAATTAGAACATGGAGAATTACCTGATATAATTACATATTCTGAAAATAAAAACTGGCTGTATGTAATTGAAGCTGTTTATAGCTGTAATCCTATTGATATTAAAAGAAAAATTAAAATTGAGGAACTTTGTAAAAACTGTGTAGCGGATATTGTATATATTTCAGCATTCCCTGACAGGAAAACATTTATGCGTTTTGCTCCTGTAATTGCTTGGGAAACTGAAGTATGGATTGCAGAGGCACCAGACCATATGATTCATTTTAATGGTGATAAATTCCTTGGACCACATGAAAAATAGGATTAAATTTTAAAGCAATAATGTCAAGAGTCAAAAAGCTTATTGTTATTGCTTTTGAGGCCTTTTGAAAATTTGTATTAATTAATACAGCTAGAAAAAGTATATATAAATACACGTATGATATATTTTAATTATTTAATTTCTTGCTGTAGCCGTCTCAAAAAGCCTTTCAAAAGCGTTTTATTTTCAATTAATTTTTTATGATTTTTGATTATTTGCCATTTTATTTTGATTATTTAAGTTTTAGAATCAGTAGTTATGATTCGCCCTGAATTTCCTTTAATTTTGCTTCTGCTAAGCTTTTAATAAACCCATAATCAAGATTACCCTGCTTTTTAGCTTCTTTTTTTGCCCATCTATATATTTTCATTTTTTCTTTAAGCTGTTGTTTAGCCTTTGTTTCTTTTTTTCTTTGGGCAGTTCTTAATACTGATTTTTTGAAATAGTTTGAAAAATATGCGAAACCTCTACTAGCAGGTTACGAAGTCTGGAAGTAGAGGTTTTTCGCATTGATAGAATCAACTAATTTAATAATCAACCATATTTTAAAAATCG
>Ga0209417_1002807_pt1 | contig 25248 bp, 27 predicted proteins | sample RifGroF2_FD_184002 | JGI IMG/M metagenome (GOLD analysis project Ga0209417, IMG submission 184002) | Groundwater microbial communities from Rifle, Colorado, USA - Groundwater F2 (SPAdes) (version 2) | ecosystem: Environmental > Aquatic > Deep subsurface > Groundwater | place: Rifle, Colorado... | reverse complement strand
CGAGCTGTAAGAGAGGTTCCATAGTGAAAGAAAGGTTAAAGGAAAGAAAAAGCACTACCCAAACGGTAATGCTTTTTCTTTCCTTTAACCAGAGTGTCCCCAGCAAATTTACGCTTGATCCAGGACTTCCTCACTTGGTGCATAGCTTTGTCGAAATCTGCATCCAATTGAGAAAGTCCTAATTCGGACGAAAAATCCATCAGTTTTTTATCCATTTTTTTTGAAAAAATAAAAAGCAACACTTGCTCCAATCCAATCATTTAGAAAATCTTTCATCGTATCGCCCAGTGATGGTTGGGATTTTGGAAAGTTGTACCAAATGTTTATAGTATTATCCAAGATATATTCATGAAATTCCCAGGTAATACCAATAAGCATGGCAAAGCCTATCACAAAGGTATAGTGATACCAGACAGGAGAATGTTTAGTGTGATAGCTTGTGGATACTACTTTGTGTATCGCTAAACCAAATAAAGCCATCGCAAAGCCCCCCAGGATGTGCATAGGCGAATCTATTTGAGGAATACGATATCCTCCCGTCGAAAGAAGAATTCCATGGATGACGAGCACTCCAGTTGTAAATAAAAAAGCTTGTTTAAATGAGTTCATAAAGTTAGTGTATTATAAAGGAAACTTATGCTTATTCCTATGAATGTGAATGTATGAGGACAAAACCTGATTTATTTTTTAGAGAACAACAAGAAGTATCTTCCGAATATGCTCGTTTGGATGAATATCGTTCTTTTTATCAATTATCAGGCGATCCGATACTTACTTTAGCAGATTTTAGACGTTATCAAGAAAGCCAAGAGCGAATTCAAAAGGAGATTCCAGCTTTTATTATTCAGGGTTTAAAACACGGAGATCTTTCCGCACGTTTAGGAATGATTGAGGTTTTAGCTCAAGTTCCAGAAGATCAACAAGAAGAGATAAAGAAAAAAGTAATTCCAATAATTTTAGAAGCTTTGCAATTGGAGATTTCAGAAGAACAATCCGAATTTTTATTATATAGAGCATTGAAGTTGATACCACGAATTCCTGCAGAGCAACGAGCCTGTTTGATACAACAAGCTTTTCAACATAAGGATCCAGGTATTCGTTTTTATGCCGCTCAATATATCAAAGAAATTCCAGCAGAGGATCGAGTTTATTTAGTTCATCGAGCTCTTCAAGATACTTATGGTCCTCTTTTTTCTTTTGCTGCAGAGTTGATTGAGATCATGCCAGAATCCGAAAGGGAATCACTTCAGACTGAGCTTTCTAGACGTATTAAAGAAATTTTTCAAATGGAAGATTCTTTTTTTCATTACAGAGCTGCTTGTTTGATTGATAAAGTCTCAAGAGAGGATCAAAAGGAATTATGGGATTTAGCTCTCAAAGATAAAAATTCTGAAGTTCGAAGCATGGCTAAACGTTTAATCGATCCAGATTCAGAGATTATTACGCAGAAGGTAGATTCAAATTATGACACAAGATTTAATATTCAACAGCGTATAAGAATAGCTTCAGAATCAAAACGATCCCAATTGATTGAAAAAGCTCTGAAAGATAAAAATTCTAGTATTCGTTTTCTTGCCATAGATCTTCTCGATCTGGTTCCAATATTAGATCGAACAGAATTAGTTGAACGAGCTTTAGAAGATGAAGATTTAATTGTTTTTCATACTGCTGCGATTTTTATTGAAAAAGTTTTAGAGAAGGAACAAGTGCGTCTTAAACTTAAGCTTTTTCAACGATTAAAAACAGAATTGCAAAGTGGAAGTTTAGATTGTTTTTTTATTTTAGGAATGATTGAATTGATTGATGATACCAAACAACGGGTAGAACTAATTAAATCTAATCCTGTATTAGAACAAGAATTAAAAATGCTTGCTAAGACCACTCCGCTCTATACAGATGTCCAAGATCCATTTTTTCACAAACGTTTTTTAAAAACAGGTTCAGGAACAACTCTCCTGGATAAAGTTCCTGGAACAAAACGATCTCTGCGAGAACGAATTATTATTCGCCATATTGATGTGGGACCGTATCAAGAATGGGAACGAACATATAGAGATGTAGAATTTTGGAAAAAACAAGGGTTCGAGTATGTTCCTGTTGAACCAATCGTGAAGGCGGTTCTTAATCCAAGAACATATCGAGTCGATGTTGCAACACGTATTTTAATAGGTACTTTCAAAGTGAGTTTTATACAGAAATGATTAATGATCAGGTAAAAAAAATAGAAAAAGCTCTAGAGACATTAGGTGTTTCTCATGGTCACCTTCATAAGGGTAATTTTGTTGTTTATTTTGATCGCAATGAAGAAGGTGAACCTATTTTAGAGAATCCCCCTCGAGTATATGCGATTGATTTTGATCAAGCTGTATCTTTTGAAAGATAGTTCTTATTTATAAACAAAATCACCGACATATCTGCCGGTGATTTTGTTTATTCGATTTCTTCTGTTTTTTCTTCGTCTTCATCTTCAAACCATGTTCCTTCATCCATTGCTTGATCACCAGGAGCTTCCTGAGATGCTGCTGGTTTTAAAATGGCGAGGATTTGATCTAATTTTTTGTTGATGGCTGCAAGATCTGGTTTGAGGTCGCCTCCAGATGGACGCTTGTCAAAAGATCTTGGAGTTGATTGATAAGCAGGTTTTCGATCGAAACGCTTTTCTTCGAATCCACCTCCGCCGCCTTCTGCACGAAAACAATCATTGCATAGAACAGGCTTGCTTCCGTTTGGTTTAAATGGAACGGTACAGGCATTTCCACATTCATTACAGCGAGCGCTGAAGGAAGGCTTAGAGCCTCCACCAAATCCGCCTCCACCTCCACCACGATATCCTCCACCTCCACCAGATCTACCGCCTCCACCACGATATCCTCCACCGCCTCCACCTGCGTAACCGCCTCCACCAAAACCTCTACCACCACCGCCTCCACCATGATTAAAATTATTCATATATTGTATAAATTTGTGACGTTAATCGCTGAAGACTACGTTATAAAATGCTTCTTGTCAAGGAAATAAAGTTAAATCCTTATTTTTCAAGCTTAGATCGAATATCTTCAATCTGTTCCTGGTCATTTAACCATTGTTTTTCTAGATCAGAGAGTTGTTCGGTTAATTCCTCAAGCCGTTGTGATTTGGATGGGGCATACTCTGTTGGGTATTCAAAAAAGTATGCGAGAATAGCACTTTTTTCTTTATCGATCTCTTTCATCTTTTTGTCGATTTTTTCTTGAGAACGTTGGTACTCTTTAATGCGTACATAATATTCACCTCGTTGCATGGTCGATAGCAAGGTTTTGTTTTCTTGTTTGTTTTCGTCTAGAACCGTTTCTTCTTGCATAAGAACCCCCAAATTCTCGACGTAATCTTCGTACGAACCCATATAACGTCGCAGAGTTCCTCCTCGAATTTCAAAGACCTTATCCACCAACGTGTTCACAAAGGTTCGAGAGTGAGAAATGATCACCACTGTTCCTTTGTAAGCTTTGAGGGCAAGTGCCAGAGCTTCTGTTGTTTCGACGTCTAAGTGGTTTGTTGGCTCGTCAAGCAGTAGAACATTGTGTTCATGCAAAAGAATGCCACCAAGACAAAGACGTGCGCGTTCACCTCCGCTTAAGACGTTTGTTGGTTTATCTAAGTCATCATTTCGAAACAAAAAGTTTCCTGCCATCATGAGTATTCTTTCACCTGAGGCTTCAGAAGGAGCCATGCGCGTTAAATACTGCAAGACCGTTTCTTTTTGGATAAGCGTATTTTCTGTTTTTTGATCGTAATAACCGATGTTGGCTTTGTGCCACCATTTTACAGATCCATTTAAAGCAGGAATACGTCCGGCAAGTGTTTTAAGCAATGTTGATTTTCCACGACCGTTTTCACCGGCAATCACCACTTTTTCTCCTCGCATGATTTCACAATCAATATGATCTGCCACAACCAGTTTGTCGTACCCAATACTCAAGTCTTGTACACGTACAGCAGAACCCGCAATCACTTCAGGGGAAGGAATAGTAATATGTGTCGTTGCCAGTTTTGGATCAATGTTGCTAATTCTTTTTCTTAATTTTTCAATGTGTTTTATTTTACTTTGAGCACGTGTGGCTAAACTAGCTTTATAGCGGAAACGATCAACAAAGGTTTGTTGGTGAGCGATTTGGCGAGAGACTTTTTTATTTGTTTTTAATTCGTACTCTTGCTGTTCTTGTTTAAAATTTAGATAATCTTCCACGGTTCCTTTGTAGCTGGTTAATCGTCCTCGTTCAATTTCAAACGTGTGATGACAGGTGTTTTGCAAGAAGGTCCGATCATGAGCAGCAATAATAAAAGCCCCTTTATATGTTTGTAAAAACTGTTCTAACAAGAGAAGAGTTTGTAGATCCAGATAGTTAACAGGTTCATCTAAAAGCAAGAGATTTGGGTCTTGCAATAACATGGCGACAAGTTTAACCCGCATTTGGTATCCGCCGGATAAATGAGCGGGAGGTTTTTCTAGGTGCTCAGTGTGTAACCCAAATTGGGAAGATTCTTTACGAATTTCCCATTCGGGTTTGTGACATTTACTTTCAAGATGTTCAAGGGTCTTTTTTTCTGAAGGGAGAATTTCATGTTGTTCTACCACACCAATGTGCGTTTGCGGATAAAAGAGTACTTCACCAAAATCTGTCTGTTCAACGCCAGTCAGAATTTTTAAGAGAGTTGATTTTCCTGCTCCATTTCGACCAATAAGTGCAATCTTTTGTTTTTCTGTAATCAAAAAAGAAAGGTCATCCAACACAACCTGGAGACCATAAGTTTTTTGTAAATTTTTTCCTTCAACAAGAGGATGAGGCATAAATATTCCGATTATAAACGTTTATTAACCAATAATAAATAGAAAGAAAAATCCCTATCAACCTTTTTGGTCGATAGGGATAGATGATTGATGAGACTCAGGAAATGATCCCGAGCTCACGAAGATTGAAACTTTTGGCTTCAAACGGTTCGAAAATGCGTTCTCTCGTCATGACCCCGGTCCCTTCATCGAAAGTGCACTTGAAGAGTTCGAGTCTTTCCCACTCACACACCTTCTGGAGGTTCACCCACAAACTCCACTTTCCGTCCGGTGTTTCCAGACCGAAGACCAACAGAGGAGGTGTTTGCTGCAACTTATCGTCGTCTAGGTCCAGTGCCAACCATGGACGTAACTCTCCTACATGAACAAACCTGTTTTTCCCCCACACAACGACCACTTCAGTACCTTCATGGTTTTGTGTGTTGTAAGCGAGTTGTCCATCAACGATTACCGGATAGCCGATATGATCGGCTTCAGCAATCAATTCTATTCCTCCGATCGACGAGGCATGGAACAGTCTTGTTCGGTTTGAGAGATTCGAGTTTTTTTCATCAGCAATGGGAACTAGGAAAACTACACCATTATCCCAGGGAAGAGCTTTTCCTATGCCATAATCGGCAGGGCCCTCGGCAACTTCTTGAGTTCCCCATACGAACACTTCAGTATGCTTCTCCACAATTGAGCACGCGGTGTAACACGGTTTTTCCTCGATGTTAACGAGGTTACGCACGTATTCGTAATGAATACCCTCTTGAGTTCCCCACACAACGAACTCTTCGTTACGCTCATAATTATCGTCCGGATCGCGCAAGGCGAAACCCATACGAACGCGGTAACAGGGTTTGTTGTCGATCTCTTGGAAGTGCACGATTTCAGGGTAATGTTGCCCTCGTTCACCACCCCAGACCACGCAGACCTCTGTCTGTTCTTTGGAATATTCAACCCAACAAGGTCGACCACCGATCATGAGAACATTTCCGATCTTGAAGCCTTCTGCTGCCTGGAATTCCTGCTTCCCCCACACTAGGCAGGTTTTGCTGTAATTCACGTAGAGAAATTTTCCCGAGATCCATTCGATTTTTTCAGGTATATCTCGACTTGTGAATGTTGCAAAAGTCATAATTTGAAGCACTGTATCGCAACGACGTTCCGGATCATCAAGAGCTTCCCAGATCTCAGACTCCAGTTTTTTGGGAAATGCGAAATTAGGAACTTGCAGAGCGAGTGTTATGAATTCATTTGCGAAATTCACTAAAGCCTCCTCACGTGGTTACTGGAATTGCTAACAATATGTCATTGATATGACCGAGGAACATATACAAAAAGACCTCTTTTGTCAATAGAAATGTGATATGATGTCTCCATAACTGTTTTTAAACCAAATTTCTTATGACATTAAAATCTAAATGGATTTTTTTACCTCTCGTTCTTTTTTTTCTTTTTATTGTGTTAGTGGCTCTTTCGCCTTTTGCTGTGGTTGCTTCTGGAAGTCGGGGGGTTGTGACTCGTTTTGGAGCCGTGAGTGATACAATTCTTACAGAAGGGTTCCATCTTATTAATCCGTTAGATTCCGTTCATCAAATGGATGTACGTACAAGATTATTGGAAACAGATGCTGATAGTGCTAGCAAAGATCTTCAAAGCGTTAATACAACCGTGGCTTTGAACTATCACGTGAATCCTTTGGAAGTGAATCGACTTTTCCAAGAAGTAGGGGATGATTTTGAATACTCCATTATTTCTCCCGCGATTCAGGAATCCGTCAAAGCTGCCACAGCAAAATTTACGGCTGAGGAATTAATTACTAAACGTAGTGACGTGAATGATGTGATTTGGGCCAATATCGAACAGCGTTTAGAAGGTAATCATATTATTCTTGATGATCTGTCTATTGTGAATTTCAGTTTTAGCGATGAATTTAATGCGGCTATTGAATCAAAACAGACAGCAGAACAAAACGCGTTAAGAGCGGCAAATGATCTCAGACGTATTGAACTAGAGGCCCAACAAACGATTGTTCAAGCTCAAGCAGAAGCAGAATCTATTCGTATTCAGTCAGAAGCGCTTAAGTCTCAGCCAGAACTTATTCAACTTGAAGCCGTTCGAAAATGGGATGGTGTTTTGCCTTACTATATCGGTTCCGGCAATCTCCCATTTTTAAACATCAATACACAATAATTTTAGAAAATACTTAAAGCTTGCATAAGACAGATATAAAAAAAATCGACCATCGGATTTTCGTTCGATGGTCGATTTTTTATCTGTCGTGTAGAGAATGTCTTATTTTTTCTTTGCGCTCTTTTTTGGTTTTTTTGTTTCTTTGCGCATGGATGTTCCTTTTGCCATAAGTAAGATAAAAATTATTTTTTAAATTATAACATGAAAATAAAAAGCCTTATCCACTAACGAATAGATTGATATCCATTTTTTATTCCATCTTTTGATAAAACGATTTGCCATAGTTGGTTGCGACGCGTACGAAAGGTGGCAGCACAAGAGAGAAGATAAAAGCGCCACATTCTATAAAAATGATTATCATAAGCATGCTTGATTTCACTCCATTTTTTTTCAAAGTGTTCATACCAAGCAAGCAAAGTTTTATCGTAGTCTGTTCCAAAATTATGCCAATCCTCCATCACAAAACGTCTTTCAATAGACGCACCAATTTGAGCAACGGATGGAAGCATAGAGTTAGGAAAGATGTATTTATCAATCCATGGATCCGTTGATTTCACTGACCGGTTGCATCCAATGGTGTGCAACAAAAAGATTCCTTCTTTTGATAATAAACGATGGATGACATTCATATAGGTTTGATAATTTTTGTACCCAACATGTTCAAACATTCCTAGTGAAACAACACGATCAAACGAACCTGTGACCTCACGATAATCTTGAAAACGTAATTCAATAGGAAGACCTTTTGTATTCTCACGACCAAACTCAATTTGTTGTTTAGAAACGGTAATTCCCAAAACTTCTGCTCCATATTTTTCTGCAGCGAATTTGGCAAAACTTCCCCAACCACATCCGATATCAAGAACGCGCATTCCTTTTTCCAGACCAATTTTACGACAAACCAGATCAAGCTTTGCTTCTTGTGCTTCATCAAGAGTTGTTGCTTGTTTCCAGTATCCACAGGTATAGGTAAGGCGTTTATCTAACATAGCTTGGTACAAATCGTTTCCCACATCATAATGTCGTTCACCAACTTCAAAAGCTTTAGATCGTCGTTGAGCATTGAACAGTCGTGATTTTAATATGAATAATCCCACACGCCAATTCACGAGGTGTCTGTCGATATTAGACTCGAAGACGCGTGTAAGCATTTGATCGATCGCTTCACAATCCCACCAGCCATCCATGTATGCTTCACCAAAACCTAATGAACCAAAACCCAATGTTCGTGCAAAGGTACGTTCATCGTGAACTTGTATATCCCATGGTCGTGAACCGTTTATTTGAATATCAGCAGGTGAGAGGAGATCTTGAATAAGTTTTTTTGTTGATAAAGACATAGAAGCATGATGAGACTATTTTTATTTAAAATATTCTTCACGTTTATTTTTTGATACGAGATCCTACAAGATGCCCTGTTGCCCAAGAGGCTTGTAAATTGAAACCTCCAGTAAATCCATCAATATCCAGAATTTCTCCGGCAAAATAAAGACCTGGGCAGATTTTGGATTCCATAGTTCTGGGATTTACTTCCCTTAAGTTAATTCCACCTGCAGTCACAAATTCGTCTCCTGTTCCACGTTGAATGACCGAAAGGGGAATGGCTTTGATCCAGTTGCATAAGCGATTTAGATTTTTTTTCCCAAGTTCATCTGCTCGTTTGGTTTCATCTATCTGTAATTCTTGAAGAGTCACCTCTGCGAGTGATTTTGGAACAACGAGTCCAAGAATATTTCCAAATTGTTTTTGCGGATTTTTTTCGATGAGAAATTCAAGCTTTATATGAAGCGTTTGAATAGAAAGAGCGGGGAATAAATCGATCATGATTTCAAGAGGGTGTTGAATATTATAGGTTTCAAAAGCTACAAGAGAAGAAAGGGCAAACACTGCCGGACCACTTATTCCTTTATGGGTAAAAAGAAACGGTCCAGTGAATTTTGGATGTTTAGCACGTTTTGCTGTAAGAGTTGCTTGTGTCCACGAAAGTCCTGAAAGATGTGCAGGCCAATGTTCTTTTGTAAAAAAAGCATTTAGACTAGGAGCAAGTTCTGTAATCGTATGACCCAGTGAAGTGGCAAAGGCATAGCCATCACCTGTGGAGCCTGTTTGCCGATAGGTTTGCCCGCCGGTTGTCATCACAAGAATATCAACAACAAGAGGAGTGGGTGTGTGTTTAAAATGAATCAAAAAGGCATCATCTTTTTTTTCTACACCCACAACAGACGTGTTTAAAAGAACATGGAGACCATATGTCTTAAACAATTTTTCAAAAACGCGTACGACATCTTTTCCATCGTCAGAACGAGGGAATACACGTCCATCTTCTTGTATCTTGAGTGGGACTCCATGAGATTCAAACCAATCGTACACAGCGTTTGGCGGGAACGCATACATGGCTGAGGTAAGAAATTTTTCACCGCGAGGATATTTTTTTAGCAGTGTCTTTATTTCGTGAATACCTGTGGTGACATTGCAACGTCCTCCTCCAGAAATAATCACTTTTTTTCCTAGTCCATCATTTCGATCAATCAAAAAAATATCTTCTCCAGAATGTTCCTTAAGCAACGTTGCCGCACACATCATCCCTGCGGCTCCTCCACCAATAATTCCAATACGCATAATTGAATCTACTTTATCCGTCTTTGTTCTTTTTACCAAGAGTTATCCCTGTGACTCAAATGAGTTTTTATATTTGTGTCTTTTAATTTTGACATTTTTTTAAAATTTTTATAATCTCTTGTCGGTCTTAATGTCCTGTTTGAACATCTATAGAGTAGAAGGGGTAAGAATGAAGAACAGATTCTCTTATGTTTTCCTGATGTTGGTTATTTCGATTGTATTTGGTGGTATTTCCGATTGTCAGCAAGACAACGACGGAGATGGCTCCACAGACGACATCGACTGTAATGACTCCGATCCCAACATCTATCCAGGCGCTTTGGAGCTCTGCGACCATGTCGACAACGATTGTGATGAGACAGTGGACAACGGTCTGGATAATGATGGAGACGGAACTACGTCCTGTAGCGGGGACTGCGACGATGAAGATCCAGCAAAGGGTCCTCAAGCGAGTGACATTCCCGATGATGAAATCGACAATGATTGTGACGGTTTTGTTGATGATAAAGGATGGGAGTGGGGGTCAACTGGTGCAGATACCGCTAAAGCGATTGCGTTGGAAAACGACTTGGTTTGTATCGCCGGGTCTACGGGGGGCAATTTATATCAACCCTCAGCAGGAGGGAGCGATGCAATCGTGGCGTGTTTTGACAAAGATGGAATTCCGGAGTTTGAATGGCAATTCGGGTTTTCATCCCAAGATTCGTTCAATGATATCGTCCTGAGTGAGGGAAATGTCTTCGTTGGAGGAACGGTCGATGAAGCGGCGTTTGTCGGGTCTGTGACATGGAACCAGTTGGGAATAAAAGGTTCCTCTGGCAATGCAGTGGTGGAAAATGAGGGATTCATTTTTCTTGCCGGTTCTGAGCCAACAGAAAGCGGTGGTAATCGGGCATTTGTGGCTCGTTATGAGCTTGATGGAACACCAGCGGGAAAGTGGATTCTTGAGACTGGTACGAAAACCAGTGCGACAGGACTCGCAAAACGACCATCAGGTGGAATTATAGTGGTTGGACATACTGATGCAACAGTATATGGCCACATTGACGGGTGGTTGGTAGAGATGACGACGGATCTGGAAATCGTTGGAGACATTTCGGTGTTTGGTACTTCTAGGGACGATTTTCCTCATGATGTTGCCATCGCTAGTAATGGGAGTCCTGTTGTCGTAGGAAATACGTATGAGGAGAATTCCTACACACAAGGCTTCGTGACGTTGGTCAGAGACGATGGGGGCTGGTACGTCGAATCTGGAGTTGATCACCTAGATGATGAATTCCATGGGGTGATAACCACCGATAATAACGGTTTCTATGCGATAGGGGATCAGTATGACAGCTTGTTGCTGTCGCAAATCTCCTTGGCACACTATGATGACAGTGGGGTCCTCCTCGAAAAATTCATTTTCGGAACTCCATCGGACAATGATTACGGTAACGGGATCAAAATCGATGAAGAGGAACGAATTTGGATTACAGGATCGACGGGTGGTCCTCTGTTCTCCCCATTTCAAGAAGGCGATAAGACAACCAATTGCTACGTTACTCCTATCTGATATCTGATATCTGATCTGTATTACCTTGCCGCATCCATCGTTGGTGCGGTTTTTCTATTATTTTATTTTATCTTTAGGTGGTCCCCATTGCCAACGTGGTTTTTCTCCCTTCTTGTAACAAATACTAAAAAGGATGGTAATGGACACTAGCAGTACGCCAAAAAATATAACTAAATCTACAACTCTCGGGTCGCTACCTGTGGGAATTTTAGAGTCAAAATAAAATCCGTTTAAAAGCAAAACGACTACAAAACAGGCAACAACTACCCAACCCTGCCATTTCATCGGTATCCAGCCCCATCCGTAGAGTCGTGCTTTGAACCAATAACCCTGTGGATTATCTTTTAAGTAATCGATGTATTTTTTGATCATATGTTTAATTTTTACCTTAAGGTCGTCTTCCCATATAGTAGCGGCAATACCATCACTTTGATCATCTTTTTTCTCATGCGTTTAATATCCAGATCCATAGTTAAGATATGCGGCGAAGCTGACCCAAAGGATGTATGGTACCAAGATCCAAGCGGCCGGACGGGAGATTTTTGCAAAGACAATGATCGTAGCGAGAATAGTGAGCCAGAGGAACACGATCTCAATAAGCGCGCCGCCCGGACTATGCAGACCGAAAAAGATAATCGACCAAAGCGTATTTAGGATGAGCTGGCCAATAAAGATACTGAGCGCCATTTTAATATCTCTGCGTTCCAGTCCTTTCCTCCAGACGAGAAACGCCGCAATGCCCATGATGAATCTATTTTATCACAACTTCATTCTTTCTTCATCAATAAAGCTCTATTATTTTGACGCTATGAAAATTCTCGTTGTCGAAGACGAACTGAAGTTAAATGAAAATTTAGTGGAACCTTCTTTACACTTTCTTCATGGATGTTTTCTTATACTATTACACTCTTGAAGAAATTATATGCAACGCATTTATCAATTTTTTCGTCAGCGAAAGAAAACCGTAATACTGATCGGTATTTTATTGTTAGCTGGAGGTATTCTTTTGGTTCGAGCGTTCAGCACAGAAACCGCACAAACGCGTTATGTTCTTGAGGTCACAAAACAAGGAATGCTCACCACCAGTGTTTCTGGTACCGGACAAGTTAAGGGCGAGGCGGAGATCGAGGTGAAGTCGGAAGTATCTGGAAAAGTCGTTCAACTGATTGCAAAAAGTGGTCAACAGGTTGAGGAGGGCGACATTATTGTTGTCCTTGATGCGGGAGATGCACAAAAGAGCGTACGTGACGCTAGGATCAGTCTTGAAAGCGCGCAAATTGCATACGAAAAGTTGTTTGTCGATCCTGATGCGCTCTCACTCCTTCAGGCAGAAAACGCTCTCGCACAAGCACACAGAACGCTTACCGATCTTGAAAACAGTCCGACTGACGATGATATAAGTAATACACAGGATGAAATTGATAACGCAAAACGTTCTCTTGAACAGGCACAACGTAATTTAATAAAAATACAAACCTCAGCGGAACAGAATCTCGAATCGGCTTCTGAGAACGGCTACAACGCCGTGGCTGAAGCGTTCGCAGACATTACTAACCTTTTGACTGATCTGTCCGACTTCATTGGGACGCAAGAGAGCGAAGAAAAATACATAAGTTATTACAATCTCATGGCTGACTCTTCGTATTCCGAGGATGTACTCAATGACTATGAGACAGCACAAGATTCCTACGATATCGCGTGGTCGGCATTCCAAAACTCAAGTCGAGACAGCAGCACACAGGAAAAGGTTGAAGTCATTACACTTACGCTTCAAGTTGCCGAAGACGTTTCCGATGCACTCAATAGCGCCCAGATTCTTCTCAATCAAATTGAGGATTATGGCTACGAAAACTTTGCTATTGTCGACCATATTGATGAAATGATGATCACAATTCCTTCGGACGTTGCGACCATAAACAGTATCATTACATCGTTGCAATCCTCAGCGAATACCATCGAGGAGACGAACTTGACCGCTCCAAATTCCATTGTCGATGCCAAAGATACCGTGGAGGAAGCAACGATTAGTCTTGTCGTCGCACAAGAAAACTATAACGATGTTATAGACGGAACGGATGAAGACGAGATTGTGCAGGCAAGGGAAACCGTTGCTGAACGAGAACAGCAGCTTGCGGATCTTACGGAAGAGACGGATCGCCTTGACGTTCGTTTACAGGAATTAAGTCTTGAAAGTGCTCGCAACAAATATAACGATGCCTATGAGGAGCTGGCGAAGTATACGATTCGCGCTCCTATTAGCGGAACCTTGGCGAGCGTTAATTTGCACGTTGGCGAAACAGCATCCTCTGGCAGTATGCTTGCCGTGGTGGTTGCAGACCGGTTTACAGCACAGATAACTTTGAACGAAGTTGACGTGGCTAAGGTCATGATCGACAATCACGTAACACTCACATTTGATGCGATTGAAGATTTGACCATGACCGGAAAGGTTTTGCGAATCGATACGATTGGCACTGTGTCTCAAGGCGTTGTGAGTTATAACATACTTATTACGCTTGATACTGAAGATCAACGGGTACTCTCTGGTATGAGCGCTAACATTTCTATCATTACAAATATTCGACAAAATGTCGTCGTGGTTTCTAGTAGTGCAGTAAAATTATTCGGTGATTCATCTTATGTTGAAGTTCTCGACGGCGTAACGGAAATGGGTGGCACGCAAGGTATCACATCAGACACACCACCACGCCAAGTGACCGTGGAAGTGGGTTTATCCAATGACACACAAACGGAAATTATTTCCGGCTTATACTCTGGAGAATATGTCGTAACGAGAATGGTGACGGATACGACAACCTCCACTCCGGCCTCATCGACTCCGAGCTTGTTGAATAGTAGCGGCAGACCATCAGGTGGATTTGGCGGTTCATTTCCCCCGTAACCATATGATTGAAGTGAAGAATGTCAGCAAGACATATGTGACCGGTGCAGGATCGTTTGATGCTCTGAAAGAAGTAAGCTTCACAATACACGATGGTGAGTTCGTAGCCATCATGGGACCTTCTGGTTCGGGAAAAAGTACGCTCATGCATATTCTGGGCGCACTTGATGTGCCCACAAACGGAACCTACGTTCTTGATGGCAAAGATGTATCCACATTATCGGAAGATGAATTAGCGGATATTCGCCGCGAACACATTGGATTTGTCTTTCAATCGTTCAACCTCCTGCCGCGTGCGAGTGTCATCCGAAACGTTACTCTCCCGCTTGTCTACAAGCAGATTCCTAAAGAGCAACGTGAAAAGATTGCCACAGCATCGTTGAAGTCGGCAGGACTCGACGAACAATATTTTTATCATCTCTCCAACCAGCTCTCCGGTGGTCAAATTCAACGTGTGGCTATCGCCCGTGCTCTGGTCAATCAGCCATCTCTGATTCTTGCCGATGAACCGACCGGAAACTTAGACTCGCATACCGGACAGATAGTTCTTGAGACGTTTCAGAAACTTAACCGCGAGGAGAAGCGTACGATCATTCTTATTACGCACGAGTCAGATGTCGCGGAGCATGCCGACCGCATCATCTTTATTCGTGACGGAGCCATTGAAAGCGACAAACCTGTATGATTATTTCTGACTTACTCGAAGAAACATTTCTCGCACTCTCTAGTAACAAAGTGCGTTCAGGTTTGACGATCCTTGGTATTATTATCGGCATCAGCTCAGTGATCGCTATGGTGTCTATCGGTCAAGGGTCGCAGGCGTCCATTCAAGCGAGCATCCAATCCATCGGTGCGAACCTCATCCAAGTCCAGCCGGGATCGCAGCGCTCATTCGCAGGCGTTGCAACCCAACGTGGTTCGGCGAAGTCGTTAACTGCGGAAGATGCACAAGCAATCGCAGATGAGATTTCAGTAGCTCAAGCCGTCGCACCGGAAGTAAGCTCCCGCTATCAGGTGGCGGTAAAAGGAACCAATACGAATACGTCTATTGTCGGTACGACATCCAGCTACACGCAGGTGCGAAACGTGCAGGTGATCGAAGGAAACTTTATAACTGATCAGCAAAATTCTTCTGTTGCCAAAGTGGCAGTGCTTGGGCCGACGGTGAGCACGGATCTCTTCGGGGAAGGCGTTAGTCCCGTTGGTCAAACGATTCGCATCAACGGGAGCCAATTTACCGTCATCGGACTTACTGTCATAAAAGGTGGCAGTTCGTTCTCAAACCAAGATGACATGATCTTCATACCGCTCTCAACGGCACAGAGATACTTCTCCGGCGACGAGTACGTAACGAGTATCTCCGTACAGGCAACGAGCGAAAAAACGGTTGATGAATTGGAAACGGAAATCACGAATCTTTTGCTTAGTCGACATCACCTTGATGCGGCGTCGGCAGATTTTAGCATCCTCAACCAAGCCGACATCATCGCTACGGCTTCAAGCGTCACGGAAACGTTCACGACACTTCTTGCTGCCGTGGCGGGCATTTCGCTTGTCGTCGGAGGTATCGGCATCATGAACATGATGCTCACGAGCGTCACGGAACGCACGAAGGAAATCGGCTTGCGCAAGGCGATTGGTGCCAAACGTAAAGAGATTGAACAGCAGTTTCTCGTTGAGTCCGTCATGTTGACGTTGGCGGGCGGAATCATCGGCATCGCGCTTGGTCTTGGCATTTCCTACGTTGTCTCCGTGTTGGGAATTGTCAGCACGAGCGTCTCATGGTCGTCAGTTCTGCTCGCGTTCGGCGTCTCGGCCGCCATCGGTATCGTCTTCGGATATTATCCGGCACGACGCGCCGCAGGGATGAACCCGATCGTGGCCTTACGTTATGAATAATTCTTTATTTTTCGTCTCTATGAAAAAGATTCTTCTCAGTGTCATTGCTACGGTCGTTATCGTTGGTGGAGGTGCGTTCTTTGGTGGCATGCAGTATGCCACATCGCAAACCCCAGACATGGGTGACCTTGCATCGCGCTTCGGCAACTTCGACCCAAGTCAGCGATTGGGCATGTCCGGAGGACCGGGAGGCTTCGCACGAAGCCAAGCCGATGGCGGATTCGTAAGTGGCGAGATCCTCTCAATGGATGCCGAAAGCATGACGATCAAGCTTCCCGACGGCGGCTCCAAGCTAATTTTCTTCTCGGATGTCTCTAAGATCAACAAAATGACGGAAGGATCCTTGGCAGATCTCGCGACGGGGACGACGATCACCGTCACAGGAACGAGCAACGATGATGGTAGTGTTACTGCAAGTACGTTCCAGATTCTTCCAGACATGTCCCTGCATAGCTCCGAAGGAGCGGGGGAGGAAGGATCCTCATTTAGCACACCTCCTGTCTCTCCGACAGTCGAATAATTTCGGTTTTCTGATGTATACAAAAACTACCATTTTTCAATGGTAGTTTTTACTATAACGGCCATTCTACCGGAAGCGTGCCGACAAAAGGAACTTTTCCAAATAATACGTCTGTCACGCCTTCTCCCTCACTTCCGGGTAACCACGCAGCAACAACAGCGTCCCATGTGCGAATCTCATCACGAATATCAAGAGGTCGTCCAGAAATAATAATGATGACTAATTTTTTGCTTCTTTTTTTGACTCTGTTTATCGCCAATAAATCTTCGTCTGTTAATCTGGGATGTTCATCATCACCCCAACCCTCTGCATAAGGTTTTTCTCCAACCACGGCGATCCCGATGTCAGCGAGTCCTTGTGTCATCGGAAAATCTCCTTCTTTGTCATATTCAATAACGGTCTGTTCAGATACGGTCTGTTTTATTGCATCAAGAATCGTTGTGCCTGACAACCCATTTCCATCCACGCCCTGCCATTCAACCGTCCAGCCGCCAGATTGTCGACCTAAATTATGTGCAGATGATCCAACGACCAGCACATGTGGCGTGTCAGGGCTTAAAGGAAGTGTTGCTTTATCATTTTTGAGTAATACAAGAGATTTACGTACTGCTTCGCGGGCCACTTCACGATGTGCTGATGATCCCAACTGTGCTGAGTCAATCGTCTTTATCAGCGGGTTGTCGAAAAGTCCGAGTTCGAATTTTACACGCATGATGCGTCTGACAGCATCGTCCAAACGCTGAGTTGATATGTCACCATTTAATAACGCCTGTTGCATCTGCTTTGTAAAAGATTTGTAATCGAAGGGGAGCATAACCATATCAACTCCCGCATTTATTGCCATGACAACTGCCTCGTATTTATTATCCGAAATTTCATAGACACCATACCAATCAGAAACAACAAATCCTTTAAACCCAAGCTCGTTTTTTAAAATATCTGTTAGTAAGTATTTATTTGCGGCGATCTCCATACCATTCCAAGATGTATGTCCTACCATAATGCTTCCAACACCAGCATTTACCGCATCAATAAAGGGAAGTAAGTGGACAGATCGTAACGTTGTTTCATCAATATCTGTTAAACCTTGGTCTATTTTGAAGTCTGGATTTTCTGACGTACCCCATACCATCGCACCTGTACCTAAAAAATGTTTCGCTGTTCCAATAACATGTGATGCTCCTACTGTCGTAGATTGAAGACCGTTTATATAGGCAACGCCCAGCTCTCTAACGATCTGCGTGTTCGAACCAAATGTTTCGTACGTTCTTCCCCAACGCGTATCCTGAACAATGTCTAGACTCGGTGAAAAATTCCAAAAAATTCCTGTAGCGATTAACTCTTTAGTTGTGATAGCTGCTATTTGATAAACTAAATCCGCATCTCTACTTGCACCAAGTCCAATAGCATGCGGAAAAATGGTTGCACCTGGAACATTCGTATGTCCATGGACTGCATCTATTCCATATAGTAACGGAATACCTAGACGACTTTCATTTGCGCTGCGTTGAAATTCGTTCACCATATCAAGCCATGCCTGCGGAGTATTGGAACTTGGTTTTGAACCGCCCCCGCTTAACAATCCGCCGATACCGTAATGCGCGAGATCACGCGAGTCATAAATTTTTTGTCTGTCCACGAGTGCTAATTGTCCTATTTTTTCGTTTATGGTCATTTGATTTAACAAATCTTCGACACGGACAGAGACACTTTGTGTGGAGTCTCTATAAATCGTAGAAAGAATATCTCTATTTTTAACATCGCTGTTGGGTTTAGGCATCAAATAGATAAAAAAAATTGTCCCTCCTATAAGCAGTAGTGATATCAACGTGTATCTTGTTCTTTTGTTCAGAAATGTCATGTGATCTTGTGGTTTGATATAAAACTCATTGTCTATCTTGTTTCATCTTATTGAGTTTTTGTTTTTACGCGTATTTTTCTTTATTTATTAGATAAATGTGAAATCAATGATTCCAATAACAATATCTTTTTCAGATATGGTTTCAGGAATATTAAAGGAACAATCTTTTATAAAAAGATTTAAGTGCTCTCTTGTGATCGGACCAACTTGTCCTACAGGATCAATGCCTTCTTGCTTCTGGAAACTAATCACGGCTTCTCGAGTCAGTGATCCAAAGTATCCTGTTACCAATCCTTCCGGATAGATTCCTGGAAGTTGGCTAAGCACGTCTTGTAACCACTCAACTTGTATATCTTTCATTCCGAATGTGAGGGTACTTGTAAACGTTGGACAAGAAGAGGTCGGAGAAGATGTCTCGCTCCATCCAGCTTCAACCGTGATAACAGAGGATAGGGAAAGGGATAGGCAAATAAGCAAACCGAGCATGATTCAAAATTTCATATTGGATAGTTCGTCAATCCCTCTCTTTTTTAAAGATGTATTCATGGTACAACAAAAACAGATCGCATGCGATCTGTTTTTGGCATCTAGTCCCACTTATTTTTTAACCGATCAAACAAAGCACCCAATGAGCAAATGAAGTATTCAAATCTTTTGTATCGCCCAAATATTCACGAAAAACGTGTTGGGCGCATCTATTTCAAGGTCGGTAATTCAATCGGATGTTCGGATGCGATTTCTGAAAATCGATCTGTTGGAATTATTCGAACTCGAATCTTTTGTTTTCCTTGCATGAATAATTTAATAAATCGATGCAGTCCATCCAGAACGAAGATTTTGCCTTTATGTTCAAAAAGATCGATAGGGAACGACGTGTCTGCTCTGTCGGTCCTGATTCGTTCGTGTGTCGTTCCATGTTTACCATCGATGACATCTCTGGGTGTAACAGTCCATCTTTCCGATGTGTCATTTTCCCAATACGGAACATCCAAATGCCAGAGAAGTTTTTCAATATCAATTTCCTGAACAGGAAGATCTAAAGCCCAAATTTTTTCTTCTTCCCAATTTCCAAAATCAAGACCCACGGAATTCCAATCAAAACGTGCTGTGGTTACTAATTTCTCATCACTGTTCATACAATGCTTGGCATTCCACTTTATGGCTCGTGCCTTCATTTGAGCCAAGTAAGGATCTTTGTTCGCACGATAGGCGATGTAATCATTTGGATGTTTTGCAAAGAGGTTCCTTTTCAATTTCGCATACTGTTCCAATTCGTCAGGATGTGATCGTAAAAAATCTCTCATGATAATCATTTCTTGAATATGGTCGTGATCGAACTCAAAACAATGCACATTTACGATACGCTCATCACTAATCTCCTTTGCAAATAACCTGCCGCCTTGTTTGATATAGTCACCGAGTGCCGTATAGCCTAATTGTTCCATGTCTTGATTGAGTGCATCGACGTCAAGAATACTTCCTACAATAACAAGAACATCGATCGTTGCTTTTCCACTCATCCTTTCAACCGCTGTACTCCCGACGTGTTCAAACGCGATGGCAAGATCACCAAATAACGGTTTAAGTTCGGCTTCGATCCGGAAAAAATCTTGTGCCCAAGTTTTTTGGTATGGAACGATAGAGTACTTTCTGTTTTTACGATTTGTAATAGTCATATCTGAAACTTATGCTTCATGAACTTGTTAATCTTTTTTTGCAATGATCCGTAACCGCGAACTATTATATTTATATTCGCCATCATCTATGGTCCATCCTCCATACACTCGAACGATTTTGAAACCAGCTTTTTCAAACTTATTTTTTAATTCTGGAAAAACATAGTATCTATTTCCGATTCGTTTTCTCTTTTCTTTCAATTCCATTGTGAATGGATTGAACGAAAAAGATGAATCGGAATTTTTTGTAAGATAATCCCAAATTCGAAATAAATTATCTTGATCATATAAAAATAGTCCTCTTGATTTCATAATTCTACTGACGCCCAATAGAAAATTATCTAAATTTATACCATCCAAATCAGGAAAATACAGTGCAACTTTTGTATATATCCTTGGTAATCGAAGATTATTTAGATCACCTTTTATAAAATTTATATCTATATTCGCCTGCTCAGACTCTGATCTTGCTATCCCAAGCATATAATCAGAAAAATCCAACCCATCAATTTTAAAACCTCTCTTTGTAAGTTCAATTGTCAATCGTCCTTGAGCACACTGCAAATCAAGGCACTTATCTTTTTTTGTGAGACTTAACGACTGAGAAATAAAATCAGTATCTCTTTTAAGATGTTCTTGTGTTAAATATAATTTGTGTTCTTCTAAATAAGAACCCATTTTCTCATAATATTTTTTTGACATATTTACTCTAATAGAGAGTATATCGGAACTACCATCCGTGAACATGAAGAGTATATCTCGATACCGAAGCTCACACCGTCGGATTTGGTTTTTTGAACTCTTTCAATATCTGTTCAGCAGCTTCTGTGCGCTTCTGAATTTGTCGATCAATCACCAGGGCAATCTCAAGATTTACATTAACGTCTTCTTTCATTTTTTCCAGATATACAAGAATCCATGTATGATGCTCTTCCAATTGCCCATTATGTTTCGCAAGTCGATACTCCCGCATAAGGTCTAACATGACAGAACGTCGCTTGATCACTTCAATCATTTTTAAAAACGCTTCCTCATCGGAAGGATCAAGCGCTTCGATCTTGTTTCTCAACAATTCAATCTCCGCCTGTTGTTCCGCTGCGTGCTCTATTTCAGGATTCATAGGAATCTTGAATTCGTGTGTCGAAATACTCAACATCCTTCTTTTTTAAGAAAGCCTTTGTCTTCTCACGATTGTATAGCTTATCAAGAAGATATTTCAATTTCATACTCAACAAGTGTAACAAAATCCCAGCATTGCTGCTGAGGATTTTGTTGGCTACGCATACTGGACGGGTTCAGAACCATGGACATGAAGCAATTTAAGACAACGATCCAATTTATGAGTTAGGATTCTATTTTAGCTTCGCAACAAAGCAATAGTAGTCTTTACTGTCTTTCCATAACTCTAACATCTCAAAATCTTTGAAGTGTCTTGCAATGCGTTCCTTGTTATAAATGAAGTGTGTCAATTCCTTCTCGTTTCCCTGTGTGGGCTTATACGTATTTGGTGCGATCTTCTTTGCAGTTTTTACGAGAAATAATCTCACCTTACCGTTCGATAGCCGACCACAGAGCGTGATGAATACCAAACCATTTGATCTCAATGTTCGCTTCATTTCTTCAATAGCTTCTAAAATCTGCTTCTCTGTTCCGTGCTGTAATACTTGCACACTCACGATTGCATCAAAAGAAGCAGCATTATAAGGAAACTTTTTGTGAAAACTACCTACATTTAAATCAGCTTTTAGCCGATTCTTTTTCAAATCGTCTTTTATAAACTTAAGACCTTCCGGAGCTAAATCTAAACCCGAAAGCTCAAAACCTTCTTTTGTTAAAGGAATTAAATTGCGTCCAGCACCGCAACCAAGATCTAAGATATCCTCGACCTTGTATTCACGAAACCATTTCATGACTTTATTGATATCTTCGTGTGGTTTGCTGATATCGTAATACTCGTATCCCTTACCTTCTTCTTTGTATATTTTATTCCATTGACTCATAACATTTTTAGTATAGCAGTTCTGAGTTGCATTTGGGTATCAAAAATCCTCCGCTGAAATTAGCGAAGGATTATTGGCTCCGTATAGTGGACGAGTTTAGAACTGTAAATTGGCGGTTTATGGATGATGGACTGAAACAACTAATGATTTGATTGAATTGATATTAATAGATACAAACCTCGATGTTATTTCCGTCCAGATCTCTCACAAATGCCGCATAGTAGGTGTCGGAATAATCGGGTCTTGGACCAGGTCTTCCGTTATCAATTCCACCGATTTCGACAGCAGTTTTATGGAAGGAATCTACCATTTCTTTATCCTTAGCTTTAAATGCGACATGAACTCGCTTGTGAGGGGGATCGTTTTCTTCGGGTATCGATATTTCAAACTCGGGATTCTTGTCGGCACCCCAACCCCAAAACTGTCCTTCTTTTCCTAAAACGATTTTCAAACTAAGCACACTAAGCACTTGATCATAAAAATTTTTACTCTTTTCAAGATCTGAAACCCGTAGTGTTATGTGATCAATCATATTCCTGATAAAGATTTTATGTACTGTTCAAGGAATGCCCTGTCATCATCTTGATGCTCTCCCTCTAATTCTTGTTTATACTCCAGCAGAACACGTGGGTCCATAATGGCAATAGAAACACCTTCAACCTTTTTGATTATACACGGATGCTTTTGATAGATCTCCCTGTTCTTGATCCAACCCGTCCCATCTCTCTTGCTCATCAAAAGCGTATCTACGTCGGTGAGATCGATATCTTGTCCATGGTAATTCAAAGAGAGCGTTGTGCAGTCCCATTTCTCGTTTTTGTAATGTTTAGGTCCTGCAACGACGTACTCTTTTAGAAGAGTACCTAGGGTTGAAAAATGAATTCCAGAAATTGAGATGTCGATATCATTTACAGGGCGATCGGAACCGTAAAGAAAGGTAGCCATTCCGCCACCGACGCAATAAGGCACTTTGTTTTTATTCAAAAGATCAGCAATCCATTTAAGGGCGGTCAATGATTTCTTTTCCGAAAGCGATGTTTGTTCCATTTCATTTGGCATGTGCTTAAAGTATATCAAACCCCAGTTTTGAAGTTCTATTTTGGTCAAACAAAAAATCACCAGATGAACTGATGATTTTGTGCTGGCTCCACATCGAAAAGGATATCGGAACCGCCATTCGTGAACACAAAGAGTACATTCAGATTCCCAAGTTCACAGCGTTGAATTTGATTTATTAATAAGCAACCGACAAACCAAACCAATCATCTTTGATTTATCCTTAGGATTACTTTCTGCGATCAAAAGAGTCAGCGTTGTAAGCGCTTCTGGAGACATACGTTTTGAATCAAGTCGTTTTGCACGCTGTAAGAACCAAACAAAAGCAAAAGCACCAGAACGTTTATTACCGTCGGTAAACGGATGATTTTTTACAATGAAGTAAAGCAGGTGAGCGGCTTTTTCCTCAACACTCGGATACATCGGCTTGCCTGCAAACGACTGCATGACGTTTCCAACGATACCTGCGATAGCACCCGAGGATCGCTCTGTGCCAAACAATTCCGTAGCCTGTCGATTTTTCATGAGACTTTGTTTGAGCTGACTAAGAGCCAATGCGAGTTCATCGGCAGTCACCATGGTCTGTTTCTTCGTGACCCCTTTCACTTCGAGTGCATCTTTGTCATAAGCATCAAGCGAGAGCCAAGTGTCAGCGAATAGACGGACGAGTTCAAGTACGCTCGCAGAATCAACCACTTGGTTTGCAGGAAGTAACGTTTTGATATCGCCGATGGCTTTCATGAACTCATTGTAATGTGTTGCAATTATGGAACGGTTAATGGTGTAACCAAGCGTGATATGTTGACGCAAGATTTTTGTGGCCCATTTACGAAATTCGATAGCTTTGGTGGAATTGGTACGATATCCAACTGCCAAAACAATATCCAAAGAGTAGAAAGCAATTGGTTTATCTGAATTTGGAATGTGCATTTTTTGCACATTGCTTTTGGTCAAAACCTCTTTTCCCGCAATAATATTGCGAATATGCTTAGTAACAACTGATCGTTCAATATGAAAAATATCGGCAATTTGAGCCTGTGTCGCCCAAATTGTCTCTTTCGTCGCATCAGCCTTAAGCTCGATCGCTCCAGATTTAGCTTGATAGACAGCTAGTTGATTTTTGATCTTTGTCTTGGGTTTCATAAGTTTTTTAAATCTCAATCCATTCCTTCATGACAGTTTGATTTCCGATTTTACTATTTTTCGCTGGCCATCTTCAATAATAATAACTTCTCCGTCTTCAAGTTTTATCGACTCATAAGGAAGTCATTTCATCTGCTCGACTGCGGTATCTTGTAAATGAACATACTTTTCTTTTCCCCAATGTGGCCAGATAAAAAATTTAACGAGTCTAAGACCTTCCCAAACAATATCTGTTACAACACTTGGATCATCCATTAAATCAATTGGTCTAAGTGAGGGGCAGGCAACCACCGCACCTAGAACCGCGATTCGGGAGCATCAGGGGTACATTAGTATTCCGAAGCTCACAGAGTCGGATTGGGTTTATTGATTTTTTCAAGAAACTTTAATCTTCTTAAGAATCTGCTCAACAAGTTGATCAGGTGATTTTGTTTCCGCATCCAGTTTGTCTACGAATAATTCAGAATGGAGTGAGCGAACACACTCATCAATCTGACTCATGGCCCAATCCTCTGTCCCTGATTGACCGCGCGCCGTGAGTCTTTGTTGAATGGTTTCAACAGAAGCAACAAGACAGAAATGGTGAAAGTCCTGATCGAATTTTTTCATGTTATCAATAACCTCGGAAAAATAATCTGACCGACAAATACTCATTGGAACGATCAAGGTGCGGTGATAGTCCTGCTCAAGCAGACGGGCTACTTCGGGAACGAGTATCCGCCACATCGGATAATCCTGAAAGTTTCCGCTCCAATCAATCGGCTTTAGAATGCTACGAAGCATGAAACCAACTTCTTCCGGATCAAAAATTAAACTATTCGGCAGTCGTTTCTGCAACTTCTGAGCGACTGTTGTTTTACCTATTCCAAACGCACCGTTAATCCAAATAATGGCTTTGTTGCACAACCTCATTTCCGGTATCCTAAAAACATATGAAAAAACAAGGAGGAATGTCTGGCGTTATACACGCCAAAAAGAAAAAAACCTACAAGATTACCAACTGGCATGAGT
>Ga0209417_1002805_pt1 | contig 25265 bp, 25 predicted proteins | sample RifGroF2_FD_184002 | JGI IMG/M metagenome (GOLD analysis project Ga0209417, IMG submission 184002) | Groundwater microbial communities from Rifle, Colorado, USA - Groundwater F2 (SPAdes) (version 2) | ecosystem: Environmental > Aquatic > Deep subsurface > Groundwater | place: Rifle, Colorado... | reverse complement strand
AAGTCTGCTGGGGGTCTATAAGTCTTTATGAAAAAAAAAAAATGTTAAGAGAAACCGCCGTATACGGTGAGTACGTACGGTGGTGTGGGAGGTCGAAAGTGAGAAATCTCACTTTCTCCTACCCGATTAAACACGACAGTAAATAAAATAAATATTATATTTACAAGCAAAAAATGGGCTATTTTATTTATTAATTTTGTTATATGTTAAATACGAAACCAAGTAAATTGCAATATAACTCGCAATAAACCCAGGGATAAGTGGCGGCAAACCTATGCCAAAAATATACCATGCGCCAGAAACAAGTGACCCTGTAATTATTCCAGCAATTGCACCATATTTATTAGTGTTTTTTGAATAAAGAGTCGTTATAACAAGTGGTCCAAATGCACTACCCATACCCGACCAAGCATATAAAACTAATTCATAAATTGTTTTGCTATCATCAAGCGCTATTAACAGAGCTACAACAGATATAAATATCGCAAATATACGAGTCATAAGACGTAAATTATTTGGCGATGCATTCTTATTAATTACTTTTTTATAAAAATCTTCGGCCATTACAGACCCTGAATTTAATATTTTTGTACCCAAAGCAGACAACGTAACTGCAAGTAACGCACACAAAACAAAACCTGCCATAAGTGGCGAAAATAATTTATTTGCAAGTAATATATATATAAATTTACCTTCATATGCACCGTTAAAATAAGCTAATCCAACAACACCCATAAACATTGCAAAAATCAAAACTATTATTTGCCAGCTTAAACCTACATATTTTGCATATTTCATCTTTTTAGGGTCATCTATACCCATAAAAAATGACATTAGATATGTTTGTCCAAAATATCCTGGACCAAAAGTAAAAATCTTACTTAATATTAATAATATAGAAGAAATTGATATTGTTGCAGGAAAAATACTTAGAGAAACACCTTTTAACGTTGCAGCTTGAGAAATCGCAGCCCAACCTCCAATAGCAAAAAAAGCTACGGTTGGTACCAAGATTATCATAAAAAATACGTATAACCCTTGAAAAAAATCACACCATGCAATAGCCAAAAATCCACCTATCAATGTATATAAAATAGCTATTAAAAGTCCAAATAATAAACCAAGTAAATATGACAAACCAAACACGTTTTCAAATAATTGCCCCAATGCAACTAGGCCAGAAGAAATATAAAATGTAAGAAAAACAACAGAAATTATAGAAGAAAGTAATCTTATTGTTCCAGTATTATCTTGAAACTTTTTTTCAAAATAAGAAAATATCGTAACACAATTATATTTTTCGGTCTCAACTCTTATTTTTGTAGCTATAAAATGCCAAGTAAGAAACATAAAAAAAACTAATCCAATACTTTCCCAAAAAATTATTAATCCAAAAGAATAAACTGCAAATGGCAATCCTATAAAAAGCCAATGCGTCATATCACTTGCTTGCAAAGCTATTGCTGTAACCCAATAATTTGTTGACCTACCACCTAGCATAAAAGATTCTGAACTTGTCTTACTAGAAAAAAAATAACTTATTGAACCTAAAACCATCGCATAAATAATAAAAGCTATAATAATTTCACCGGCCATAAAAAGCTCCTAATGCACAAATTTATTACATAATATATATAAAATAATTAATTTTAGTTTAACATAAAAATTTAAAATACAGAGATATATTTATGATTATAAGTATAAATATATCTGTTAAAAAATTATAAATTTTATAACAAATAAATAAAAAATAAAGAAATAGAAAAATAACCAAACAAAAAACTTGCTTTTTATTTCATTTAGTTTATAATTATTTATATATGGTAAATAAAATTATACAAAAAACTTACAACTTTTTATCTATTTTTTGAAAAAATTAAACAAAATTTTCTAAAATATAAAAAATAATTTCATAGAAAATAATAGTTAATTAATAATTAAAAAAAATAAAATATAAAAGTTAAATTAGTTTTTTGAATTATAAGATCAAATGGAGTTTTTAGCGAATATTATTTTTTTAAAAAAACAGATATTCTCACCTAAATTTTTAGTAAAAAAACACTAGCAAAAAAATATAAATTTCAAAAAAAATTTAATAAATTAAAAAAAAATAGCTAAAACTATTGAATTTAATAATCCAGATAGTGTATGATTAAAATTGAAGATACAGGTATAAGAAAAATTGAAATTAAATCGTAAGTTATAAACTGAAAAAGTAGTAATTTATGTATAAAAAATTTGATATACGTGGTTGTATATCAATTAACCCTAATAACTAAGGAGGTATCATGCCAGTTAAGGGAAAAAAGGTTGCTAAGAAAGTAACCAAAAAAGTTACCAAAAAGGTAACAAAAAAAGCAGTTGCTAAAAAAGTTGCTAAAAAAGTAACAAAAAAAGCAGTCGCTAAAAAAGTTGTTAAAAAAGTAACAAAAAAAGCAGTAAAAAAGGCTGCTCCTAAAAAAGCTGCTCCTAAAAAGGTAGCTAAAAAGAAGGTTGTTGCTAAGAAAACAGCTAAGAAGAAAGTTGTTGCTAAGAAAGCAGCTAAGAAATAAGGTAGTTAAAGGGTTTTGGAAACAAGGCCCTACTCTTTATTCTTAAAACATGGAAGCTCTCTTTTACCAAATGTGTTAAAAGGGAGCTTCTTCTTTATATAAAAACAAAAGTATTTAATTTAAGCTTTTATCTTTAATTCTTGCATATAAAAAATATATAAGCCAATAACAACTATTGTAGAAGATAAGAAGAAAATTAAAGACGGCGCTTCTCCCAAGAAAATAAATCCAAATAAAGCTGCAAAAAACGGAGCAATTGTTCCCGCAAAAGATAAAAATGTAACGGTATATTTTTTCAATAAATAACCATATAAATTATAACCTATTATATTAGCTACGATTATTAATAATAAAGTATCACCTAATGTTATAAAAATATCTAATATTGGCATAGACAAAAATTTTTGCGAATCATAACAACAAGAGCCTTCCAGAATAAAAGATGTTAAAAACGCCAAAAGCCCCGCAGAAAGCATACCAAAACCATTTATCATTAGTGATGAATACCCACCAGTTTTTGTTAATTTTTTAAACACTATCCAACCATACACAGAAGACGCAACTGAAGCTAAAAGAGCTATTTCCGGCCAAGATACAAATGAAAATGCCTGCTCACTTACCTCTTGTATAGACTGCCCATTAATCATAATTAATAAAATTCCAACAGAGCCAATTAATAATCCAAGCCACTTTTTCGAACTCATTTTCTCTGATAAAAATAAATAACCAAAAATAGCCGCGATAAATGGTGATAGGTTATAAAAAAATGCCGCCCTGAAAGACGTAAGATACTTTTGTGCCCAAAATCCAGGAACAAAAGCTAAAAATATATGAAATATTGTTATCTGCAAAAATAATAGCATATGCTCTTTTTTTATGAAAAATTTCTCTCTTTTAAAAAAATATAGCCAAGCTAATAAAATTATACCGCCCAAACTCATACGTAGACCAATAAAAAAAATTGGGTTTAAATATTGCAATACGGCTTTGCCTATTGTAAAAGTGCTCGCAAAAAGCATCTCCAATAAAATCACTAAAAACATAAAAATCTCCTTTGTTTTTTTTCCAGAGCTTATTTTAGACTTTTATCTTTAATTCTTGCATATAAAAAATATATAAGCCAATAACAACAAGTACTGATGATAAAAAGAATGTCACAGATGGAACTTCACCTAAGAAAATACTTCCGAAAAATGCAGCAAAAAACGGAGTAAGCGTGCATGAAAAAGATAGAAATGTAACCGAATATTTTCTTAATAAATAACCATATAAATTATAACCAATTATATTAGCTATAACTATTAATAACAAAGTGTAGCCTAAGGCTACAAAAATATCTGACACTGGCATAGCAAAAAAGTTTTGCGAATTACAACAAGAAGATCCTTCTATAAAAAATGATGCTATAAAAGCCAAAATTCCTGCAGAAAGCATGCCAAAACCATTTATCATAAGCGACGAATATCCGCCAGTTTGATTTAATTTTTTAAATACTACCCAACCATAAACAGAAGAAGCTATAGCCGTTAAAAGTGAAATTTCTGGCCATGATAAGAAGAAAAAAGCATTTAAACTTGCTTCTTGTGGTGACTGGCCATTTACCATAACCCAAATTATACCAGAGAAACCTATCGCCAAGCCAAGCCACTTTTTTGCAGTCATTTTTTCTGATAAAAATAAATAACTAAATATTGCCGCAATAAATGGTGATAAATTATAAAGAAACGCTGTTTTAAATGAAGAAAGATATTTTAACGCCCAAAACTCAAAAACATATGCTACAAAAATATGAAATATTGTAATTTGCAAAAATAATAGCATATGCTCTTTTTTTATAAAAAATTTCTCTCTTTTGAAAAAATATAGCCAAGACAGCAAAATTGTTCCTGCTATTGACATGCGAAGACCAATAAAAAAAATTGGGTTTAAATATTGTAATACTATCTTGCCTATAGTAAATGTGCCCGCAAAAAGCATTTCCATTAAAATTACTAAATACATAAAACTACCTTTATTCCCATAATAACCTGGATTTTAATCTAGATTAAGTTTTTATCTTTAATTCTTGCATATAAAAAATATATAAACCAATAACAACAAGTATAGATGCTAAAAATACTATCAATGATGGAATTTCACCCAAAAAAACATATCCTAATGCAGCAGTAAAAAAAGGAGTGATTGTTCCGGCAAAAGACAAAAATGTAACAGAATATTTTTTTAACAAGTTTCCATACAAGTTGTAAGCAACTATGTTTACTATAATTATCGATAAAAGAGTATAGCCAAAAGCTGCAAATATTTCTGTTATTGGAACGTCAAAAAAGTTTTGATAATTACAAAAACAAGAACTCTCTAAAAAAAACGCTGTTATAATAGACAAAATACCAGCAACAAACATTCCAACACCATTTACCATAAGCGACGAATACCCAGCTTGTCCTAGTTTTTTAAATACAACCCAACCATATACAGCTGAACCAACGGCCGTTATAAGTAAAATTTCTGGCCAAGATAAAAACAAAAAAGCATTTTTACCTACCTCTTGCGGCGTTTGTTCACTTATCAAAACCCACATAATCCCAGAAAAACCTATTAACATTCCTATCCATTTTTTAATATTCATTTTTTCAGATAAAAATAAATAACCAAAAAGAGCTGCTATAAAAGGTGATAAATTATAAAAAAAAGCAGCTTTGAAAGAAGAAAGATATTTTAATGCCCAAAACTCAAAAACATATGCTATGTAAGCATGAAAAACTATAATTTGTAAAAATAGAAATTTATGCTCTTTTTTTATAAAAAATTTATTGCGTTTAAAGAAATAAAGCCAAGCTAATAAAATTATACCTGCAATAATCATGCGAAAGCTAACAAAAAATATTGGATTTAAATATTTTAAGGCAATCTTCCCTATTGTCCAAGTACTAGCAAAAAGCATTTCTGTTAAAATCAATAAATACATATATTTTTCTCTTTATTACCAAATAATTTAATAAAAAGAGTTAACCCCTTCAGGAATTAACTCTCTAAAATAAAGCTTAATTTAAAAACTTAAAAATTTCTAATCTTGACCCGCAACCAATCCGACTAATGGCTCTTGATCAACTATTTTAACACGCTTTATATTAACCGCTTTACCAGTAGATGGATCTACGTCAATATAAGCACCTGTCATTATATATGGAGGATTTACGTCGACTTCAAATTTTGACGGCATTTGAGTCAATAAAGCACTTAAAACCGATTCTTTTTGCATGCCAATCATAGAATTTAACGACCCTGCCATACCAATATCAGAAATATAAGCAGTGCCTCCTGGCAAAATACGTTCATCAGCGGTTTGAACATGTGTATGCGTACCAACAAGACCGCTTATTTTACCATCTAAATAATATGCCAATCCAATTTTTTCTGACGTAGCTTCAGCATGAAAATCTATGAAAATCATGTTTGTTCTACTTTTTAAATAAGTCAAAACACTTTCTGCTGTTTTAAATGGACAATCTAAATTTTCACGCATGAAAATGCGCCCCTGAAGATTTATAACGCCAATTTCATATCCTTTGCAGCCAAACAAAGTAACGCCTGTTCCCGGACACGAACTTGGATAATTTTCCGGCCTTAAAAGATCTTTATTTTCATTAAGATACGGATAAATATCTTTTTGACGCCAAATATGATTACCTGAAGTCACTACATCTACACCATTATGCTTAAAAAAACGCATAATTTTTGATGTAATGCCTTTGCCATGAGCACTATTTTCACCGTTAACTATTATTGCATCAACATTAAGTTCAGCTTTTAAAGCTGCTATATGCTTTTGAAATAATACGCGACCTGTTGTTCCTACGACATCGCCTAAAAATAATATTCTTAAGTAACTCATTTATTTTTACTCATTTCACAATCCCTTAATTATATCACAGGCTGCTAAAAGTAAGCTATCACACCCCGTTCGCCCTGAGTTTATCGTCCTTCGCAAAACTCTGGATGCTCGCAAACTATGGAGAAAAACTACGAAGGGTTATTTTGCATATTCTATAACTCTTTTTTCCCTGATAACATTTACTTTAATTTGTCCAGGGAAGCTCATCTTTTCTTCTATTTTTTTAACAATTTCATTAGCTAAATGTCTTGATTTATCATCGTCCAATTTATTTTCTTCTACTATTACACGAATCTCTCTACCTGCCTGCATAGCATAAGCTTTTTTTACACCTTCAAATGAATTTGCTATCTCTTCAAGATTTTCTAGTCGCTTTAAATATGCAGAAAGAGTTTCTCTTCTTGCACCTGGTCTTGAAGCTGATATTGTATCTGCAATTACAACTATTGGATCATAAACAGATGCAAATGCTCCATCTTCATGGTGCGCTGCTATTGCATTAACAACAATTGGATTTTCGCCGCATCTTCTTGCAACATCTGCTCCAATTTTTGCGTGAGTACCTTCTACATCAGCTGAAATTGCTTTCCCTATATCATGAAATAAACCAGCTCTCAATGCGAGTTCAGGATTTAATCCTAGCTCTTGAGCTATCATTCGACAAAACATAGCTACTTCTTTTGAGTGAACTAAAACATTTTGAGAATAACTTGTTCTAAAATGCAATTTACCAAGCAAAGTTACAAGTTCAGGATGAACACCCTGTAAATTAAACTCCAAAATAGCTTGTTTTCCGTAATCTTCAATTATTTCATCCAACTCTTTTTCACACTGCTCAACAGTTTCTTCTATTCTTGTTGGATTAATTCTGCCATCAGCTATAAGCTTTTCTAGAGCACGTCTTGCAACTTCTCTTCTTATTGGATTAAAACCAGAAATTGTTATAACCTCAGGCGTATCACCAATAACAAACTCCATTCCTGTTGCCATTTCTAAAGATTTAACGTTTCTACCTTCTTTACCGATAATTCTTCCCTTCATTTCATCACTAGGAAGATGTACAACGCCAGATGAATGAGGCGAAACCAAATCAGCAACATGACGCTGCATAGAAGAAACAACAATATCTCTAGCCTTATTTTTTGCGATATCTTTAGCTTCATCTTCTATTTTTTGAATTAATTTTTGATTTGCTAGTCTTACTTCAGCTTCCAAACTTTCTAATATAGCTTTTTTAGCTTCTTCTTGAGTCATATTACTTAAGCGCTCAAGTTTTAAAATTAGATCTTCATGCATTTTTTTTAATCTTACTTCATCTGATCTCAAAGTATCTTCTATGCGAATCAAAGTACGCTCTTTTTGCTGAAGTTCTCGCTTTAGCTCATCAAGATTTTCTTCTTTTTTTTCTAAAGTTTCGTATTTTCCGTTCAATTTACTTTGAAGACGATCCAGTTCGACACGTTCACGCTTAATATCAAGTTCAAATTCTTGACGCTTTTTATGTAATTCGTCTTTTACTTTTAAAAAAGCTTCTTTTTTTTCATTCTCTATTTCACGCTTAATATCTTTCCATCTTACTTGAGATTCTGAAAGAAAATTGTTAGCTTGCCCAAGCTTTTTCTTGGCATAAATAAGCATAAATACGGCAATCACAATGCCAAATATGCCTAAAGCTATTAAAATAATATTAACCATTTTTACCTTTTCTAATTCTATATTAAACAACTATCTAAAAAATAAATATTCAAAATTTTATATAAAAAAACTATCGCATATCAAACGAAGCTTGCAACTTTTAGAAAAAAACATACAAAAAATAGATTTTATTAAAAAACTTAGAAATTTTATGCGAGACAAGAAAAAGTATAAATAAATAATTAAGAAAAATATAAATCAGTAAAATTTTTATAAATCAAATTAGCAAACCCAAAAATAACTAAAAATCAAATAGATGAACTCAAACCCTTTTTTTCTATAATATCTGTAAACTCCAAATGCTTTTGTTCATAATACTGCAAAGAATTTTCCAAATCAACAAGCTTACTGGCTATTTTTAATGCTGCCAAAACTGCTATTTTTTTTTCATCACGCAAACTTGATTTATCAGCTATTTCTTTCATAAGCTTGTCAACCATGAAAGAAGCCTTTAAAATATCGGCTTCTTTTTCATCACTTATCAAGGAATAATGGTCATTAAAAATTTCTATTTTTAACTTCCTTTTTTCAATATTCATTTTATCTTTATCTTTATCTATGTCACTCATATAATTTGCCCACCTATTGTTGATTTTCTTCTACCAAAGAGTCTATACTCTTTATTAAATCATCAACAACCATTCTGGTCAAAGCTTTTTCTTGACTTAACTCGTCTAGATTTTTGCTGTTTTCAACTATCGCACCTTCAAAAGAATCTACCTGCGCCTGCAAAGTAAAAACTTTCTCAGCAAGACACGCATTTTCATCTGCTAATCTAGCATTCTCAGTTTTCAATCTAATACCATCATCTTTAAGCTTATTTACAAGCTCAACAAGACTCTTTATTTTGCCTTCAAGAAGGTTAAGTACTTCCATGCCACAATCTCCTATAACTTATTACACCATAAATTTTAATTTAAAATTAAATCTTAAAAAAAGCGTAATAAGTTATCCGAATTCATGTCAAGAATAAAATTTTAACCCTTAGAAATTTCCGCTAACTTAGAGAAAACCTTAGGATCAAAAATAGAAATTTGACTTAACATTTTTCTATTAAGCTCAATATTAGCAAGCTTTAAGCCATGCATAAACTTATTATAAGAAATTCCATTCTGCACGGAAGCTGCACTGATTCTTGAAATAAACAACGCTCTCATATCTCTTTTCTTTAACTTGCGACCCTTAAATGCAAATGCCATTGCACGCATAAGAGTTTCTTTTGCTCTTTTAAAAATATTTTTGCGTTGTCCCCAAAAACCTTTTGTTTGCTTCAATAATTTCTTATGTCTCTTTTTTGTCGCTAGACCTCTTTTAACTCTACTCATGTCTCTATAACACTCCAACCGGATATTATTTCAATCAAATATACCAACTTACTATTATCAAAAATATCAAAACTTTATAACTTATATTTCACAATAACATAAGCTATAAAACGCTCAAGCTAAACACCAGCCCATTATTAACCGCTTATTAACCATATGGCAATAAAACTTTAAATCTATGTATGTTTGTTATACCAACATAGGCTATTGAACGCAACTCTCTTTTTGTTTTTCTTGTTTTTCCAGTCAAAAGGTGACGCTTTCCAGCTTTTCCACGCTTTACCTTAGAACCATTACCAACTACCTTAAACCTTTTTTTTGTCGCAGAATGAGTTTTCATTTTAGGCATAATTTTCCAATTTATTATTTTATATTTTTTAAATAATATATTCTAGACCAAAAGTTACCCAACTTTGCGTCCTTATCTCTAACCAACTTATCCAAAATATCGTGTTGATCAAATGCTTTCTCAACACGCAAGAACAATGCATCACCTAATTCACCCTTACTGTAGGCCTCTCTACCTCTAAACATAAGAGTTATCTTAAGATGCTTCCCATCCAAAAGAAATTCAATCCCTTGTTTTATTTTAGTTTGGAAATCATGCTCCCCTATTTTCGGTCTAAGCTTAATTTCTTTAACTTGAATTATCTTTTGCTTCTTTTTCGCTTCAACCTGCTTTTTCTTTCTCTCATAAACAATCTTGCCAAAATCCATTATTTTGGCCAAAGGAGCGCCTTCAGGTCCTGTTTCAGATAAAAGCACAAGGTCAAGTTCTGCTTCTTGAGCTATCCTGAGGGCTTCTCTCTTAGATATAATACCAAGATTTTCGCCATCAACATTTATAACTTGAATTTGCAAAGCCCTTATCTTATCATTTATATCAGGCAAACCATCTTTTCTATCTTTTAAGGCTACTGTCACCAGTTATTCCCACTTTAAAATTATATAAAATATACTTAACTACAAAACTATTTAATATTATATCTTTATTCTGTGTCCTCTGCAAGATCTGTAACATCTCCAAAGTCTTCTGTTTCTGCTACTATATTTTTATAGTCACAACTTCCTCTTAGAGCCATTTCGGCCTCCAAGGCCTTTATGATCTTCTTTGTGACCTCTTTTTCTTCTTTCAAATAAACCAAGGCTTGGTCTCTACCCTGCGAAATCTTTTTGTCTTCAAATGAAAACCAAGCTCCCGACTGTTTAATAATACCATAAAATAAACAGGCATCAAGTAAATCTAGCTCTTTACTTATTCCCTCAGTAAACAAAAGATCCAATTCTACCTTTTTAAAAGGCGGCGCAACCTTATTTTTTGCAATTTTAACAGATATTCTATTGCCAAAAACTATATCGTTTTTCTTCAAACTACCTATTCTTCTTACTTCTATTCGCAAAGAAGAATAGAATTTCAAAGCATTGCCGCCACTTGTAGTTTCCTTACTAGCAAAAGCCATTCCGCCAATTTTACTTCTGACCTGATTTATAAATATCAAAATAGTTTTTGACTTGTGAACAACAGATGTAAGCTTTCGCAACGCTTGAGACATAAGCCTAGCCTGCAAACCAACATGAGTATCACCCATATCTCCCTCAAGCTCAGCCTTTGGAACAAGCGCAGCTACAGAATCGACAACTATAATATCAACAGCACCAGATCTAACTAGCATTTCGGCTATATCCAAAGCCTGTTCGCCATAATCTGGCTGAGAAATTATAAGATCTTCAATATTTATACCTATATTTGCAGCGTGCCTAGGATCTAATGCGTGCTCAGCATCAATAAAAGCGCATATTCCACCTGATTTTTGTGCTTGCGCAATCGCATGCAAAGCCAAAGTTGTTTTTCCTGAAGATTCAGGCCCAAAAACCTCAATTATTCTGCCTCTTGGAAAACCGCCAACACCAATCGCTTGATTTATAAGTATTGAGCCAGTAGAAATAACTTCCACTTTATTTTTTGCAGTTTGACCTAAAAGCATTACAGCTCCGTTTCCATACTGCTTATCAATTTGCGCAAAAGTAACTTCTAAAGCTTTCTTTTTAAAGCTGACATCCTGCTCTAATTTCAACTCTTTTTCCACGTCTTTTGATGCTTTAACTTTCATAAAATCCCAGCTTTTAAAATCTTTAAATTAATACTTGTATCACAACAATTATGGTACATAGTTATTTTATGTACCATAATTTATCATGTTATTTATCTACTTGCTAATATTTATTTTAGCTTTTTTACGTAAAAAGGCAATAAATTCTTCTAATTGAGCCATATTCTTGAGCTTAACAGCCTCTTTTTTAAGCTCATTTTTCTTCTCTAGATACTGGCTTTCATTGAATTTTTCTATTTCTTCTAATTTAACAATATAGCCATTGGATGTTTCTTGCTCGCTTGCCCTATAGAAATTAGTTGATCCAATAATATCTAATCCAAACATTTTCTCTATAGGATAACCTTTTGCTCTCAATTCTTTTTCGTCTTTTTCTTCCTTTACAAACCCTGTATTCGAAATTTCAACTTTATATTTTTCGCCATAAATCTTCTCTAATTCGCCCATAGTTTTTGTTTTTGCTTCAATAGCCGCCTTCTTTATTACAGCATTTAAACTTTCTGATGCTTTTTTCTCATAATAATCATCGGAAACAGTTTCTTTTACGCTGCTTAGCTCTGGCCAATGGCCGCTCTCAACAGAACCAAGAACAACAATAACGCCTTTATTGCCATCTACAAAGTAAGCCGGTATTCCATCTCTTATTCTAAATAGCGCATTAGAAATATTATCGTCACTATTTATTTTAAGTGAAATTTTTTCATTTTTAATAGATTTTTTAACAAGCTCATTAAAATTATTTTTATCAAATGTTCCAACCGACATCATCTTATTCATGTCGCCAGAAAATATTCGTTTAAACTCATTTAAAACAAGTTTATCTTTAATTTGACCTGAAACTTCCCTTAAAGGCTTATAAACAACTTCGTCTCTTTTTACTCTTTGCAAAATTTCATAACCAGACTTTGTTTTTATAACATCTGATACTTCACCATCTTTTTTCATGTACATTGCAGTTTTTTCAAATTCTGCGTCACGCTGACCTCTTGAAAAAGCCGGTAACAAGCCGCCACTTTTCGCACTTTCTTTATCATCAGAAAATTCTTTTGCAACACTTTCAAAACTTGCTGGATTTACAATTAATTTTGAATGAATTTCTTTTGCTTTCGCCTCGCCTTTTTCGCCATCTTTAATCAAAATTCTTCTAACTTGTACTTTTGCAGGCTCTTTAACAAATAGGCTCATTTTATTATCGTCATAATACCTTTGAAGATCATTTTCTTCTATAACAACCCCATAACTGTTAGCATCGAAATAATATGCTACGCCTTCACGCTTTTCTGGCACCCAATATCTTTTTGTTTTACTATTTTCTAAATCAAAAAATCTTTTTAATTCTTCTTGACTAAGCACGGTCTTTTTCGCTTCTGACATAAATGAATTAAAATCAAATTTTAATACAGAAAATTTCTTTGCTAGATAATCTTTTATATATTTTTGTTTTATCTCAAACTCTGGAATATATGTAGAATTTGCAGCTATTTCTGTTAAAATTTCTCTTTTTATAGCACTGAGCAACAAATCTTCGAACGCTTGCCCAGTTAGGCCCAGCATCTTTAAATAATAGCCCAATCTTTGTGAATCAACTTCACCAGTTGCAGGATCAATTATTTGATCAAAATCTATTAAACCAAATTCATTTTGTAAAAATGCTTTATCAGCAAATTTTTTATCAATAAAATCTGAAGCCAAACTTATACTTAATCTATTGGATAATTGATCAATAAGTTCTTGCGAAATAACTGTTTGCAATGCTGCTAATCTTGGATCTGAAGCCAAATCAATTTGTTTTAAAATCTTATCTGCCTCTTGCCCAAAATATTTTTTAAGCATCTGTATTCTTTGTTCATTTTCATGCATTTTCATTTTAAAGTTTTCTACAGAAAGATCTATTCCATTTACAGCACCAAATCCTCCACCCATTTTTCTATCTAACTTAAATACTCTTATAAAAACTGTTGAAACCAATCCAACACCTAAAGTTAATAAAATAATCCATAAAATAATATTTCTTGCTGCCTTACTTTTTAATTTTCTTCTTATTTGCGTAATCATTTAACATTCACCTTTCTAATAAAATTTTTAAATTTAACTTTTCAAAATAAATTTATATACCAAAACCAAATATTAGCCTAACATTGCACAATTTTTATGCCTTTTAAGTTTTCTTTATCTTTAATTATATCAACAAATGCCACAAGGTCACTCTTATTGTCAAATTTTTCTGTTATCGCTTGGTACCAATCGACATTTCTCCCCCTTGACGTTTTACTTCTTCTTTTTTTCAAAACAACTGCAATTCCACGTTTTTTTAATCTATTGCAAAACACATTTGCTGAAGTTTTAGATCCAAATCCTACTAATTCAGCATAATACTCTTCTTTTAGCAGATCTTTTTGACAATCCTGTGCAGAAGTATTTTCTATATTTTTCCCGGAATCTTTTTCATCTTCCGACATGCATTCATATGACGCATTGTCGCTCAATGTTTTTTCATTTTCTGCAAACTCTTGCGTCACGCTTACATCATCAATATTTACGTTTTGTTTAATTGTTTTTAAATCACTTTTTTTATCTTGCCTATTTTGAGACTTAATTTGACCTGAAACATTAACCTCTTGAGACTCTGATTCTTGCATCTGAGACTCGCCTGGCAATATCACTACCGAATCTTTATCTACAGAAGAGTCTTCTGTAGACTCTTGCTCCTGATCTTTATCATAATTGCCATAATTTGAACACACAGAATAATAAACGTGATCAGCAAGAGATTCTTGGTCTATCTTACTGTAAAATTTTTCTACTGTCTTTTTTTTACCAAAAAAGTACCCAGAAATAAAAACAAAAAAACCAATAAAAATAATAGCCGACAATAATAAACTTACATGCCTATTTTCTAAAAATATTCCCTTTTTTTCCATATTTTTATATCCCATATTAATATTTTTATATATTAATTGTGAAACTAAGCCTTAAAAACTTAATTTCAAAAACACTACTCAAATAGCGGCTTCAAATAAGCCAACAACTTTTTTATCTGTAAATCAACTGACAATTCTTGGTTTATTTTTGTATCAATTTCAACGTTATTAGTTTTTCTAATATTAATTTGCTCATCGCTAAAATCACTTGATTTTATTAATTCAATTACTTTACTATCGACCAAATTAGTATTATTCAAAATACTATCAACCGGTATAATCTCAACTTTATTTGTATATTTATTTTTTTCAACTTCTTTTTTTAACTGCTCTTGAAATGATCGCCAAAAAGTTATCTGTCTTTTTGCGTAATTTCTTGTTTTTTGCTTTATATTCCTAATTAATAAATCAAATTCTGAAGATTTCTCTTTTTTTTCTATTAAATCTTTAATTTTTATTTTATTAAAATTATTCACATAATCTATTATAAGATCATAACCTATTAATTTTTTCTTTTTCAAAAAAGCTTCCCACTCTTGCCAGCTTTCTTCACGTCTTAATTCTTCAACTTCAGAGATCCATCCCTCAAAAATCATATTATCAGTTCTAATATCTATCTGTGAATACAATTCGCGTCTTTCTTTATTCAAAAAAACACACAAAAAATTACTAGGAAAATCAAATTTAGGCATAAATTCTGATGGCTTACGACCAGTTTTAACCCATAAATCTAATGCTCTTTTTATTCTATAAATATCATTTTTATCTATTTTTTTTGCTCTATCTTGATCTATGCTATACAAAAAATCCCACAAATCTTGATCCATAATATTGCCTATAATTTGATCAAGATTTTTTTCAAGATTACTATTGCTTTCAAGCTCTATATCTTTTGGCGGGAAAAAAAGTGACTTTAAATAAAAACCAGAACCTCCAACCAAAACTGGAATATCATTATTTTCCCAAATTTGACCTATCTTATTAAAAACAGCTTCCCTATATCGTGCAACAGTAAAATCTACAGGTTCATCAATTATATCAAATAAATGCTGCTTTATTTTACTAGACTTATAATCAGGCTTAGCAACACCAATAGAAAGTTTAGTGTAAAATTGCCCTAAATCACAATTTACAATTTGAGCCTGGAGCAATTCTTGCGCCAATTTTTCTGCAAAATCAGATTTACCAACTGCTGTTGGACCAAAAATTATTATAACAAATTTTTGTTTTAATTTTTTTTCCATATCCTCGTATATTAAATGCAGGGATTACAAAATATGTAACCCCTGCAAAAACCATAAACAACTCGTTAATATAATTATCAATAACTAGAGACATATAATATTATACTATCAAATATCTTAATATTATAAAAATTTATATTAATATATTTATTTAAAAATTTTCTTACTTTCTAAATAAATATTGATCTTATATCTCGCATAATTTTGTCTTCCCCAACATCATTAACAATCGAAATCTCTTCCACCAAAAGCGATTCAGTCTTACTCAAAAGATTTTTTTCGCCAAAAGACAGTTCTTTTTTTACAGAAATTCTTTTTAAATCTCTATATATTTTACATATGTCATAAAGATTGCCGGATCTTAATTTATTCTGATAATCTTTATTTCGCCTGTTCCAATTGGAAGAACTTGATTCGCAAGAAACTTCTTTAACCTCATAAAGAATTTTAAATGCATGCTCAATATTTTCTTTAGAGCTAAGCTTTCTTAGCCCTACAATAGACGAACTTGTAACTGGAACCAAAATAGTCATTTCTTTATGATAAAAAGATAATTCGAAAAATTGTGTGACAGACCCTCCGACAACTTTGTCGACCATGTTGCATATACGAGCAACACCATGTCCAGGGTAAACTACTTTTTCATCAAGAACAAACCTACGTTTTTCATCAAGAGTAGACATACGACTCCTTTCTCCAATAGAAAACCTAGTTTTTAGGGTAACTTTTACTCTCTTCTCAACTATAAGTATACAACTTAAAGGATCGATCTAGAATTTTTTTTTATTTGATGCACAACAAAATTACACCCTGATAAAATTTGTTTTTTCATGGTGGCACATAGGCTATTTTTTACTCTAAATATGCATTTTATCTTTATTCAAATAATAAAATTTTTAGATTTCTGAACTAATTTTTCAGAAATTTTTTTACTAATAAATACTCCAATAATTGCAACAAATATTGTTGACGGCAACCACCAATATTTTTCTATCCATTGTCTAGGAGTCAAGCCAGAACTCGCTGCATAATCATCAATGATTTTTGAAAATAACATATAACACTTCTCTAAAGTAACTATTATCTCTTTTATCGGCAATTCAGAAATAACGTTATAAACACTAATGATATCATCCAATAAACTCTTTATAGCTTGACTATCGCTTTCAGCAATCTCACTATAAGATTGCTCTGGAAAGTTAATATTTTTTTTATTTAAAATAACCGTCAAAAGATTTTCATAAAGAGAAAATATAACTATAGAAAACTCTCTCACAAAAACTATATCTTTATTGCTTATACAAAGATTATACGCATAATCCCAAGTTGTAAAAAACGGTTCCAAACTATTTTGTTCGACCATTTTTAAAATACATATTTTTACAAGTTCATTTTTATATTCTATATTTTTTATATTAAAAATATCATTATTATGCGACGTAAAATCAACTATTTTATTTTTCTTATTAATTTCATTAAATTTTTTTAAGATTGCAACATGCTTATTAAGCTTTTGACAATAATCTCTAGCCTGAAAGTCCTCTTTTGCAGTTGTCTGATTTGCACAAAAATCAATTTTATTATTTTTAATTTCCAAGATCTCACAAATAGCAAAAACAGGACTAAATAATACAGACATTAGTAAAACAATTAAATTAACTCTCACAAATAACATAGCTTATCCCCTTATTTCATAGTAATTTTCACAGCCATAAATTAACACTTTTTGACATCTATAGGCCTACACATACTAAAATTATAATTTTATCGCCTAAATAAAGTCAAAGATTACGAATATTACAACATTTAATTGCGACAATCTAATAATTATTAATATATTAAAAAATAACAAATCTGTTATAATATTATTAATACCTCAAAATATAATAATTTTTTATAAATCAAAAACTATTTGCTGCCTTCTATAGGAATAAAGCAAAATATTTGGATATTTATGAGTAATTTAAACAAAAGTCTAACTTTTAGCTTGAGATGGCTATCAATAGAGTCAATAGCCTATCATGCCATTTTTTTAGCCCATCAAGCTTTTTTGTTCAAATATGCGGGCGCGCACAACTACGGAATAATAAGCGTAATTTTTTCTATAGTTTATTTGGCAACTACAATATCAACTTTTGGTCTAGAATCATCACTTTCACCTTTTTTTAAACAAATAATGGCTTGCAAGAAAAATTTTAAAAAATTTTTCTTAATCCAGCTTTTACCAACAGTTCTTTTATCAATACTTACAGTGCCAATTTTAATAATAATAAAAAACGGCGAATTACTTTCTCACAAATTATTTTCACCACAAAAACTTACATTTTCACAACACATAAATTTTTTATTTATTATTATTATATTTATTTTGATTTTATCTGAAAGCGCAAAAAAAACATTAAGAGGCCTACTATACTTAAATTTTAAAAATAAATTTAATATGATTCTAGAGATTGGCTCCCTACTTGCATACGTAACTACAATATGGGGAGTTTATGCAATAACTAGTAAAATAACATTAAATCTTGTATTTATACCCATGGTGATAATTTCTGTTATCTCGAGCATTATATTGTTAATTTTTACGCACAAAATTTATGAAAAATTACCAAAAAATATAAGCTTAACACAAAATATAATTAATAATATTTGCGATAATTTAAATAACACAGATAATTTACAGTACAAAATATTTAAAACGCGAGCAATTAATTTTGCAAACCAATTCACACACAACATGTTTTCAAGCAACTTCTTGGTCCCATTTTTCGCACTACAATTTGGACTCGCGCAAGCCGGCATTTTTAAATTATTGAGCCACATAAGTTACACAATAACAATGATCATGCGAAAAATATTTGGCTGGGCAAGCGACACCATGCTAGCACATACAAAAAATCTAGATATTATGTCCAAGCAAAACATGTTTCATAATATAAACAACAGAATAAATAACATCATGCTGGCACTCGTTATATTTTTAACAATAAATCTTACAAAAATAATAAATTATACTAATAGCAATTCAAGCTCAAGTAGCACGCACACAGCAATAAACTGGCCTCTTATATACTTTTTTTTAGCCATTACATTAATAGAAAATCTGTTTATATCTTATGAGAAATTTTATATCGCAGAAGAAAAAAATGGCATAATTTTATCAATTAACGCCATTTCTATATTTATGGTATCTATAATTATGTTTTATTCACACTTTTTTGCGCAATTAGGTCAATCTGGACAAAACATGTTGCTTTTTGCAATTACAGCAACTCGCGCAACATGTTTTCTAATTTTAGTTGCCATATCACACTATAAATGGCGTATTGGGCCAAAATTTATAATAAATCCTATTTATTTAATTATTTCGCTTATAATTTCTCTTACAGTTTTTAAATTTATATAAAATCACTGTTTTTACATTTTTACACCCGCCCGGACAAATCAGCATTGCGATTTCACATTTGTCCAGCATTCTCAAATTAATCCTTTCAGTCGATATATTGAGCTGGACACAGATTCGAAAAACCACTAATTTTTATTGTTTTTTCTGGACAAAACAGGATTCTCATTGTAGATTTGGCCTATACATATTAATTAAAAAAAGAAAGGAATTTGATGATAAAAAGAACAATAACTGAAAAACTGATGTATCTTGTCACAAAATTTCCAGTCGTTTCAGTTTTAGGACCAAGACAATCAGGTAAAACAACTCTGGTAAAAAATGTATTTCCAAATTATGAATATATATCATTAGAAGATATTGATTTTAGAATTATGGCACAAGAGGATCCTCGCGGATTTCTAAGATTACATGGAAACTATGAAGGCCTTATTCTTGATGAAATACAAAATGCTCCAGATTTACTGTCTTATATTCAAACACATGTTGATAACACAAAGAAAAACGGATATTTTATTCTTACAGGCTCGCAAAACTTTCTTATAAATGAAGCTATAACTCAAACCCTTGCCGGAAGAATCGCAATTTTGACCCTGCTACCACTATCAATAGGAGAAATGAAAAATTCCAATCTACTTGCAACTCAACCAGAAACTGCTATGTTTAAAGGTTGCTATCCAAGAATATACGATCAGAAAATACAACCCGAAGATTTGTTTCCAAACTATATAAGAACTTATATAGAAAGAGACGTAAGAATGGTAAAAAATGTAACTAATTTAAATGATTTTCAAAAATTTATAAAACTCTGTGCAGGAAGAATTGGACAATTAGTTAACTTAGCTTCTCTTGGCAATGATTGCGGGATAAGCTCAGGAACCGTAAAATCATGGCTATCTCTTTTAGAATCTAGTTACATAATTTTTACATTGCAGCCGTATTATAAAAATTTCAACAAAAGACTTATCAAATCTCCTAAAATTTATTTTTATGATACAGGCTTGGCTTGCTCACTGCTCGGGATAACTTCAGAGGAACAACTAAATTCTCATTACCTAAGAGGTGGATTATTTGAATCATTTATTATTTCTGACCTAATGAAACAATCTTATAATAAAGGTACTTTACCATCAATATATTTTTGGCGTGATAAAACTGGAAATGAAGTTGACTGTTTAATAGAAAAAGGAGAAAAAATAATACCGATTGAGATAAAATCCGGACTTACAATTAACAGAAGTTTTTTTGAAGGAATAGATTATTGGAGTACAATTTCTGATACAGATCCAAAAAACGGTATAATTATTTATGCTGGTGATACTGGACAAAAAAAGATTAAAGAAAATGTTATTGGCTGGAAAAATATTGATGACTTAATTTAATCTTAATTAAAAATTTAACAAATTTTCATTAACGTAAACTTTAAATCTAATAAAACACGCAAATCTTACTCAATATAAAGCTCTTTACGCATTTAATATAATAAAAAGTTTACTGGCAACTAAAGATCAAAATCATCTATAATTACCAGTAAACTTTTCAAAAAATTTAAAATTACCGTTTAGTAGATGCAACAGGAGCAATGCCATCAAGGGCATTAATAACCTCTTTCATAGCATCACTCTTTTTCCCAATCTCTTTGGCCAAATCATATGCTGTTTTGCCGTCTTTATTTTTTGCAGATTTTCCAAAATTTTGCTTTAAGAATAATATTAATTCAGGCATATTTTTACGAACAGCCAAATGCATTATGTTCTCACCATTTTTATTTTCAGAAATTCCACTTCCCTTTTCAAGTAAAAGCTTAACGATTTCTTCTCTTTGCGCTTTATCAAAAATATTTATAACCTCATTAAGTGGAGTATCTCCTAAATTATTTTTTTCATTAACTTTTGCCCCAGCTGCAATTAACATTTTTGCAATATCTATATTTCTTGATCTAAGAGCAAAATGCAATGGTGTATCACCATTTTTATCTTTTTTATTAATAGCATCTTTTACCTCAGCTATTAAAGTCTTTGCTGTAGCTTGATCCCCGCGAATACAAGCCAACATTAATGCAGTAATTCCAACTTGTTTATCTTTTGTTCCAACATAATAAATATTATTATAATTTCTTAGTAAATTAGATATTTCTAAATACTTATAATCTTGAATAAATTTTTGAGCTAAATCAAAGGCCGTTTTATTATCTTTATTTTTTATATTGAAATTAACCCTATGAACAAAATAATCATCTGTTGCAATTAACTTAACAAAATCTACATCAGCCCACAACACAGCATTGTGCAAAAAAGTATTTCCATTATTATCTTGAGCATTAAAATTTGCACCGGCATCATATAATAATTTTGCAGCAGATATACGATCAGCAGAACTTCTAATTCCCCATAAACAGTGTATAGGACTCATGCCAGCTTTATTTTTTAAATTAATATCAGCTTTATTTTTATTGCTAAAATCTATATTATTTTCCAAAATAACGCCAACGCATTTTAGCCTATTATACAAACAAGCCCAATGCAAACTTGTATTGCCAAAAATTTTATCTGACAAATTAACATCCCCTCCATATTTTTTTATCGCTTCTGACAGATAATCATCTTTACCTTTTATTGCTGCAACCATTATTAAAGTAAAATCCTTATTAAAGGAATATCTTGGATCATAAGAATTTACACTCATAGATGGACCTAACTGTTTAAAGACAAGAGGTTTTAAACTATCTTGTATGTCCCCCTTTGTAGCAGCCAATTGTGTCACTGTTTTTCCACTTTTATCTTTTAAGTCAAAATCTATTAAATGCTTATAATCTGTTTGAAGTGCATTTAAGATATCATGTTTTGTTTGATCAACTACAGAAAACAATAATGATCTGCCGGTATCGTCAGGATAATTTATATCAACTCCTTTTGCAATAAACATATCCAGAACTTTTTTAAAATCTTCCGGAGCATTTGCCCTAACAGTCATAATAAGTGGAGTTCTTTTTTGTTTATTTTTTAATAATGGATTAGAATTATTTTTCAACAACAAATCTATGGTTCCAATAACTTTTGGGCTCATATTCCAAAGAGCAGTATGCAATGCAGAATCTCCAATATCATTATTTGCAGTCAAATTAACATTGGCCCCATTTTTTATCATTAGATCTACAGAACTAGTTTCACCGTTTTGAGCAGCGATCATCAAAGCTGTATATCCATATTGATCAAACTTGTCAATATTACTACCTATTCCAGCTATTGCTTTGCTCGCACGCGATGAATCAAAATTCACATCATACCAAAAAGTATTAGTACTAAATATATAATTAAAACTTAAAAGAATAAATAACAAGCCAAAAATAGCCGCCTTTAAAGCTAACCATGATATAAATAAACTTCGCGCACTCATTTAACAACTCCCCATCCTATAATTTTTTTTATTAATAAACTTTAAATTACCTGCAATAAAAATAAATAATCTATATAATTATATTTTATAATTTTTTATTTGTTAAAATCAACAGTTTCATAAGTTTTAATATTAAAGTATAATTGAATAATAATTAACCTATAATAAAAGTCAAAAACCAATAAATCATGACAAAAAAACAGTTAAAAGAAAAGTTTTCACAGGGCATAAAATGGAATGCTATATTATTTGGATTATATAAAATCATATCAATTATCTCAACTATACTTTTATTCAAAAAATTAACAATAGCAGATTTTAGCTTATGGACAAATATTTTTGGTACAATATATCTAACTTTACTATGGCTAGATTTTGGATTTAGAAAATCGCTACCATTATATTGTCCACAATTTTCAAAAAACAAAAATATTATGCAAAAATTTATAAAATATATAATTATATTTCAAACAATTATATTATTAATATTTACAATAATTTTTATATTTTTTTCAGGATATATAACTAACAAATTTAATATAGAAAACAAAATAGAAATTTTTTATCTTGGATGCGCCATGTTTTTTACCGAAGGCATACTATCAATTTTTAAATTAATATATCATTCTTATTTTAAACAAAAGCAATTTAACTCACTCATGTCTATTATTGTAATTTTTAAATCAACAATATTGTTTTCTTTTATTTTAGCAATTACAAAAAGCTATACTTTGTTGAAAATAGCCTTTATTTTAGAGCTTTTCGCTTCGTTTTTATCTGTAGCAATTTGCCTGAAATCGCTAAAAGGCCTTTACAATCATAATAATCAGGGAAATTCAGAAATAATACATAAAAATTTGACCGCAGAGTTTGTTTTCCATTCTGGAATAATGTGGATAAACAACAATCTAAAAAGCTTCTCAGAACGCAACTTCACGATCCTTTTTTTTACATATCTGTTCGGCCCTCTACAAGCCAATCTCTTCAAGATCACAAGCGATTCTGCATTGCTATTGCAAAGAATAACAGTTAAAACAATCGGAACAACTGATACGTCGCTTCTTTTCTATGCCCAAACAATAAAATACGATAAAAATAATTTTGTGCAAAATACTTTTGTGCAAAATACTTTCGAAAATTTAATAACACAAATTTCAAGAATTTGTATTCCATTATTTGGCATAATAACTTTTATGGTTTTTAATTTTAACTATTTATTAAATAATAAAAATAGTTCAAAAACATTTTTTGATATAAATATTTTTTTTATAATTTCTATATTTTATCTTTTTGAAAGCATCTTGTCGCCATACGAACGACTATTAGAAGTAAAAAGAAAATATATAATACTTACATTCTCATATTTACCATATGTGTTAGCCATTTTTTGTTTAGCATTTTTTAAAATTACAGCAGCTCTTGGAATAATTTCTACAATACTATTTATACAAATGTCCCGTTTATTAATTTATTTTATTATGTTAATAATTGTAAGAAAAAAATATAATTTTCATTTCCCGATAAAAAACGTATCAAAAATAATTTTTTATACGTTTATTCTTTTCATATTTGCATCTAGTTTAAAATATTTGCTACTCTAAAATTTCTTATTATCAAATCTCTTGTTTTTCATTTAATAATTTTATTATAATGTTCTTGAAGTATAAGTATAATTAGAAAAAATTTATATATACTTAAATAAATAGGGGGAGCAAAATGAGTAAAAGTATATTACTGATATTGATTACACTGTTTCTAATGTTATCTATAAAACATGCATTTTCTGCAATAAATAAATTTAACACTAAATCAAATACAAAACAATCTGGAAAAATTAATCCAAAAAAAGCTTTTAGTAAAGACCAATACAGTCTTTATAAGTCTGTATACATGGGCCGAACAAATAAAGTAAAAAAACTTATAGATAGTGGAGTAAATGTAAACGTACATTCTCCAAATTCACATAGAACTCCGTTGCATTTGGCTGCATCAAAGGGAAAAATGGAAATGGTAAAAATATTAGTAGAAAATGGAGCAAATTTGGAAGCAACAAACTCTAATGACAAAACTCCACTATATTCTGCAATTGAGAGCTCCAAAATAGATATTATCAAATATCTAAAATCCAAAGGTGCTAAAATTACTCAAGACATGCTAAATAAATCCAGCGAAAACATTAAATCAATCTTAATTAATTAAAAGCAATAATTTAATTATAAATTCATACAGATAATAAAAAATAGAGAGGCCTTGCGATAAAAAGCGGGGCCGTTTCTAATTGTAAATGCACCTCTAAGTAAAATAACCCCTATACCTCTGGCAACTTAAATATTTTATTGACAAATTGCATGGATATGATAGGATTTAAGTATAATGTAAGTATATAGTTAAATTTTATAATATTATCAATAATCATCTTAAATGGAGTTTTTTATGAAAAAAATAAATTTTTTACTAACTTTATGTTTTATTACAAGCTTTTATAACGCAAACAGCATGATGCTTTCACCGTCAAGCGCAACTATACAATTGTCTCGTATTTTTGCCAATGGATCAAAGTTTTTATTAAAAAAATACAGGCTTTCTGGTCATGATATTCTTAGAGCTTATCCGAAAATTCCAGCCATCTTATAAAGCCTTAAAGAACAAGCAAGATGCAAAAAGCTATCATAAGATTTTCTTTTTTTAGCCCAACAAGTTTTAATTCCGCGAAACCATGATAAAAT
>Ga0209417_1002804_pt1 | contig 25266 bp, 30 predicted proteins | sample RifGroF2_FD_184002 | JGI IMG/M metagenome (GOLD analysis project Ga0209417, IMG submission 184002) | Groundwater microbial communities from Rifle, Colorado, USA - Groundwater F2 (SPAdes) (version 2) | ecosystem: Environmental > Aquatic > Deep subsurface > Groundwater | place: Rifle, Colorado... | reverse complement strand
CACCATCAAAATCCATTATTTTATGTACAATGAATTTGCGATTAGGATTAATCCAGGCAGGTGCATCACAGCTATAATCATAAGAATATTGACAACCCGGGCTATCTTCACGAACATCTTTAAACGTTAAACATAATTTTTGAGGCCAATCGCAAGTTACCATAATTTTATTATCATGAACTTTTAGTTTGTTATCAGGCGTTCGCTGAACATTTCTTGCTACGTTTCTATACTTATACTTATTAGCTTGATAAGTCCAATTAGCTTCTCCATAAATAGGTGGTAAATACGTCATACAGCCTCATCCGAACAATCACAACCAACAAATGGTGTGAAAGTATTTATACAACGCCAGATTCCATCAACATTAGTTACATAAATAATATCACCGCTTTGCAGTTTCGGCATTGCAGCTTGCAGTGCTGTTTCGCCGCCGAATATATCGCAGGTAACAGTTACATTGGATTCTATACCCGATGTCTGTTCTGCATTGTTCCTGATTAAATTCACTTGAATTGTATTCGATGCACCTGCTGCCTGCTTACAAACCGCACGCCTGATTGGATTTTCGGAATAATTGAGCCTTACAATTGCCCAATAAGTATTGCCGCTTGGTCCAACTATCGTACTATGGCGGAACATAATTTTTGTCGTAGATGGCGAATTGGTAACGGCAAGCTGTGTAACATCGTTGTGTGCAATATCTGCAAACGTACCATTTAGTACGGCGTATGGCGCGTAAACTTTTACCTGAATAACACCCGAAATATAGCCAAGGCCAACCGAGCCGTTTGCGATAGGTTCAGCTGTAATAACAAAATTGCCACCTCTATGGTCAGGCAATAGAGGTGTTACACCCGAAAAAACTACACTTCGAAAGAAGTTACTCGCATCAGAGCCGCCTGGAAGAATGGCAGAACCTGCAATTCCAAGTACATTGAATCTATCAACATTTGCGCCGCTGTCGTTTTTGACGTAAACCATATTTGCAGGAAGATGATTACCGGTTTCTGACGAGACATTGTTTTTTCGATTGATGAAGTCCTGTGCAGCATCAACCATGGCGTTATAAGTACGGGCAGGTATTCGCAGTTTTTCACCATCACGGACTTTTCGGAACGTATCACCCATATTAGTTACCTAGCCCAAGCGCTGAAAAATCACCATATTCATAAACCTGATGCACGTAAACTGCCTTAGGAATTTGTACCAGGCAGTTTTGGTCAGTACTTTTTTCATATCTGACCCAAAGATATTCCCATCCTTTTTTATCAATACCCGTGATAGTTCCGATTGTTATGTTGGTTTTATTGGGACTTGCACCAAATTTGTAATTTATCTCCCAATCGCCTCTTCGGCCATGACGTGAACCACTTGCTCCCATAAATAGCACTTCACCAGCATTGAATCCATGCCAGCTTAAATGATTAACTTTTCCTGTGAGATTAAATAAAGCAGATTTGAAAGCTGAGCCAACATCATCATTATCAACAATTCTGGTTTCATTAAAACTATATACCGGCACTATAATATCAACGCCATTGACACTGTTGTCATCGACATTGATCGCACCTTTAAAATCAGGTGCACTATTTCCATATCTCCAAACATTTAAAGGTGAAATTGTTTGCGTGATTTTTTGGCTGCCGCCACCTGTATCGAAGCTGTATTCAACATCACCAACTTCTTTTTTATTGAATCCATAATTAACGGTGCCGATCCAGACCCGATCGGATATTTGCTCTACATCATAAGATACGCGTGGGATTTGAGCCTGCCCCCAGGTCGCAGGTGCACTATCGATAAGTGCAGTTATTACCTGGCCATCATCCATCTCTGGTGTACCGGCAGTTGTCTCTTGAATTACATATTCAACAGTTGCGCCTTTATTAGAGCCGCCGCTGCGTTTGCGAGCTGACCATCGTTCTGAGACTGTATATATGCCTGCCATAGCTTAATCTCCGAACTCTGCTGTGCCATTGTCAGAATTTTCAGCGATCTCCTCAGTTGCCTGGGCTGTTCGCTGTGTAAAATCAGCAATTTTTTGCATTACACCGCCTGCACCCATCTGAGATAAACCGAATGCACTGAAGGTTCCGGTTGTCGATGCCTTTGTAAGACCACTTTGGGCCTGCCAATCTTTTTGGGCAGGTACCAGAGTTTTTGCTTTGGATTCAACAGGCTCTTTGGCCTTAGCAATGGCAGCATTGAATTCTTCTTTGGTTTTGGCAAGTTCATCGGCAACTTCTTTTGAACTTTGGGCATTTGCATCAATCATACCCTGCAATCCATCTTCAACGTATTGGTTTGCTCCGGCCATACCCGAATCGAATTCAGCTTTTGATTGCTCGCGTCTGCCTGATCTGCGGGTTTCAATTTCGCGTAGAGATTGTTCTTTTTCCTGTTCGATTGCACTGCGATTTGCATCAGCTTCTTTATCGATTGCTAAAATTTTAGCATCAGAATTTTCGTGTCGTTCCTGTTTATCCTGTGTAAAACTATCATGTAACTGTTTTTCTGCAGCTGCTGCATCAAAACTTGAATCTGTGATTTTCTTCCACCATATCCATACCTGCATTAATTTCTTTGCAACTGCATCGATCGTATTAGCCCACCACTCTTTAAAGCCTACCCATATAGTTTTGAAAAACTGTACCGCATCAACCCATGCTGTTTTTAAAATTGCCCCGGCCCTTGTCCAAACCTGGCCTAAAAAAGCGGCAGTTTCAGCAAAGGCAACTTCGATTCCATAAACCGCAGCGTACCAGGCAGCGGCAATTGAATAAACTAATGAATACCAAACATCCATAATAAAAAGTTTGATGCTGTGCCAGTATCCAAGCATCCATTCCTTTGCACGCAGCCATTCGGTTTTTACAAATAACCAGCCGATACGTGCAGCAAGCCCCAGGTCACCTTTTGCAAACGCAGCTGAAATACCACCAATGGCATTCGTCGCATCCTGTTTTAATGTATTAAAACAGCCTCCCAGCCAGTTAAGAAGCTGGCTGCCGTAACCGGTAAAATATAAAAATACTCCTGTCAAAGCTATAACAGCTGCTATTACTAAACCAATTGGCGACATTAAAAACGCAAGTCCTGTTCTTAACGCAGTAAAACTAGTTCTTATGATGGCAAATGCTTTGCTTGCATAAATTAAAGCATTTCCAAAAACAACAAATGCACCGCCTGCTGCAATCAGACCTGCGCCGACAAAAAGGGCTGTTTGAAACAGCCCTCTGTTCTCCTTAATCCAGTTTGATATTTTGCCGACGATGACAGCTATTTTATTTGATAAATCCGTAATAATAGGAGCGACAGCTGCGCCGATATTAGCAAAAGACATCTTTATTGTCCGCCACATACGATTCAACGCATCATTAAGTTCCTCCGCAGCCATAGCATCTTCACTTGATAAAACAAGGCCAAGCTGTTTGGCTTCTTTCATTAATTCATCTAAGCCTGCACTGCCTTTTTCAAGCATAGGCAGTAACTGGGTTCCACTTTTTCCAAATATTTTCATAGCTATCGCGGCACGTTTGGATGGGTCTTCTATTTTACTGAGTCTATCAGCCATAAGACGAAATTGCTCTTCCGGTTTTAAACCGGCAAAAGATTCAGCACTCACTCCCAACATTGCAAATACATCAGTTGCAGTCTTTAAACCTATATTCGCATCTAAAATATTCTGCTGCATTTTGCGGATTGCCTTTTCCACTGTTTCTAAATTACTTCCAGATTGTTCTGCAGCAAAGCCAAGAGCGCTTAAGGATTCAACACCAATACCTGTCCTTTTAGACATCTTTGCAATATTGTCTCCAAATGTTGAAAAATATTTCGCAGCGCCAATGAGTGGACCAATTATAGCAGTACCAAGGCCCATCATTTGCCTGCCCATTGCTGACACAGATTGACCCCATTTTTTCACACTTATCTCAGCTGCGCGAAGTCCGCGAATTAACGGACTTCTATCTGCAAAGATTTCTACGTATGCAGCACCAGCTTTTATTGAACCTGAATTTGCCATTATTAAAATCTTCTTCCTTCGAATGCTTCTTTAAATGATTTTCTGGACTCTGCGTCTTTGACTTCTATTGCGTTTTGGTGTTTCTGCTTTTTACTAAAATATGGATTAAAATCAGCCGGGCAGAATGTTTTACCTTTTTTCGGGTCACTATTTATATTGCATAGCAGAGCCATGAGTGCCGAAACCCTGTTCCATTCCATCCTGTCCCGCAGTTCAATCGCTTCAGACATCCACCAAAGTTCACGCAGCGTCAAAGGCGCGGGGTCAACGCCTAAAAAGCCTGCTATTGTATAGACCGTCCGCCAAATATTTCCGTCAGTTTCCCGCCCAGGTCGATTTGAGTCAGATTCTTGGTCACTTGCTCTATCGCCAGATTTATCATTTTCTGCTGAGTCGCTGCCGCTTTGGCTCTGTCGGTTCGACCCCGTTTCTGGAAAAAATCAATTACCTCATCATAAAAAGCATTCTGCGCTGCAAGTATTACATCACCACCAAGTGCCTGACCAAACTGCTCGCTGGAAATACTTAATGAATCCGCCTGTGGTTTAATAAGACAATATATGACATCGCATAATAAAAATTCGTCCGTACCGAGCCTTGTTATTAATGGCGGATCACCAACCTCCGGCTCTAATAAATTGATGCTCAATAAATCACGAACGCGCTTTGCGCTATCAATGGTTAGAGAGATGGTCCATGTTCTACCGGCACTATCTGTAAAAGTCTTCATCTTTTTACCTCACTAAAATAAAAATATCTTATTTGTTCCGGTTACTATGCACCTGCCACATCCACCCATGCAATATACTTTGCAAGTTTTGCGGTAACATCAACGGTAATGGCCTCTTCGAGTGATTCTTTTCGATCAAACTTTGTGATTGCAAAATTGCCATGTGGGCCAGAGCTATACTCTGCATCTTTAGCACCCGTCAATGCAGCAAGACATAGCGTAGTACTATTTAGCATTGCAGTCTTAACTGCTGTGAAAAACGCATCGCCAGGTTTCCAGTTCATTGTAAATGACAATTCACACTCCCTAAGTGTAGCCGCTGTCGCTCGCCATCCGCTGTTTGCGCGTGTGCTGATGTCGGCCTCGCCCGCCGAAACTGAAACGGTTAAATCTTTCACATTTGATGCTTCGGTCATTGCTGTTAATTCCGCATCATTAGTGCCATAGTATAACTTTGCGTTTATTCCTAAAATAAAATCTGCTGCTGGCATTTTTTACACTCCTATATAAATTGTTATTTCTTTACACTATTTTTCCATAAAGCTGCCATACGGGGTTGGTTTACAGCCAAGGCCGGACCCATGAACGGTCTTGCAGCAATATGAACGTTTTTACCTTTTATTCTTGTGCTCCCGCTATATTCAAGTGTATGCGGCACATCTTTACTCTTTGCATTTAATGCTGCAGGACCAACCACAACTGATCTGCTTGCAGGATCAAACGAATAATAAATATAGTTTCGAAGGAGTCCCGTGTGACTAAATGGCGGTTTGCCGGGTTTACTAACAGAATTGTGCGAAGATGTTTTTTTGATAGACCTTCGAGCAGTAAGTCTTATCATACCGCCGATACGATTTAGAACTTTCCGCGTTGCAGAATCTACTGAAGCTAAAACAGCCGGACTGTCAAAGAACAAAGTTTTTACTTTGCAAATAGACTTACCAAAATTAGAGACCTGTCCTGCCATTAGCTAAAATACCCAAAATAAATGTTAGCCTTTGTTACATTGGTAAGTGAAATTACCTCCGCGGCAATCCATGCGATATCGAGCCCATCAAAACTAACCGTTGTCATTAAATTATTGCCGTTATTTACTGCTTTAATATCTGTAGGCCAGTAGGAAGTAATCGCCGCGGTATCTGCATATCTTGTTAAATCAGTTGAACCTAAAGTTTGCGGGTCTTTATTGCAGACCATAGTACCCAACGTAAAAGTAATATCTGCAATAAGCTGCGCTGGTCCGGAGTTTATATCCCTGCCACCCCAGAAACGAACGCCGACTGTGCCGTTTTCATCGCCTATTGCTGCAAGTATTAATTCCAAACCCCTGATTGCCGCCGCATTAATACTCTGCGCATAATTTGGTCTACTATCGAAAGTATTTGCAGAAAGAGCCGGATTATCAACCGCCTCAACCGAGCGTAACAACTGCCAACCTGAATTATTTCGTAAATTATTCATATTACACCAACCGATTTAACCTTCTAAATGGACTTGCAGGTGTAAGCGTTCCAACTGTACTGCCGCAGACAACACCTTTTTTGATATTTACAGCATCAGGTACAACAGCCATAGTTGCTGGCGTAATCGCAGCCCATATTTCATAATAATTTTGCGATTGCGGCATATAAACCATACTTCCGGCTACAGGCATCGAATATTCCGAACTTATCATATTGCTGGCATTGATAACTGCGGGATACGCTAAGCTATTTACAGCTTCGCAGAAAAACCCTTCTCCTGCTATTAAAGTTGAATTTTCAATAGAGCAGGTTCCGTCTTCCAGGCGAATTGCATTCGAACCATATCCTGGTCCCCCGATAAGAGTGCAATTACTGATGGATATTGCAGCGCCATAGATTGAGCTTAATACACAAGCGGAATATTCACCTCCGGCGATTAGCGTGCCATTAAAGACATTTGCAACAACATCGCCACTGGTCAACATCACACCAATTGAATTGTCTCCAGTACATATGATATCGCCATATATATTTAAGCTGGAATTGTTTTGATACATACAAATCGCGGCATTTTCGGTGCCATTTGCAAATAAATCTCCATAAATGGTAACATCGGAATCTGGCTGTATATCAATGCTACCATAGGTTGTATCAACCTCAATATCTGCGTTTACGATAAGACCAGTACCGGCGAATCTGAAAAAGTTAGAATCCTGCTTTAATTTTGCGCAGGTCAGGTTATTCGTAATAACAACGATTTTACCATTCGAATAAAATGTATCATTACTATAGTCTGCTACCGCAGTATCAAGCCAATCACCTGTGCCATTTGCCATAGAATTCCACTGCTGCGGAGCGTTGAAATTTTGACCAGCAAGTTGTGCGTACCAGATTGCCACTAATTATATCGCCTTCCTTATTGAATTGATTGCTCCTATTACCGCTACAAGCCCATCAAACAGAGGCGCAACTTGCGGAGCCAGTGAAACTAAATCGGCTGGCAAGTTCACTATGTCCGGTATTCTTATGCCTGCGTGTTGTCCTGTTGCTTTTATCCAGGTGCCATCGTTATTTATTGCACCAGCCAGAACAATATTTGCAGATACGCGCAATTGTCCGTTTACAATTCGTGACGACAAAACAATATTTGACGCATAAACTGCATTTGGCGTTTCTATCTGTGTTTCAACTGGTAAAGGCATTTTATTTTCCTTATTCAATTATTTTGAAATTTAATGTTACAACGCTTGTAAAAACAGAAGGCGGCTGAATATGCTCAACCGAATAAAGCGGATCAATGGATTGCTTAGAGCACACTGTGCCAAGGTTTTGAAAAACCTTGCCGCGAAAACTTTTAGCAATTTCAATAGCCAGATCCATTAAAGAATTAACTTCCACATCGTCTGGAGACTTGACAGCTTTTTGAATGGCAATATCGACCTGATATTCATATTCATTCGAACTGCGACTTGCAGATTCAATATTTATGCTTTTAGGAACAACTGTAACATGCAGAACTGTCAAATCTTTTAATTCATAGAATGGAAACAGTGTCCTTACAGCAGTAAAGCTCAAACTATAATTTTCAGAGTTAAGAGATAGCACTACCTTGTCGGCAAGATCGATTACGTTCATTTGTCATTCTCCTGTCTTTGCAGGCCAGCTATTCCATTTGGATTATCAACTTTGAATGCATTTGCATCCAATAAACATGGCCGTTCTCTGCATACCGCACAAAATGTCTGAATTGCATTAATTAGCCGCTCTTCCTGTAAACTTTTTTCTTTGATAAGTTTTTGAAGCGAGGCAACAAGGCAGTAATTGCTGTACATGAGATATGCAACCAGGGCAAAACAAAGACCGAGTTCGCCATATTTCATAAATGCATCAGCAACGGTAACCACTTCATTTGCCTGACCTGCCCCGGATGCAAGCATATAAAATGGAACCGCCGATAAAACTATCTTAGTTGATAGAGACATTTTTTAAACTTCCTTTGTATGAAGACGAATCATTTTTCTATATGGATCGCTGTAACGCCAGCAGCCATCTCCAATGAATTGTGCTTCGTATAGTGCACTATCCGTTTGAATTTGGTCACCTGCTTTTGGCAGCGTTAATAACCCATCAATAATTAAATCTGATGCGGCAAATAAAAAGTCCGTAATCTGGCCGCCTATCTGAAAACCTGAATCATCTTCTATTTTGTAATCTGTCTTGCCAAACGTAGCCTGGATATTGATTGTATCCAGGCCGCGTTTATAGATAACTTCTTCTGATGCGTGAGCCTTGAGTTTATCTGCTAAAAATTCGATTCCGCGTTTTAGTAAATTAGCCATAAAATCTCAAAAATTCTAAATCCTAATATCTAAGCCCTAAACAAATTCAAATGCACAAAATTTAAATATCTAAAACCCTTACGTTTTTGAACATTTGAAATTCTAAATTTAATATTGTTTAGAATTTAGGGTTTAGTGCTTAGGGTTTAATTAAGCTTCTTGTGCCCAAGTTCCGCGAATTGCCTTAATGCGGTAACCATCAGTACCGTCAGCGGTAAATGTGATAAAGTCACCTTTCTTTGCAGTTACTTTTGTATTGGATAACTTCTTACCATCACCGCCTGCCGCAATGCCAAGACCGCCAAGGTTTTTATCAGCTGCCTGGAAATCAACTTCAACAAGCGCGCCGCCATCAGCAGCTGTATTCATTACCGTAAATTCAAGTCCGACAGCGGTTGCAGGCAAGGTTATTACTGTATTATCAGCGGTACAATCGTAACAAACTCCCGATTCTGTAACTGCCGCATTTGCACTTGCCGCCTTGGTGATTCTTGCAGCTTGTGCAAACGTCGGAATACGCGGATCAAATTTGTTGATTTTAACATACGCATGTGTATCAGTTGCAGCCGCATCAACAACGCAGGAGCCAAGCAGTATATCTGTCGCTGCCTGCGCATCGCCGCCGATTTGAGTGGCAGCGCCGCTGCCAGCAACTCCGTTATATGGATCACCATTGGCATCGAACAAAACGGGTAATCCCGCAACGAAAACCTCATTTTTCTTCGGTACTGCGAAAACTCCTTCAACTGCAATTGCACCTAAAACGCCCGCTGCAATATCGGATTTTGCAACGCCAACCATGCCGCGAACCGGTATAAGCTCGCCACCTGCAACAGGTGCCGCTGGGGTATAATCGATGGATTTACCATCCTGATAAAAATTAACTGAATATGCCATTTTATATCTCCGAGAAAATTCTAATTTTATGTACTTTTAAAAACGTCTAAGCGAATATTACACTTCACCCTTGATCTTTACACTGGCTCTTGGGTCCTGGATCGCTACACCAAAATCGATGTAACCTCTAAACTGCATGCCCAGAGTATTGAAATCCGCATCAGCAGATTCAATGGTTGGATTTTCGACACCATTGAGGAATGCAACTTCATAGGATGCAAGTCTGGCAGGATCAGCGAACAGATACCATGCCTTGGTACTGTTACCGGTGATTGTAGTATTGCCGAGCCACGAGCTTGGAATCACCTCATATTGACCGACATGCGGATTATCCTCCGGAGCAGGTGATCCAGCGGTTGCCGCCTCGTTCAATTTAATGCTCGTCATCAGAAGCTGCGCTGTTACTTTCAGGGCATTTGGAACTACCAGATACTTTGGTCGAAGACCAAGCGGTTTACCATTTGGTTTCTGCTGATTGAGGAATAACAGTTCTGCCGCTGTTAAAGCTGCAACCGACAATGCTGTTGCCGCTCCGGTTGCATAATTCGCCTTGTACCCGGTTGGAGTTGCCGAATAAAGCGTACCGGCCATAATCAATGCCCATACAGCATCGCTTATCGCATCGGCCGCGCCAATACCGAGCATCCTTGGAATATCAGCAAACGCACTCATGTCGTCATTGATAATCGTCTGGCGATTCAATGAGAACATGATGCCGCTTGTTTCAGCTTTTTGAGTGTAAACCTGCTCACCAAGTTTGCCGTGCTTCAGTTCACCATCGGCGCCAACTTTCACAAACTGCATATTATCTGTTAGCCGGTATCTCGAATGGGTTTTAAAATCATTTACACTTGCAACTTTGACAATTGGCCGCCACGAATTTTCCTGATGCAGATATGCATCAAGCAATATCTTATTCGCCACATTACTGAGAATGTTTGGCAAGCTTACTGTCGAAAATGCAGCACGAATAAAACCGTTTTTATCAGCTATCATTGATGGCAGCTCGATTCCTTCGGCCTTTGCCGCAAGCCTGAACAAATCCTGAATACCGATTGCGCGGTATTTTTCGGCCTGATTGGTTGCCTGCTCGCCGTAAACTTTTAGCACCGTCTGCTCAGGCACTTTGGCAGACAAACATGCCGCTGCCTCGATCATCTTTGCATCAAGGCGCATTTCAGTCCCAACTGCCGGGGCTTTGGCCAGATTTGCTTCAAGCACTGTCAGTTTTGTCTTATCGACATCCCAGCCTTCGGCAACTGCCTTGGCTTCAATTTCCGCATTACCAGAAGCTGCTTTACGAACTTCAGCAATACGCGTCAGTTCGATAGATGCCTTGGCCCTGATTTCAGCTGTGATATCGGGAACCGTAGTTGCAGCAGCATTAACTTCTTTTGTTTCTTCTTTTTCATTTGCCATATTTAAAAGCTCCTTTAAACTTTGTTTATTGGCCGCTATCTGGGCCGATGTTTGGTCGTCTGCCCCAAGCATTACAAAACTTATTTCACCAAGCGTTGCCTTACGGACAATCGTCGCAGGACCAGTCACCTGGCGGCCATTTACTTTGGCTGTCTGGTCCTCTGCGAGCCGCTCTGATTTTTCTGCACGCGCTCCGATACTTGCCTGCCATTTAAAGCCCTTATCAGCAAGCGATAAAATTTGTTTCACGCGGTCTGATTCGCCAAGGATGTCTCCGGATGCGATCAATTGACCAGCTTCAACTTTTATCAAATCAGTCTGGCCCACCAACGAATCCAAATCCTGCTCATGGCCGAAAAATATCGGTTTAGATTGCGAATTAACTTTCAGGCCAGAAAGATCAACGACAACAGGATCGTACCAGCCCATCACACGCATTTGACCGCCGGTATAGGCAACCATATTGAATGTGCGATTCTTTGATTCAGCATTTGCCGCTTCGATATTAAGCTGCATCTCTTCGCAGATTAGATTCAGACCAATAGTTTTTTCATTATTTCTGGTCATCTTCATCCTCCATTACCGCAGTTGCGGTATTTTTATTTGGCATCGCCTCTTCCAGCATAAGACCTTTTGATTTGCAATAAGCGACTTCTATCGCTCTCTGATCAAGTTCCTGACGCCAGTCTTTGCCTTGTTTTGCATATTCTTCTGCCAGGGTTGTAGTATTACTGCGCAGGCGGGTCTCCTGAGCGTTAGCTTCTTTCGCCGGATCGACGTGTTCTCTGCCATCCCAAAACCATTTATGCGGATATGACTGAATGGACCTTATTGAAAGCGGCATAGGTGGTCCTACAAGGATTGCCATATCAAGCCACTGCATCAAAATCTTGTCAAGTATCGTCAATTCAATATCACTTCTATCGACATCGATGGTTTTTCCATACATTTGATAATCAAGCCTGCCGCTGGCGTAGTTATATTGTGAACTATTTCCAATAGCCACACCCAGCGGAATATTCATGCATCGAGCAATCTCATTAAGTAAGGCCCGCACAAATTCGGCATACGTTGTAATTGGCTGATTTGCCTCGATTTGACCAAGCTTCCAGCCATTCGGAAGCGTTGTTGCCATATTTTTGTCTAGGTTAATGGTATCAAGCGGTGTTACATTATCGGCTTCACCATTAGCAGGTGAATCGGTATAAAGCACCGCTGCAAAATCAGCAGCCGTTTCCGCTGCCGCAATTACTGCCAATGTATATCTTCGAAGCTGAGCAAATAACGGAAGCGCTGGTGTAATTTCCGGAATGCCGCGATTTTGCCCGGCTCTATCAACTCTGTAAAGATGCATTACATTTTCAGCGGCAACGATATCGTATCCGGGATTAAGAAATTGGCCCGATGAAGATGGATGCTGCTTGAGAATATAATACAAACTTCGATTCCCATATTGATCAAACTCAATACCATCGGCCTGATTGGATGATAGGGTAGAGATTTTCTGCCATGGTGTTGTAATCTGCTCGGCCTCAATAATTTTTAAATCAAGTTTTATAGGTGACCTTAGCTTGGGATTGTGGGTTTTTATGCAAAATGTCTCACCATCTACCGCGCGTGCCATGCGAGCGGTTCTGAGCTTTGAGGCAAGTGAAACTTCATCAGCCCATTCTGAGAACATGCTTTCAATTGTTTTATTTGCCTCATCATCAGCGGTGAGCATCTGCAATCTGGCCCCGGTTCCGACGCAATCATTTGCAAGTGTCAAAACCATGCCCTTTGCATAGCTGTTATTTGCGACCTCATATCGCGAGCGGTTACGAAGTGTGGCGCGAACTTGCGGACTTGCAGCAAGGTCAGGACTGAACGAGTCTGCCATCGCCCAGTGCCGGGCGTTATCAGGCGAGTTTTGGGCAGCATCATACCTTGCGCGAACATTTGTACGCTGCGAACCTGTCGCTGAGGTATTTATCTGTACTTTTTTCTTACCAAAACCGAACATTACACACTTCCTGAAGCATTTAATTTAGTGAATTTAATTCCCAAGCCCTTTGATTTTGTGGCCTGCTGCGATTTTAAATATTTATCAGCGGCAATCTGTTCCGTCAGTGGATGCTGTTCAACAGAACCTGCATCGGTAGTTACCTTGGCAGGTGCTGCTGCATTGTTTTCAATATTTGAAGTTAAATCTGACATTTTTTTCTCCATACCAAAAGAAAAAGCCGCTGAGGTGTTGAGCCCTCAACGGCTTTATAACTTTTGGAATTTTTGCCTGCTCGATAGCTAGTCGCCAAGCTTATTAAGTTGTCAAATCTAATTTACACTTATGGTTTTTGTAAGTCAATGTGTCTATGGATGTTTTTATAAAGATTTAGAAATAGTTTCTATTAGTAGAAACTATGTTCATTTTTAATGAATTACAGTGATTCAATAATCCTATTTTATAGACTCAAATGTGAACTGAAATGAATATTTTTTCAGGCTAATGTTCGGAATTGCTCTTGCGGCTAAAACAATTCTTTTATCAAAATCACCCGCCACAAGAATTCCTCTTACAGGTTTATTGTCCTTTTCAGCAACTGCTGTCATATACGCCAAAATCTGCGTAATTACTGTTTGTGGTGCATCACCAGCTTTCAGTTCAATAACAACTATTTGCCCTTTATCGTCGGATGCAGTTATATCTATTCTTCCTGCTTCTGTTACTTGCTCTTTGCCTCCATCGGTTATTTGCAGACCACTTTCCAATTGTTCAATATTTGCACGTAGTGCTGCTTGCATGTCTCGTTCAAGCCCGAAAGTAACCTCATGTGCTTCAATCAATTCATCTTCTTGAATATCGGCTTCAATCTCTGCAGCTTCACCAAACAGCGTGTCAGCGTAAGATGTGTCTCCCTTTTCATCGGGCCTAATCGATAAGACACGGTCGGGCAACTCTTCTATTTCCCATCCATTTTTTTTGAGAAATCTTCTCATCTCATGAGAAGTAGGGTTCTCAAGGTCTGACGCTCCTTGAATATCTTTTTCATTTAACCTAAACCATTCTTTCAACGGGCTTATGTTAGGGCTACCATCAGTTTTTTTAGTGACCGCAAAATGACGTTTAATCATAATATCTCCATTTTAAAATTCTTTAAATCTATAATACTCTTTAATACGATTATTTGTCAATCTACAAAAGAGAAAGTTTTTATTTTAGCACGGGCCTTTCGATAGTAGTAAGCCGCTTGCCGCAGTTCCTGCAAAGGCGATACCGAATAATCTGCTTATTTGCAATACGCGTCCCCTGAACAGTAAAATGCCTACATCCACAGCTCCGGCATTCAAGTCCAGTCTCGTTTTGTTTTTTGTTTTCAGACATTGATGACATTTATCCTTTTCTGCTTTTGCAATTCCGACAATGTAATTCTCTCACGTTTGGCACGCGCAACAGCCTGCCCTGTGATGTTGCACCCACACATCGAGGCCGCCACAGAGTTTCCCACCATACAATCAAGCCAGTGATTATCAATACCACCTATTCTTGGCGACCATTGATAAACTGCCCGGCCATGTCCTTCGGTTCGTACCCAGGTTTCCGAACCTGCGATATGCTCGGCAAATAATGAATGCTGATGGCCGCTTTTGCCAAAAATAGTTAGAGAACCATGGTCACCAGCTGCTACAAAGAATCTTTCATGCACAAATGTTTTCCAATAATTAGTATCAATTGCCACATGTGTAAATTCACCGGTCTTATTGATATTCGGAACATACCAGTGATGACCGTGCCGTTCGCCGGGCTTGCGTTTGTATGTTGACATTGGTTTATTGGCTGCGCGAATACCGACACCTTTTGATGCCATGATCGTGCCTCCAAGTTTATGGCGTATATTTTCAACAATGCCAGGCATATAACCACTATCAATCAAACAGCGGTCGATTTTCACGACACCGGTTCCTCTTGCCCAATCTCGATTTAAATAATCGCTGCATAATTTTTCCAAACCTGCTTGTATCGCACCTTCTTTTTCCATGCCACGGTAAATGTCCGGCAAAGTGATTTGTGCTTTTCGTAGCGTAAACGAGAGGCGCTTCTGATCAGGATAAGTTCCATAATCGACAACGTACCCGGTAAAATCTTCGGCCCATGCGCATACCGTGTAAAAAAGCAATTTATCATGCACATCAATAAACATCGTAAGATACTGACAACTCAAAGGCACCTCGCCTCTTTTTCGGCCATTGGTTTTCTCCATGACCTGCTCGATTGTCAAAACCTGCTCATCAGACTGATCAGCAATTGGATCATTTTGATATTCAGCATAAAATGCTACCTCATTACGCAGCATTAAATTCATTGCATGCTGAATGGCGGAAACTTCATCTTCATTATGACGCTGTGGCCAGGCAACTTTACTCCCCAAATCCATGGCATCTCTATTTTGAATATAAAATTCTGTCGCATCCTTGCCGCCATTGCCTGCCCGCAAACTTTGAGCCCTGAGTTCTTCGTATTGGTCCCACAGTTTAGTATCTGTTGGGAACGAATAAACCATCTTAGTGCACTGGCCTTGCCATTCAGGATTTTTATCCGAGTCAAGAAGCTGATCAGCTAAATCATTACAGTAGATTTTCGTGCAGGTAAGTAAACCAGAAATCTTTTTGCCGGGACCTGCCATACCGAGTACATCACCATTTAATGTGCTCAGCCGCTGATTAGTCTGGTCTACTGATTTGGCCGATTCTCTTGTTTGGGGGTCATCGATGAGGACCAGATCAGGACGGATAATCCTACCATCCATTGTCGTATGGATCTGGCCACGAATATTACTATCCAGGCTATCGACGGTAATGACAGAACCGCAGGCACAACTGCCAGCAATGGTGGGAATTACAATCTTGTGCGTTCCCCAGACAGGATAAGTAAGTTCTCCACGATATCGCTGCCCGCGTTGTTTATGGGCACTATTTTCAAGGCACTGGATTGGATAAATAATTTCAGGGAAATCCGCCAGGAGCAGACTATTTCCAAGCATTGCCGCCTGAACGCTCTGAAATAAATTCAATGATTGCCGTGTCGCGGAGCCAATCAGGCAGACATATTTCCTTGCGCCAATTAAAATTGCCCATATAGCAGCCGAGCGAGTCAGTGCTGATTTGCCGCTTCCGCGCGGCATCGCAAATGCGAACAATCCACCCTGAAGAACCGATTGTTCTATTTTTGAAATTACTGTCAGGTGATCGTCAGACCATGGCAAATAAAAAACATCACAAAAGTAAGTCTCACAGAAAAATCTAAAATCTATGCAGGCGCGTTCTCGGCGCTGTTGATTTTCAATCGCTGGAATTTCACCAATGTCCTGAGCTTCTTTACGAGCGGCATTTTTAGAAATCAAATCTTTTAATCTGGATTCATCGACAGACTGTTTTTGCTGCTTTGGTTTTTCATATTCTCGAGCAAGCCACGAAACATATCTCACCAGATTAATATGCTTGCCATCACCAATGCGATACGCCGCCGAGTTCATTTGCCAACGAAGCTGGTTCTGCGACAGGACATTTCCCAATGGCGTTGCATTCATCAAACGAAGCAGTTGAATTTGCGTTAAATTATTTACATCAATTGCCATTATTTATCCTGCTGCAAAGCCATGCGCCGTAATTTACTAAATTAATTGTTCCGTCCGCCGCGACGGGTGCACCTTGTTCGATATGTTTCTGGATAATCTCAACTTGCAATCCGAGCATTTTAGCTGCTGTTTCCAGCGTTAATGCGGCCGGATTTATCGCATTTTTAATAGGTTTAACATCATTAATTGGGCACATATAAAATTACCATAAATCCTTTAAATTAATGCACTTAATTACTTGCTTTAACATATTTATTTAGATAACACATGCATGTTCTTAAAGACAAATTTGTTGAAAGGAAAAACATGGAAAAGACAGATAAAGCCGCGAAATTCGATATCGCAAACCTTTTGGGCTGGTTTGAATGCGAATTAGCAAAAGAATCAAATATCGGATCGCCAATTGATGCCAGACGCGAATTGATCCGGGCACTTGCCTTATACAGCGGCATATCAGAAAAACAAATCAAAGAGTCACTTGAAGAATTAACCCACACACAAAATGAAGGAGAAACCAAATGAAGATCGAAATCACAAAAGGTAAATTCAAAGGAGTTCGAGGAAGAGTTGTCGGAGTTTATACTGACGGAAGATACGACATCAACGTCATCAAATCCAAACCCACACACCCCATAAAACCCAGCCAACCAAAAATGCCCACACAAATGGTCATCAAAATTAAAAATTGCAGGGAGATCTAAATTATGAAAGTAAAAACAATCATACTCGAAGGCGAAACAGGATACATAGCAACGATCAGCAGAGAAGAAAAAAGTATCGTGTGTCATATCGCAGATAAAAACGGAAATTCCGTCAACATCCATCTTGTATCCCCCGATGATCGGGATGATCAGTTCAGCCTTGCCGAATGCATTCAATTCCAATTGGATGGCTGCCGGGGTACCAACAGCATGAAACATGATTATTTCAGAGTCATCACACTTTTTGCAGATTAAGGAGAATTTAAAATGAACGAAAAAATGTTTGAAGACTTTATGCAAGAGCTTCTGGCAGATCAGGATGAAATCAGATCCATCCTGACATTTGATGAAGCTGGAATGCTCACACGAAATAAAGGACTTGTTGTCCGAACCAGCGATGGCAGTGAGTTTCAAATAACAATAGTTCAAAGCAGATAACCAATATTTTTTGAAAGGGAAATCACAATGAAGAAAGCAGAAATTAAAATTAACGGACTTTATAAAATGAAGATTGGCAAAAACATTATTGGTGTTCGTATTATGAGCCAAGACAAGGATGGCTATTGGATTGCAAACAATCTTAAAACCAATAATAACGTGATTATCAAATCCGCAAATCAGCTTACCGGTGTTTATCGTGCAGCGAAAGCTAAGGCTCAGGAAGAAAACAAAACTTCTGAACCTGCCGAGGATATCACTTTCAAAAATCAAAACAACACAACGCGACTTGGCGGTTTGAGCGGAGCGGTTAAGGTTCTGCAAGAAGCAGAGCAGCCGCTCAATTGTCAGGAGATGGTCAAGCGTATGCTGGAAAAAGGTCTGTGGAAAACCGATGGCAAAACGCCATCGGCAACGCTTCACTCTGCAATTAGCCGGGAGATAAAAGAAAAAGGCACTGAATCCAGATTCCGTAAGACCGAGCGTGGTAAATTTGAATTTGCCAAGTAGGTTCAACATTATTTTTTCTCCGAGACAACCCCAGCCTCATCAGTTGGGGTTTTGTCGTTGGTAATCTTTTTCTTTCTCTCCGCAAGAGTCATGTGATCAAGTCTTCCTACTTCATAATTATATTCACCATCGCGGTATGCTTTCCTACCTGTGAATTTTTCCCACCTTTCTTTTATCACGTCACAATACGCCGGATCTATTTCCAGGCCATAGCATTTACGCCCAATCTGCTCGCATGCAATCAGTGTACTTCCACTGCCAAGAAAGCCATCGAAAACAATTGCACCCGGAACGGAACTGTTGGTTATACCTTTTATGCACAGTTCGACCGGCTTCATTGTTGGGTGAAGTTTCGAATTAAGTGGACGATTAATTTCCCAAACTTCTGTTTGTGTACGGTCGTCACCAAAACTACTTTTTTCGAGCCAGCCATAGTAACATGGTTCATACATCCGCTGATATTTCGCCGGGGATAAAACCAGTTGCTGTTTTTTCCAGATAATTGTCGCAGACCAGTGGAAGCCCATCTCAATAAGCCACAATCTCATTCTCATTCCTTCCGGGCCAGAAGCTCCCCACATATAAATATCGCCGGTATTGAACTCACGGAATATTTCATACATCTTATGGCAAAAGATGCTCCATTCGTCTGTGGACATGGAATCGTTTTTGATGGCTCTTATTTTATGACGTGGATTTTTTGATGAGCCATAATCGACGTTGTATGGCGCGTCAGTGAAAATCATACCTGCTTTGTCGCCTTTCATAAGAACGCTAACTTCATCTCGGTTCGTGCTGTCGCCGCATAAAAGTCGGTGGTCACCTAAAATCCAAAGATCGCCGATTTTTGTTATAGGTTTTGCTGGTGGTTCCGGTACATCATCAGGGTCGGTCAAACCATCCTGTATGCCGGGATCAAGAATTTTAGCGAGCTGGTCACTGTCGAAACCAAGCAGTTCGAGATTAAAATCCATTGCCTGCAGATCTTTTAATTCGATTGGAAGCAATTCATAATCCCATTCTGCGATAGTAGCTGTTTGGTTGTCGGCAATTCTATATGCTCTTATTTGGGCTTCGGTGAGGTCTTTGGCCACATGCACAGGGATTTTTTCTAACCCAAGTTTTTCTGCTGCTTTGTGGCGGGTATGGCCAACGATAATAATATAATCTTTATCAACCACAACGGGCTGGCGAAATCCAAATTCCTTCAAACTGGCCATAACCGCCTCAACAGCCTTGTCGTTTATGCGGGGATTATGCGCATATGGTTTTATTTCTTCAATGCTGCGTAATTCTATTTTCACGATATATACTCCTAAAAAAAATGTAGTTAGCGACCGAATGTCTTTAATGCCTTGACCGTTCCCGCCGCCAATGCGAACAATTTCGCACAGGGAGGACCCATTTCAATCCACGTCGCGACAGGTCGCGTCGTTTTTATTTCCAAGTACACCTCCACTTGTTTTAAAACGTCGCAACCCGTGCGAACGTGTGCGATCACGGCGCATCAACAATAGAGCAATCATCTAATGGCTCACTACTAAAAACGTTAAATGCGTCATCAAGCTTTTCATCAAAGCTAAGTCCATGGCCATATCTTTGACACCTTTTAGATATCTGCTTATATTGTCTGTTAGCCAGGTTATGGTTAAACCTCGCTTCGCTTTCTTTCGAACATTTGTGATTCTTATGAAGCGGTTCATTGCAGACAACGCATCTCCTTACGGCATTAGATGTGGTTTGAAGAAAATGCTCTAACATGATTAATTGCTGGGCTTTCATTAGATCTTCTTTACCAATCTTGCTTCGCCAATATTTTCATACAACTGTGTTTCAACAGCTTTCACTTCCGGCACGGTTGATTGCGAAACCTGCTTCATAGTCAGTTCAACACCTTGCTTGTGAGCATCGTACTTTGCCTGTGCTTCTGCTGCTTTTTGTGCATTCTTTTTTGCTAAGCCTGCTGCAAATGCCGCCGCCAGACCCAATCCTATGTCAATCAGAGGCGCGTAAGGATTAAAAGGTGTGCTCGCTGCATTTATGGCCCTTGCTCCCTGCAGTACAGTTGTCAGACCATCGTCAGGATTTGTGTACTGCGCGTTTTTAATCGCTCCGGCAATAACCTGCGTCTTATCCTGAACTGCATTGATTGTGCTTTGGAGTTTTTCAACTTTCGCGATGGTGTTGCCATCGACCGCTCCATTTTGTTTAAGCGTTTCCAGCGTCGCAGTCGTCTGCTCTTGAAACTGGTCCACCTGGCTACTTAACTGCTGGGTCTGGTCAGCTAAAGCTTGGAGATCGTCGGGCCTGATGTTTACGCTTTGACATCCGCCAAGCCATAAAGCCAAAGTTGTGGCGATTAGAATTATCACAATCGCAACATCCCATTTCGTAATTGTTTTCACATTCTTCATTTTTCGTACTCCTAAAAACATTGGTTATTATTTACCGGCAACATTTGCCGATTTTTCTTTTGAGCTCATAAGAGGTCCATTGATAACATTTGTGCTTCCACAGCGGATACAAGGTTTGACTACATTCAGCTCTTTGCCGAAATACATCATTTGGCAGTCGAGACAATAGTGTGCGTAGAATGTCAGGATAACTTTCTTACAGGATGGCGATGATATAGGCATCGATAACTTTGGGATCAAACCTATTGCCTCGCGCGCGCACGCGCGTATGCGCGCATGAAAAACGCCCCAAAAAATGAATGTGAGGGTGTATATACTGTAATAGGTTAATAGGTATATATATTTTTTATAAATATATATATTTCCTAGTACTTGCAATTCAAACCTATTGCTTACCGGCATATACAATAGGTTAGCAATAAGTTGCAAGAGGCTAAAAATGCCAAAAACAATAGGTGCAATAGGACTATGTGAAAAATCAATGGGTTTCATAGTTTCACCAGCCTGTAAAGTCGCTTTGGCGTTCCACCGGTTGCCTCTTCTGCATATTCAATTTTGCGTTGATTTACTAACGTTTGCCTGACTTCCTCATGTTCGCGTTGTGACCATGGCAGTTTTCTATTGAGTTGCCAGAATGGCATCCATTCGTTGCCTTTGCTTTTCTGCCACTGGCGAAGTACTCGAAGCAATTTCTGGCAACTTGAATGGAAATCACTTTCACTTACATATTGGGATGCCATATAAAGCATGCGTTCGGTGGTATATGTAACAAGGCTGGTGGCCCACTGGACCGCCGCCTCGGCAATAACCGGATTTACTGCGTTTTCACTACAGCTGTAAATAAGCGCCAATCTTCTGGCCTTTTCAGCTGCTCGGCCCCATATAGCCATCGTGACGAGATCGGCTTTTTCCTGGGCCTTGTCATACATGCTGTCAGCGGTTTTGCCAAACAGACGCTGCATCGCCTTGGCTGCTTCTGTATGGGGTACACAAATTGGAGTCGGATGGAAATTGGCAAAGTTGCCAGTGCCGGGTTTGAATTCAACCCAGTATTTAGCCGCTCGAATAATCGATTCGGGGATTTCACGAAATGTTGCTTCCTGCTCAGGTGCTCTTAGTCCCGCTTCCACAACCAGCATTCGGGCAAAAAAACCATTGGTGAGCATTTTGCTTGATAGTGCCTGGTAATAATTTTCTGGTACCGCTGTGCCGTAAATAGTCAACGATGGCTGGTCAATAGTTCCTCCATCTTTCTTGCCTGCTTTCAATCGCGTTGTATAAATCGAATTTGATGAAGAGAACATCTTTAAAAGGATGTTCATAATCATATCGATTCGTGAATCTTTACCTTTTGATGTTGCTGTAATAAGGGAATCTATTTCATCGGTCTGAAACAGCGATGCCGGGTGCATGAATAATTTATCTTCTATACCTTCACCGCTTGCAAAACCGTCAGCTGTACTTGTATCATGCCCTAAGGTTTGTAATATGCGGCTATTAACTTTTCGCGGGTGATCTTTTCCGCAGCCGGGATACGCAAGATTTAAAATATATAAATTAGTGCGGTTGTCATTATCGTCACGAACCTTTCGGCCTGCCAAATGCGCCTGCTCGCCAAGTGCCCCAAAAAATGATAGTACCGGTTCCGGGTGCGGAGCGGTCTCCATCATAAAATCACGCAGCTGGTTTACAAATCCGGGAACATTTAATAATTCATGCGGCATTGGTCCCGGATCGGAAGCGGCAGGTTCGGTATCGTCAGCACAATCATTGGCTGTAATATTTGAGATGTCCACGCCGCTTGTATCGTCTACTTTGCCAAAACCCTGTGTTGCTAATATTTTAGCCGCATTGCTGTAATCGCCATTATGTTCCAGTAATGTATAAATTCCGAAAGGCGAATATGCCTTTTCACTTTCGAATGGATACGCATTTGTTGAAAAAACATAAAAAGTCCTATCTTTAATTGAAGCCGACCAGCCAATGGTTTTTCCGGGCCTACGCCAACGCTCGCTTTCTCCTGATTGGGCTAAAGCCCATCCGTGAGATATCAAAACCGCTTTAAAATCGCCGCGAGCGTTGTAATCGTCACCGGGACGGAGCCCATCGTTTGATACAGAAATAGCAGGTTCGCTGGCTGGCTCCGGCATGAATTCATTTAAAGACCATGCCGCCCAAAGTAAAATATCCCGCTGATCACTAGATAAAACAGGTATGGATGTAAACTCACCCGCAATTAATTCATAACCCGCTGACGGTGCACATAAAAATAATCCACCTTCGCCGCGAGTTTCAATGAGAGTAAGAACAATAAACCAGTTTCCATCCTTATCCTTACGAGGTTTATATTTTTTGCTGCAAACCTCAGCTTCATCTTCTGTCGGTACGATAACCTTCTGCTGGGCAAGTTTCATGTTGCCGCATATTTCTGCTTGGCAGCGGTAAATTACATGGAAGCCCCCAGACTGTGATTTTTCAATCACAAGTTTGTCAATCAGGCCGGGTGACTGGGTTTGTACAAGATCGTACCATTTTTTGTATGCCTGGGCTTGCAGATCAAAATCTATCATTTCGAGATTGCCAGAAACTTTGCCGGCTACAATGCAGATACCGGTGTTGCCGCTTGTGAACCAGCTTTGCAGTTCCGAATCATAAGGCAGACGCTGCTGATATTGCTTCCAGCCTGACAGTGCTGCAAATTTCAATTGCACATTCGCTGGCAAAACACAAAGACCTGCCTGAAGGTAAGCTAAAGAAGTTTCTCTAATGTTGGGCATTGTTTCTCCTGGTCTCAAAAGGGTATTTCATCGTCTGCCTGAATATAGTCAGGAACTTCTTTATCAATCTGCCAATTCGAAGATTCCGAACTTTCGAATTGATAGCTGACTATTTTTTCAAACTTCTCACCCGGAACTTTTTTAACGATTATTTTTATAGGCTCAATTAATCTGCCGTTTTGTGCAAAAAATACTGCCATATCGGATTTTTCCGGAGCGTCCTCATGGGATCTTTGTTTCCACCAAAGCTCAGCCCTATAGCGGGCAAAACCACTATGCTCAAAACATATCCATTCAGAAATATATCTATCCAGGCCAACCTTATATTGAACACGCATGCTCTTTGGCGCATCTTCATCAGCTTTTCTTTTTGTGTGAACGTTATAAAGCACATCCTGGACATCATATTCTTCAACAACCGGCTCTCCAGAGAGAACACTTTCGGAACTTGCCTTGGTATCATGCTTTGATTTTTCCGGCTGCGGAAAATCAAACCCGCACACAGGACATTTGGAATATGCCGCATGAACAATTTCATTACACTCGGGACATTCTTTTGCAGGCGAATCACCATTGCCCCTGGAAAATTGTTTATGTATTTTCAGACAGTCAATCGGGCCATGTCGAAGAATGTTGCCGCCAAAATCGAGAACTAAGCAATCCTCTTTACCTTCCGCACGCCTGCTTCCTCTTCCTACCATTTGAACGTAAAGCCCTGTGCTCATAGTTGGCCTGAGCATTGCAATACAATCAATGTGAGGTGCATCAAAGCCCTGGGTTAAAATGTTTACATTACAGAGGTATTTGAGTTTGCCGCTTCGGAAATCATCAATCATCTTCTTTCGCCAGCCATCGGGACTGTCACCTGAAACAAATCCACAATCAATGTTGTGCTCTTGCTGGAATATTTTTTGAATGTGCTTGCCATGTTCAACACCCGCTGCAAAAATCAGAACCGCTTTTCTATTCTGTGTGTATTCGAGTATTTCAGAACATGCAGCCTTAACACGTGCATCCGTGTCCATCAATTTTTCAATTTCATTGGCGATAAATTCACCGCCTCTGACATGAAGACTGCTTGTATCAATATGAGTTTTTGATGCCTTGCTGCGCAATGGTGACAAGTATCTATCGCGAATAAGCTCTTTAATTCCTGCCTCGTAGCAGATTTCGTTTAGAATAATATCCGGCCCGCATATCATACCTGTGCTGGTTCGATATGGTGTAGCGGTCAAACCAAGCAATCTGAGATTGGGATTAATAATTTTGGCATCTTGCAAAAATGACCGATACCTGCCTTCACCATCTGCCGGAAGCAAATGTGCTTCATCAATTATGATTAAATCAAATGGCTCAAATTCGAATGCCATTTTATAAATAGACTGAATCGATGCTGCGATAACAGGCTGGTGCATATCTTTCTGCTTTAAACCGGCTGAATAAATGCCAACAAAATTATCACCGAGGAAATGTTTTATTTTTCCAGCGTTTTGTTCGATAAGTTCCTGCACATGCGCAAGAACCAAGACTCTTCCATTCCACAGTGTTACCGCATCACTGCATATTTGGGCAAGGACAACGCTTTTGCCTGAACCTGTCGGCAGCACAATGCAGCTGTTACCATCGCGTTCTTTTAAATATTTATAGCAGGCTTCAACAGCCTGTTTTTGATAATCACGAAGCTCTATCATTGATTTTCCTTATCGTTACTATTGTTTTGCCATACTTGATTGGTTCTTTCATAACGGTGGTCAGATGTTTGATCTGGCAATCGTTATAAAAGGCCATGCCTTTTTCTAAGGCATCAAGAAGAGGTTTTTGAATATTGTCGATATCGCGTTTTCGTTTGTCCGGAGGGTATGCCCGGACTTTCATTGCGAGCATACCCATCATCGGACTAACCTTTGCTGCCATAACGGCATTGCAAACACGATTGCGA
>Ga0209417_1002802_pt1 | contig 25274 bp, 25 predicted proteins | sample RifGroF2_FD_184002 | JGI IMG/M metagenome (GOLD analysis project Ga0209417, IMG submission 184002) | Groundwater microbial communities from Rifle, Colorado, USA - Groundwater F2 (SPAdes) (version 2) | ecosystem: Environmental > Aquatic > Deep subsurface > Groundwater | place: Rifle, Colorado... | reverse complement strand
ACATCAATCCATACGAATATCTTAAGGACGTGCTCTCAAAAATAAATTCATACCCCACGCCAGACTTCACGAACTACTACCTCATAACTGGAAAAAACTCCAGGCGCAGAAATAATTTCCATTACCAAACATTTTGAAAACTTATCTGTCAACTATGTGTATCTACCGGATGCTTACGATGAGTTTAATATTAGGACTTAAATCATAAGACCTTACAGTATTATAAAAGAAGTTCTCAGAATTTTGAGATGTAGAATATTGTCCTCTCCTTTTCGATACATTTCCGGCAAACTGTTTGAATTTGCCTGAAAATGTCGCTATTTTCCCTTAACTAACAGGATTCATGTTTGATTAAACGATGAAATCACTATTGGCAATAATAAAACTTACCTGTAAATCGGCTGTAAGATCGCATATCTTTCAGCTGTTGCTGGTACTGCTTATCCTCTGCATAATACTTGTGCCTAATACCATATCGGGGGACGGCACAGCCTGGGGCTATATTCAGATTTCACTGAAATACAGTCTGGGAGTGATATCCTTTGTCCTTTCGCTTTCGACGGTCTGGCTCGGGTGTTTCGCGCTTACCCGGGATGTGGAAAACTATCAGATTCACATGGTCATAACCAAGCCCGTTTCGAGAGTAACCGTATGGCTCGGTAAATGTCTGGGCGTTATTCTCATAAACATGTTGCTCCTGATGATTTCCTGCGGAATTGTTTATTTTTTCATAATCTGGCAGTTCAGCAGGCAGAATTTCAGCAAAGGGGAAAGGAGCAGGATAACAAACGAGGTTCTTGTAGGAAGACGCGTCTACTATCCGGCTATGCCGAATATCGGCGAACTGGCCAAGGCGGAATACAGAAAACGACTGGAGGCCGCGCGGTCTTCCGGTACACCCATGCCGGAAACACCGGAACAGGTAAAGAAAACCCTGAGAGAACTGCGCAAAAACGTTATCGCGGGAATGGCAGAAGTCAGGTTCGGGCCTTCGGCTTCGCGGGCATGGGAATACAAGGGGCTGCCTAAAAACCTTAAAGAACCCCTCTTTCTCCGCTACAGGGCTTACATCGACAAAATATCTTCGAGCGACCAGAGGGAAACCTATGGGGCCTGGGCAGTCAAAGTGAATATCCCGGACAGGGAACTTGAGAAAAACAAACCTAAAAATATTTTTGAACAGCAGAAACAAAAAGAGATAATGAAAAGCTTTTTTGTTCCGAAAACAAATTACCCGGAACAGATAATGTGCGGGGTCTTCAATGAGTTTGTGCTCCAGCCGGATGTTATTTCGCCGGAGGGAACGGTAAGCGTGGCTTTCACAAATATAGACCCGCAGGGCAAGCCGCTGTTTTTTCAGGTGAGCGACGGCCCTAAACTGCTTATAAAGGAGAGCGGATTTTTCAGCAATTACTGCAGGGCGGTATTCGTAATTCTGCTGAGGATAATCATACTGGCGGGACTGGCCTGCGCGGCGGGTTCCGTCCTTTCGATGCCGACCGCTATTTTTACGGTTATATCGTATCTGCTTTTCGGAAGTTTTGCCGGTTTTCTCGTCGGCACCGAAATAGATATGCCGGGAGTCGAATTCACTGATGTGATGGCATATTACGTGAGCAGAGTATTGCTGATAATCATAATACCCATGCAGAATTTTGAAATGTCGCATCTGATATCCAATGGCGAACTTGTCGAATTTTCATATATCGGGCGGATATTTTTTCAATATTTCATTTTGAGGGGACTGCCGCTGTTTCTGATAGGGATATGGCTTTACTGGCGCAGAGAAATGGGACTGGTTATAAGAAAATGAGCAGATTCAGAAAAATTACAGTGATACTGGCGGCGGTTTTCATAACGCTGGCCCTGCTTTTCAGCATAAGCCTCGTGCAGAAAAAAATGAACTCCATCATCATTGAAAACAAGCTCACCGATACCGATCCGATTAAAAACGCGCCTCCCATAGTGGCATTTACTACTGTGGCGCTGGGCAGTTTCAGGGGAATTCTCGCCGATCTGCTCTGGCTCAGATCAATAACCCTTCAGGACGAAGGAAACTATTTTGAAATGGTGCAGCTGGCTTCGTGGATAACTAAACTCCAGCCGAGATTTGCCGGGGCCACCGCATACCTCGCATGGAACATGGCATACAATATTTCCGTTACCTGTTCATCGTTTGAAGACCGCTGGCGCTGGGTGCAGAGAGGCATAGAGCTCATAAGGGATGAAGCCATCCAGTACAACCCAGCCGACCCTCTGCTTTACAAGGAAATAGGATGGATTTACCAGCATAAAGTCGGAAACATTATGGATGACGCCAATCTTTATTATAAAAATCAGATGGCGATAAGCCTGATGAAAGCTTTCGGAGGCCCTGAGCCGGATTGGAAAAAACTTGCCGCAGCTCCCGGAAATGAAAAGGATTTTCTTGAGAAATTCCCGCCTGAAGATCTTTTCTGGAAAGCCCTTAAAGGTTCGGGATTCAATACTGTGGCGAAGCTTGAGGAAATATTCCGCAAAGAAGGACAGCTCCCGGAAGCTTTCACCAAGATATTGAATAACAGCGCGAAAGCCGAACTGATAAGCGATTATTTCAGGGCTTCATGGCTGAGAAGCGTTTTCAAACTCGACCCTTCGCTGATATACAGGATAAACCAGAAATACGGCAAGCTGGATTGGCGCCTTCCCGAAGCACACGCTATTTACTGGGCCGAACTCGGCTTGGAAAAATGCCCTAAAAATGCCGATATTTCCCTTGAACGCATGATATCGCAATCCCTTAAAGACGCGTTTATGAGCGGCAAGCTCCTGATGGTTGACAAGAATAATTTTCAGAGCATAATCACTGTCCCCAATATGGAGCTTGCGGACGCCGTAAAGAGAACTTATGAGGAAGCTTATGAAAAAAATAAATCCAACAGCTTCAAATCGGCACTCGAAAACTTCATGAAGGACGCGATAGTCATTTTCTATAACTTTGGAAACTACAGCAAAGCACAGGAGTATTTAGGGGATTTGAGAAAAGAGTATCCTGGACATCATTTGTACCGGCTGCCCCTTGACAACTTCGTTCTCCGCGAATGGAGCGAAGATGTTCAGTCATCCACCCCTAAACAGGCAAACGACATTATCAGCGGCCTGATATTCAGAAGCTGTTATTATCTGGCCTACGGCGACGCGACAGCCGCTCTCGCACATGAAAAGCTCGCCCGCCTCGTATATAACCGCTATCAGAAAGACCAGAGCGCGTCTCTGAAACGTACCGGCCTAGCCCCTTTCAATCAGCTGAAAGATAAAGTAACGCAGGCATGCCTGAAAAATTTTCCGCCTGCTCTAGCTGAACTTCTGAAGGCCCAATTGAAAATAGAACAGACAAAAACTCCAGCTCCCGCGGATGAAAAAAACAGCAAGGCCGAGACTGTTCAATAGAGCGAGGACTTTTACGCTTATAATAACCGGTTGAATATCGCCTCTGACGTTAAGGAAATTCCCGAAGGCGCGTCTCTTAACGGCAAGGCCCTTGAAATGATCAACAGTTTCGGCAATAAAGGCTATGACGGGCCGCAGCAGCCCTCCCGGAAGCGGACTCCATGAATACGTGTTTACCGTTTACGCGTTAAGCGCGGAACGCCTTCCCGTAAGTGAAAAGCAACTTTCAGAAAAGGATTTTCTCCAGTTGTTGAAAGGCAAAATTCTTGCCAAAGCATCCATTTCAGCCTCATTCGGAAGATGATTTTTGTTCACCTTTCCATTTTCTGTATCGGTCGAAATCTTTTTTTATCAGCCAGAAGCATAAAATGAGGATGGCTACATCGTCGAGTTGTCCCAGTCCCGGTATAAAGTCGGGGATAATGTCAATCGGACTGAGAAAATAGAAGAAAGTAAGCAGGACTATAATAAGGGTTGTCCATGAAATATCCCGGTATGTTCCATTATAGTAATCCCGAAGCATGGAAAATATATTTACGATATTTGCCTTGAACGACGCAAGTTTACTGCTTGAAACTGTTTCCTCCATCAGTTTATCTTCGGATGAAAAAAGTTTTCCGATAAGACGGTGGATTCTTTCCTTGAATTCTGTGATGAAATTCATTGTCAGGGCTTTAATTCTTCCAATTTACCCTTTGAACTGTCAATGACTTTAACTTTCGGAGTTGCAACGTCAGGGACTTTCGGTTCCTGATCTCTGGTATCTTGCGCTTTTATGGTTTTGACTTTCGGAGTATCAAGCACCGGGGTTTCCGGTTCTTGATTTTTAGTATCCTGAGCTTTAATAGTTCTTACTTTCGGAGTGTCAAGAACGGGGGCTTCAGGACGTTGGTCTTTAGTATCCTGAGCTTTAATAGTTTTGACTTTCGGAGTATCAAGAACTGGGGATTCAGGACGTTGGTCTTTTGTATCCTGAGCTTTAATAGTTTTGACTTTCGGAGTGTCAAGAACGGGGGCTTCAGGACGTTGGTCTTTTGTATCCTGAGCTTTGATGGTCATAACTTTCGGGGTGTCCAGTTCTCCTGAAGCGGTAAATCCGGCAAAGGCTACGGACACACAAAGAATGAACGTAAAAAATTTCATAATTACAAACTCCGTTATAATAAACAGTATTATAATTCAGGTATTTCATTTTGCATTTAAAAAAGCAATAAAATTTGATTTCTTAGTTTCAGAAGGCTATTTTCTAGCGGAAAAGGGGGAAAACTCAAACTATGGAATACTTACTTCGCAGAACTCCAAGCGCTCCGGCATTGGACACAGATTGGGAGAGTAACGACTGGAAAAACGCAAACATCGCCGAAATCAATAATTTTCGTCCTGAAAGCAGCGATCACCGCCCGAAAGTATTATTGAAGTTGCAATATAACGGGGATGGAATTTACGGTCTTTTTAAAGTTTCTGATAAATACATACGTTCAATTCAGACGGAATTCCAGTCCGGTGTCTGCAAGGACAGTTGCGTTGAATTTTTTGTTCAGCCAGGAACTGAAAAAGGGTACTTTAATTTTGAATTCAATTGCGGCGGGACTCTTCTAGTTTATTATATTAAGGACAATGAAAGAACACCGGATGGTTTCAGAAAATCGGTTAAACTCAACGAAAAAGACAGGGAGCTTATTGAAATATACCATTCCATGCCGTCTGTCGTCGAGCCTGAAATAAAAGAGGAAAAGGAATGGTATCTCGGCTTCCATATTCCGTTCGCGTTGTTTGAACGCTACAAGAACATGGATTATAAAAATATAGACGGGACAGAGTGGAGAGCTAATTTCTATAAATGCGGTGATGGAACTTCTCACCCGCACTGGGCTTCCTGGTCGCCTGTGTCCAAACTGAATTTTCACCTGCCTGAGTGTTTCGGGCGTATAGTATTTAAAAAATAAGCGGGGGAGATGAATTCTCAGAATGAGAAAATTTATTATTGCTGAAAAAACAGTATGTCTTCTGATTTTAATGCTTTTAATGTCTTCTCTTTTTGCCGGGGAGCAAGCTCTGATAGCTTCAGGGCATCCTTTTTATCCCCCGGTAATGTGGAGAGAGGGAGACAAAATCACAGGGGCCGCCGCTGAAATTACCGAGGCAGTGCTTAAAGATCTGAAAACCCCATGTGTAGTAAAATATGCCGGTTCCTGGGACCAGGTACAGAAAGAGGCAATGGAAGGGAAAGTTGATCTCATAGTCGCCATATACAAGAATGACGAGAGGATGAAATATCTTGATTTCAGCATTCCATACATTGAGGACCCTGTTGTGATATTTGTCAAAAAGGGAAAGACATTTTCTTTCAAGGTATGGGAAGACCTTGTTGGCAAGAAAGGTGTTACCGGTACAGGTGAGAGCTATGGTGAAAGCTTTGATGAATTCATGAATAAAAAGCTTTCTATGGAAAGAATAAGCAACAGAGATGGCTTCAAGAAGCTTCTTGACGGTTCGGCTGATTATATGATTGCAGGAAAGTATCCCGGATCAATACAGGCTAAACAGGAAGGAATACTTCACGAACTGGAAATTCTCATCACTCCGGTTACGACACAACAGTTTTACATGGCAATTTCAAAGAAATCAAAATATACCGGGCTCCTTCCTGAAATAAATAAAAAACTGAAGCACTACACTCTTAACGGCTTTACAGAAAGAGTGATCTTCAAGCACCAACTTAAGCATGAAGGGAACAACTCTTTTTAACTCTTTAAGCTAAAGAGTTTTCCGGTCCATAGATTTTTTCATTATTCGAAATTTACAGTTTATTTTTTAATAAAAGGAAAAGTAGTATATGGGAATCAAGAAATTGTACGGGGCTTTAATCTTTTTACTCTTATGCGGCATCTGGATAAAATCAGACGCTCAGGACACCAGGACGCTGACGCTGATAGAGGACTATGACCAGAAATACATGTGTTCGAGAGTATTTGAACTCAAGCATGTTCTCGCTCCGGACATTACGCCATTCATAGAAGGCTCTATCAAAAGATATAACAAAAACTCCAACATACAGCGCCTCTCATACAAGCCTGGAGAGAAACAGTTCATCGTCGTAAGCACGGGCGTGGATATGATGCCGTATGTTGTGGATATGGTGGCGAAGCTCGACAGGCCATGCGACAAAAAAGACGCAAATAAATCAATAGTTGACGGTGACGGCATTTACCGTTTCACTTACAATCCCAAGTTCAGGGCGACTGATAATATGCGTGACGTGTTGACACTTACCATAAGCGACGGCGCTTCATATTTTGATCCCGGCACAAACCTTTTTTATTGGAAAGATTCAAAATCCGACGGCGAAACACAGCTCAAATTTCTCAAGGCCCTCGACCGTCCGTTGCCCCAGGCTAATATCTCTATAAAAGCTTATGAGATAAATGAAAATGATTTTGCTGAACTCGGCATAGATTACGTGAGCTGGAAAAATGGCCCGGGAGCTTCACTGCTTGGAATGGGCTTCGACTGGACTAACTTCACCTCCTCCGACAATGTCAGCAGTTGGACGAACAATCTCAATATCGTTTCAAAAGGCCCGGCTTCAAGTGTAGGAGGACTGGGAGGTTTCATGGTGGCGCCGCAGTTTGACGCGACTTTTCTCAGGATGCTCAATCAGAAAGGCAAGGCTAAGGTAGCCACTTCAGGTTCCATAATACTGGTCAATGACGCGACATCCGATCCGGGTTCGAATAACTATTCCAACGCCAAATACCGCATACGTTTTACCCCGAATTATGATGTTATAAAAAAGGACTCCGACCAGAAAACAAGTGTTGACGCTTTCAATGAAAACTTTTATTTCTATCTCAGAAATCCAACCATCGGCTGTAACGATGAGGGGACTAAAACCGATGTCGTCATGTTCGGATGGGTGCTCTATATAGAAAACGAAGTGGAGCGGACAAATAACGGTACACCCGTCATAAATCAGCAGTTATTCAGGTCGGCCCTGACAATAGCGGCAGGTTCCGAAAAGCTTATCGGCACATATACCAAGGAGCACAAAGTCAAACAGAGCAACGCAATGCCGTTTCTGGGAGATATCCCCGGTTTCAAATACCTTACCGGGGCATTTGTGGAATCAAAAACGCGTTCAAGGGTTTTCATCACAGTCGAAGCCAGTCCCGTGCTTTATAACACCTCTCTTTCCGGATGGGCCGGCAAAGTCGTGGAAGCCGCGGAATTAATCAGAAAGGAGGATATTTGATTAACAGTCAAATATTACTATGGGAAAAAACATTATGAATAAAAATATGATATTCGGTACGATGGCGGCGGCAATCTTCTTTTTTCCAATCTTTGTGAAAGCCGACCCGGCAACACCATTACCGGAAAGAAGCCAGATGCAGACACATCTGAAGCTGGAACTCAAAGACGAAACCAGGGCCGTGCACTTCATCAACACAAACAACGACCCCGACGTTTTTACCAAAACTTACGTACTGAAACACGCGGACCCCTACGAACTGAGGCCCTATGTGATAAACGCCGTACAGGCAAAACGCATCAATGAAAAAGAAACCAAGGTTGAAGCCATAAAATATGAAGACGGCACGGGTGTGCTGATAGTTTCCGCTGAAGACTACAGGTTCGGAAAACAGGACATAGGAATGGGCATTGACGAAATAATAACAACTCTCGATTTGCCGAATGTTTCATCAAGCTCGGGACATAAATATTACTTCTACTTTCCGAAATACTGGAATGCCTCACTTCTGGCGGACATAATCAGGAAAGTCGGTTTGAACGTCAAGGATGACGCTACTGAACTTCAGGGCGGCAAGGACTATGTGAAAACCGATACCGGACTGAACGCCCTCTTCTTCTTCACTCCTCAGTATTCAATAAAGACCGTTGAGGAAATGCTCAAACTTTATGACACGCCCACATCAGAAGCTTTAATAAATTACACGATATATGAAATGGATACCGAAAATGACGGCATACTCGGCATCGATTTCCAGGCATGGAAAAACGGTCCCGGCTCTGATCTTTTCGCCATAGGCAGTAAGTGGACAAACGGCTGGGACAGCTCAACCATGTCCGTAAGCAGGAGGCCCTACGTAGATTCTTCTTATACCAAATTCATAAATTTCAGTCCGAAATGGAATTCAAAATATCTGGATTTTCTCGTCGCGAAAAGTAAAGCCCAGATAATAACTTCGGGCGAACTCTCCATAATGAACAATACTGAAGGGCGTATCGAAAATACAACCCGTCTTTCATCCATAGTCAACGGAGCGGCTTTCGGTGACAAAGCTACTTTGAGCCAGTACATCAGGCTGACAGGAGTGTCCTGGGACAATGGAGCTGGCGCGGCCGCCGGCAACAACAACAACTACCGGATAATGAATGCCATAGACGATAGCGGCAACTCAATTCGGATGTTCAGGTCTGACGGAACTACCGCAGTTGGAGACGCGGGAAACACCATTACCCTCAGTTTTGTCATAAGCAAATCCACAGTTAACGGCTCCATCTACTATTACATGAGCGTTGATCACGAGGCTGACGCATGGTTTTTTGACGTAAGCGGCACTAATCTTGGCAAAGAAGTAAGGTGTTTTGACGCCTCTCTGCAGCGTTGTCTCAGAACAGTTGTCGGAACAGGCTCGCAGACGGACAGTGTGGTTTACACCTACACATGGACAGACCAGACAACATGGTCCTCCGACAAATCATGGTCCATTCAGAGAGATGTCCAGCGCATTACGAATGTCGATGCTTACGGTTTCCAGATGAGCATTATTCCGGTTATATGCGATGAGGCGACAACGCTTGACATATCTATGTCAAATACAAACCTGATTGGTTTCAGAAACACCGGCGCTCCGAGGACTTCATTGACGGAGTTCAGCACCAAAGTCATGGTCAACAACAAGGGCGAAAAATTCGTAATCGGCGGCCTTGACAAGAAAGCCCTCGTTCGAAGTGTGAGCAAAGTTCCATGGCTTGGCAGCATACCGGGCCTTGGCTGGATCTTCGGAAGTGAATCTGAAACCATAAAGAAATCCCAGCTTGTCGCGGTGATAGACTGCATTCCCGTCCTGCCCTGTACAAAAGTCCGGCCTGAAATCAGTTCAACGATAAGTAAAATGAACAAGGATATAGACAATTTCGGCATCAAGGACAGCATCTTTGACGAAAATGACTACGGCTTTGATCAGTGGCTTCTGGACAGCAGTAAAAAAGGTTTAGATCCGTTACCTTAAACAACAATTTCACAAGGCTCCGCGTTATAAAAAAACGCGGAGTTTTTTTATTTAATTATATTGCTCCGGTCTTGAAGACAGAATTTTCCGATATACCTTAACGGTTTCTTATTGTTTAATTTCTAAAATAAAGAGAAATAATAATGCTTCCCTCATTGAAAATAAGGCACTTGGAGACAGTATACCCTGTGATACAGGCGGGGATGGGTGTGCGTGTCGGGAATGCCATGCTGGCCGCAAGTACTATTAATCTCGGCGGTTATGGCACAATAGCAAGCGTCGGGCTGGGTGATATTGAAAAATCCAAAACCGATTTTGTAAATGAATCGAACAGGGTTCTTATAGACGAAATCAAAAAAGCCCGTGAACTGGCAGATAACAAAAAACCGCTTGGCGTCAATATAATGGTAGCTCTCTCGAATTATGAAGAGATAGTCAGGGCGAGTGTTGCCGCGGGAATTGATTTCATAATCTCGGGCGCGGGCCTGCCGCTCTCTCTTCCTGAATACGTCGGCAATGCCGAAGTAGCCCTTATTCCGGTCATATCAAGCGGCAGGGCCCTGGAAATAATTCTCAGAGCGTGGCAGAGAAAATACAACAGACAGCCTGACGCCATCATAGTTGAAGGCCCGCTCTGCGGCGGACATCTTGGCTTCAGCCATGAACAGCTGGAACATCCCGAAACATGTTCTCTGGACAAACTCCTGATTGAAGTCAAAGAATCCATGGCAAAATATAATTGTTCGGTGCCTGTATTGGCCGCAGGAGAAATATCCTCAAGAGACGACATTGAAAAAATGCTCAAACTCGGTTATGACGGCGTTCAGATAGGAACGTTTTTCATAGGTACGGATGAAGCCGGGATGGACAGAAAGAGCAAAGAATATTTTGTCAATGCCAAAGCGGAAGACGTAGTGATAATAAAAAGCCCTGTAGGTCTTCCTGTGAGAGTATTGAAATCACCGTTGGTACGAAGGGTAATGAAAGGGGAAAAAAGGGAAAAGTTCGTTTGCCCTTACCGCTGCCTCAGGACATGCAACCCTAAAAAAGTGCCTTTCTGCATAGCCAAAGCGCTTCTCGCGACATGGAGCGGGGATATAGATAACGCCATTTTCATGTCAGGCTGTAACATAGACGCTGTAAAAGAGATAATTCCATTGAAGAAATTTTTTGATACTTTGAAAGACTGATTCATGGGAGAGGCTGATTTATGAAAAGAACCGAAATAGCGGTAAATCATTTTGAAACGGAGCCGTTCAGAATACTTGCGGAAGACTGGATGATACTGGCTTCAGGGGATTTCGGAAAAAACCAGTTCAACATAATGACTATCGGCTGGGGAAGCTTCGGCACAATGTGGCGTACTCCTTTCGTAATGGTTGCCGTAAGGCCGCAAAGGCATACTTACACGTTTATAGAAGAACACGACAGTTTTACAGTTTCCGCTTTTCCTGAAAAATATAAAAAAGCCCTTTCGCTCTGCGGCTCGAAATCAGGGAAAGACATTGATAAATTCAAGGCCGCCGGCTTTACTCCGATAGCATCGTCCAAGGTTAAATCTCCGGGAATTGATGAAGCTGAACTGATATTGGAATGCAGAAAAATATATTCAGACGGTTTTCACCCTGAAAATTTTATGTCTCCTGAAATAGAAAAATGTTATCCGGCTAAAGACTATCATCAGTTCTATTTCGGAGAGGTCCTGTCAATACAGGGTACAGAGAAGTATAGAAAAAAATCGTAAATCAGCTTTTTGCCGTTTCAATTTTCCAGCCTTCAGCCTTTGAAGAGTTATATTTACATTTCTCATCAGAAGTTTCAAGGAAAAATATGCCTTTCAAAAGTCCTTTAGAATACAATTCAGAGAGGGTATTAATTAAAAATTCACTTGAACGGCACTGGCAAGATTAGCGACGGCATGTTATTTTTCCCAATTAATGAAATACATTTACTCAGAAACAGCAGGGGTTTTCTAAAATTATGGACAAATCGATACTATGTATAGGGGCCGGTTATGTCGGCGGCCCGACAATGGCGGTAATAGCCGACAAGTGCCCTGATTATAAAGTTACTGTGGTTGATATAAACAAAAAGAGAATAGAGGCATGGAACTCTGATAATCTTCCTATTTATGAGCCGGGGCTTGATGAAGTCGTGAAAAGAGCGAGAGGCAGGAATCTTTTCTTTTCAACTGACGTGGCAAAGGGTATCAAGGAAAGCGGGATCATATTTGTCAGCGTGAATACGCCCACAAAAACATTTGGGGCAGGCGCCGGAAAGGCCTCAGACCTCCAATACTGGGAAAAAACCGCGAGGGATATCATAGAACATTCACAGAGCGACAAAATAGTCATAGAGAAAAGCACCTTGCCGGTGAGAGCTGCCGAAGCAATGTCCCGGATACTTCAGTCAAACACCAAGGGGTTGAACTTCGATGTACTTTCAAATCCTGAATTCCTTGCCGAAGGCACTGCCATCAGCGATTTGGATAATCCCGACAGGATACTCATAGGAGCGATGCGGACGGAGAGCGGGCAGAAAGCATTGAAGAGGATTGTGGACATATATGCCAGATGGGTCTCCCCGGAAAAAATAAAGACGACAAACGTGTGGAGCAGCGAATTGTCCAAGCTCGTTTCCAACGCCATGCTGGCACAAAGGATATCGTCAGTAAACAGCATCTCGGCAATCTGCGAGAAAACAGACGCGGATATAGAAGAAGTTACAGGGGCGGTCGGAATGGACAGCCGTATAGGAGCTAAATTTCTGAGGGCAAGCATAGGCTTTGGCGGTTCATGCTTCAAGAAAGACATCCTTAATCTCGTTTATCTCTGTGAATACTACAATCTCCCGGAAGTCGCCGCCTACTGGGAAGGCGTCGTAAATATAAATGAGTACCAGGAAAAGCGTTTTGTTAAAAAAATCATCGAGAAGATGTTCAACACCATTTCGGATAAAAAAATTGCGATATTCGGTTTTGCCTTTAAAGCCGATACTGGAGATACCAGGGAATCCCCGGCCATTTATATATGCAGATGGCTTATGGAGGAAAGAGCAAGGCTTATGATACATGATCCGAAAGCACTGGAAAATGCCAAAATTGACTTGAAGGATATTCAGGGAAATATAGAGTATTTTGAAGATCCCTATGAGGCCGTCAAGGGCGCGCACGCCATAGCGGTACTGACAGACTGGAAGAATTTCAAATCCTATGATTATGAAAAAATATACAGTCTTATGGAAAAACCGTCTTTCATTTTTGACGGCAGGAACATACTTGACCACAAAAAATTATATTCGATGGGCTTCAACGTCTTTCCCCTGGGAAAACCGGAACAGACCCATCTCAGCGAACGCATAATTTAATTCATTTAAACAATAACTATATTAAAATTCAGGAGAATAGAAAATGAGTATTCCGTTCAAAGCAAATCTGGAAAACAAGGTGGCAGTGGTAACAGGCGGCGGAGGTGTTCTCTGCGGCACTATGGCGAAAGCCCTTTCTGAAAGCGGCGCTAAAATAGCCGTGCTTGATTTGAGCGAAGAAAGAGCCGTTGAAGCCGCAAACGCGATAAATAAGGAAGGCGGGAAAGCGATAGGCATAAGCGCCAACGTATTGAAAATCGAAAGCCTTGCCGAAGCAGAAAAAACAGTATGCGAAAAACTTGGCCCCTGCGATATTCTGATAAACGGCGCGGGCGGAAATCATCCCAAGGGCACTACCTCCAGAGAATATCTGACAAAGGAAGATATAGAACAGCAGAACAAGGAAATAACTACATTTTTTGATCTTGACCCTGCCGGCATTGAGTTTGTTTTCAATCTTAATTTTCTCGGCACGCTGCTTCCTACACAGGTTTTCTGCAAAAAGATGGCTGCCAAAAACGGCGGCGTGGTGATAAACATATCTTCAATGAACGCTTTCTGCCCTCTGACGAAGATTCCGGCATACAGCGGAGCGAAGGCGGCGGTAAGCAATTTTACGCAGTGGCTCGCGGTGCACATGTCCAAAGTCAATATCAGAGTTAACGCGATTGCTCCCGGATTTTTCCTGACGGAACAGAACCGCGCTCTCCTAACAAACAAGGACGGTTCATTGACAGCGCGGGGCAATACTATTATAGCTCATACGCCGATGGGACGTTTCGGCAAGCCGGAAGATCTCGTAGGCGCTCTCCTGTGGCTTGCGGATGATAAGGCTTCAGGCTTTGTCAACGGGACAGTGATACCTGTGGACGGAGCTTTCTCAGCCTTTTCAGGAGTATAAAACAGGCGTTGAAAATGATTGCTCTGATTGATTACGGAATAGGGAACCTTCTCAGCGTGTCGAAAGCGCTGGAGGCTGTCGGCGCCCAGGTCAGGATTGTCGAAAAAGGCGCGGAACTCGAAAAGGCCGACGCGGTTGTTCTGCCCGGGGTCGGTAATTTCGGCGACGGCATGGAAAACCTGTGCTCCAGAGGCTTTGCGGATGCCCTGCTTTCATTCATCAGTACTGGCAGGCCTTATCTGGGCATATGCCTTGGCATGCAGCTCCTGATGGAAGCAAGCGAGGAAGCTCCGGGTGTAAAGGGGCTGGGTATTTTCAAAGGTAAAGTCCTTCGTTTCCCCGACCGCGGCCTGAAAGTGCCTCACATGGGTTGGAATAATGTAAAAATCAGAATGGAACATGTGAACACAAAGAATCTTTCAGACAATTCTTATTTTTATTTTGTGCATTCATATTATGTGAAACCGGATGATCCGGAAGTAACGGCGGCATCAAGCGAATACATTCTGGAATTTGCCTCGGCTATTGCCAGGCGGAATATCTTTGCCGTTCAGTTTCATCCGGAGAAAAGCCAGAATAACGGTTTGCTTATTTTGAAAAACTTTGTTAAATCAGCGGAGGTGTCAAAATGATTATTCTGCCGGCTGTCGATATTCGTAACGGTAAATGCGTGCGTCTTGTGCAGGGCGATTACAACAAAGAAACGATATATTCGGAGCGTCCCGAAGAAGAAGCTTTGAGATGGCAGAAAGAAGGCGCGGAGTTTCTTCACCTTGTCGATTTGGACGGTGCTAAAAAAGGCTGTCCCTGGAATATTGAGGCAATCCGCAATATCTGTATGAAAGTCAACGTCCCGTGCGAACTCGGCGGAGGCATACGTACGGCGGAAGACGCGGATAGAATATTTTCACTGGGAATAGTCAGGATAATCATAGGCACCGCGGCATGTGAAAAGCCGTCCCTTGTAAGGGAGCTTATTGAAAATTTTGGTACTGACAGGATTGTTCTGGGCATTGACGCTAAAAATGGGAAAACAGCCGTGCGCGGCTGGCTCAAATCAACGGAAATAGCGCCGGTCGCACTGGCGGAAAAGTTCGCGGAAGCCGGGATTGTAAGAATTATCTACACGGATATTTCAACTGACGGTATGCTTTCCGGCCCTAATTTTGAAGGGATAGCTCTGCTTTGCGACAAGGTCCCATCCTGCAAAATCATAGCATCCGGCGGGATGTCTTCGGCAGATGACGTCAGAAAACTTAAAGCTCTCGGCAAACCTAATCTTGAAGGAGCTATCGTGGGCAAAGCCCTTTATGACGGCAGGACTACCTTGAAGGAGCTGATGGCTTTCAGTGCCGTTCAACTCCAATCATAGAAATATCATCCTGCAGCTGTTTGCCCGAAACTATAAGGGCTTCCTCAAAAATCTTTTCGCAAGCGTCCTCTATGCCTTTTATTTTGAACTCGTGTGAACACGCATAGAGCAGAGGCTCTATTCCGGCCATTTCACCGGTGGGGCCGGTTATATCGGTAATACCGTCAGTATATGCCATAAGCTTCATTCCCTTAAGAAATGACCGTGAATATGTCCTGTAATCAGTTACTTCATCAACTCCCATCATAAAATCTTGAGTATCAAGAAGCTCTACATCATTTTCCTTAGTATAGAGAATAGGAGGACAATGTCCGGCACTGGCATAAGAAAGCATGTCTTCCTCGAGGTTTATTTTTCCCATGAATGCCGTCATGAACATGCCGAAACGGTCAAAATCATTTGCCATTATTTTATTTGCAAGTGTCAGAACTTCACCGGGGCTGATTTTCTGCTTGAGAAACAGTACACTTTTGAATGCCATGTGAGAGAGCATGGAAAAAAAAGCCGCCGCCATTCCTTTTCCCATTACATCGCATATCATGAACCACAGGGTATTATCATCTGTCTTGAGAAAAGCCAGATGGTCGCCGCCGACAAGCAGGGCGGGTTCAGTTTTTGAAAATAAACTGAGCCCTTCCATGTCAGGGGCTTTTGCGGGGAGGAAGTTTCTGTAGAGATTTACAGCTGTCTGCATTTCCTTCTTTGTCATATTTGAACCGGCTGTCTGCGAGGAAATGAAAGGGTAGTAGTCGCTGTTGTCTTTCAGTGGCACCGGAAGTTTCTTTACCATGAGAAGGATATTTGTATTTCCATCCTGAAAAAAAGCCACTTCATCCATTGAAGAATATATCATGAAAAGACCTCTGCCGTGTTCGGGAATGTCTTCAATTTTTTCCCAATCCATTTCCGGGATTTCATCCTGAGGAGGAGGCGTAAAAGCTATTCCCGTGTTTATCAGAGAGAATTTTATGGAATCCTGTTCACAGCTTATACTGAATTCTATGGGTTTTCCTTCAATGCATTTATAGGCGTGTTCGACAATATTATTCGCGGCTTCCACTACGGCAAGCTCAATTTCGAGAAGCTCTTTGGGCGTGAAATATTTCCGGCATGCCTTGAGGCAAAAATCCGCTATCTTCCGTACATTTTCGAAAGAACTGGAGACACATATTCTCCGTTGTTCGCCCAGCTCCATGTTCAGCCATTCATTATTTTTTCAGCTTTTTCAAGTGAGTCGTAAATATCGAATATCCGATATAATTTTGTAAGCTCGAATATTTGACTTACCTGCGGTGAAAGGCAAACCAGTGCCAGCTTTTTATTGGACTGGGCGGCTGTTTTGAGTATGCTTACAAGCGACCCAAGACCGGCACTGTCTATGAAAAGCGTATTTGAAAAGTTGACTATTATTCCTACGGGAGTCTGCTCCAACACTGAAAGAGCTTCTGTCTTGAACTCTGCCACATTGGAGGCATCAAGCCTTTTGGATATTTTGACCATATTTTTCTGGGCAGCCATAGTTTGTAATTCCTGTATTCATTTTAGTAAAAAATAAAGCAAAAACTTAAAGTGACGATAATAATAACCCTCTGCTTGAATTTATGCAACTTTAAGAATAATATAATATTGAAAAAAGGGCTATGAGAGTTTTTTGATTTTTGTTCCGTTTTTTCTGATTCGTAACTTAAACCAGAGGTGGTCGAAATGCAGGAAAATAAAGCAGAAAGTCTATGCGGCGTAAAAAATTATCTCCGGAAAGAATTTGAGCTTGATGATAATGACGTAGAGGAGATGATAGATGAGTATTTTAAAAACATGGACTCTCTTATAGAAAAAGGCGGGGAACAGTCCCGTGGCGCCGCCTGGGGCGAACTTGCGCGTACCGGACATTCAATCAAAGGAGCTTCCGCCAATATAGGCGCTAATATAATGTCTGAAACAGGCAAAGCCCTTGAGCTGGGCGCCAGAGAAGAAAAAAAAGACGAATGCGAGCAGGCCCTTAAAAAACTCAGGGCGGACTTTGACAATTTAAGGGAACAGCGGGTGAATGAATAACAGTGAGAAAGCTCCTAAAAGGCTTCTTGAGATTTACTCTGCCCTGAATGGAAAATACGGACGTCTGCTTTGTCCTTTAAAATCTTCAAATCCCCTGCAATTGATGGTCGCCACAATACTGTCCGCGCAGTGTACGGACAAAAGGGTTAACCAGGTAACGGAACTGCTTTTCAAAAAATACAGAAATGTGAAAGACTTTGCCGGCGCCTCACAGGAAGAGCTTGAAGCGATAATCAGGCCCGTGGGATATTATCACGCCAAGGCATCAAATATAATAAAAAGCTGCCGCATGCTGATAAAGGATTTTAGCGGCAAAGTGCCAGCTTCGATGGAAATGCTGATTTTGCTTCCCGGTGTCGGACGCAAAACAGCGAATGTAATATTGGGAAACGCTTTTGCCGTCCCAGGTTTTCCGGTGGACACCCATGTCAAAAGGCTTATGAACAGAATTGGAATTGTTAAAAATGAGGAAAGTCCGGAAAAAATAGAATTTGCCGTCACAAGCCTGATGCCCGATAAATATTGGACAGATTTTTCACATCTCCTCATTGCTCACGGCAGAAACCGCTGCAAAGCCAGGCGTCCTGACTGTGCAAACTGTGAAATAAGGAAACTCTGTGATTACAAGGAAAAAAAATCATGAAAGTTCTGAAACATAAATTCCGCCAGATAAAAAAATTACCTGTATGGGCGTTCTTTCCTGTTGCCGTGCTGCTCAAGTGCTTCAAATCATGCATGAGAATCCAAATTTCAGGTACGGAACACTATCTGACTGGAAAACCCATAGTTTCTGTCACCTGGCATAACAGGCTTATATTTTTCCCTCTTATGTTTCCCCGCCGGGAGAGGAAAAAATCAGTGGCGCTTGTCAGCGCTTCCAGAGACGGACAATACATAACCGATCTTCTGAAACACTTCGGAGTGAAAAGCATAAGAGGCTCCACGTCCAGAAAAGCCGCGGCTGTGCTTCACGAAGCCATAAAGTGCGTAAAAGAAGGATATAATGTCAGCTTTACACCGGACGGACCACGGGGGCCAAAATATAAAATGGGCCGCGGCCCCATATATCTTGCCAGCATGACAGGGGCCCTCATAGTTCCCATGTCCGTCAATGCTTCAGACTATTGGGAATTAAAAAGTTGGGACCGTTTTCAGATACCGAAACCCTGGGCCCGCCTTACTGTCATTGTCGGAAAAGGAATTGCGATCCCTCCTGACCTGGATGATGAAGGTATAGAAAAGTGGCGCGTCATCGTTGAAAAAAGCCTTATGGAAATGACTTCCGATAAAAAATAAACAAATGAAAAATACAAAGAACCCTGAATTGCTCGCTCCGGCTGGAGATTTGGCGTCGGCGTTGACGGCATTTGACTGCGGCGCCGATGCCGTTTACGCTGGACTTTCATGTTTTAACGCCCGCGAACGCGCTGACAATTTATCCATTGATGAAATGTCAAAGTTGCTTGAGTATTCCCGCAGAAACCGCAAAAAAGTATATATAACTTTCAATACCCTGATCAAAGAGGCTGAACTGGAAGAAGCCGCCGGGATGATTGCCGATTTATACAGGCTCCGCCCGGATGCTCTGATTGTTCAGGATCTGGGGATTTTGCGTCTGATAAGGGATTATTTTCCAAGGATTGAAATACACGCTTCCACTCAGATGGGCATACACAACAGCGCGGGCGTAAAATTTGCCGCCCTCTCCGGTGTTAAAAGGGTAATTCTCGAACGTCAACTCACACTTGAGGAAATAAAAGCAATTGCCATTTCTTCCGATCTCGAACTGGAAGTTTTTGTTCATGGCGCTTTGTGTTGCAGTCTTTCGGGACAGTGCCTTTTTTCCTCATGGATAGGAGGATGGAGCGGAAATCGCGGCAAATGCAAACAGCCTTGCAGAAGGCGTTTCTACGCTTCCGACAGGGACGCCTTTTATCTTTCCTCCGGCGACCTCTGCTCACTCGAAATGATCCCGGAATTCAGAAAAATCGGCATAGCTTCCCTGAAAATCGAAGGCAGGCTCAGAAAATCCGATTATGTAAAAAATGTGGTTTCCGCCTACCGCATGGCTTTGGACGCCGCTCCCGGAGAAGAAAACGCCGTTTTCAGAAAGGCCGGGGATATTCTCATGAACATACCGGGACGGAAATTCATAATGCCATTGAAAAACAGTTCCTCGTTTTCAGGCTTCATCCGACATACTGAAAGCGGCGCGCAGGGCAAACTCTGCGGTACGGCAGTCAGTCCGGACAGAAACGGTTTTTACGCTCTTCTTTCCGGCAGGCTTCACCTTGGAGACAGAGTGCGCGTACAAAACGCGGACTGCGAAGACGAGGCCGTATCCATACTCGTAACAAAAATGAATCTTGACGGTCTTCCCGCTAAAAAAGCACTTAAAGGGCAGGAATGCTATATCTTTTCAGATAAGCGTGTTACCAAAAATTCTTCCATCTTCAGGGTGGGTGAAAGCTGGGATGCCATGAAGTCCAGAACAGACGCGCTGCCTCTTTCCAGAACAGCGCTGGATATTTTCATCGCCGTGAACACTGACGGATTTAAAATTTCGGTTACAAATCCGGGAACAGAAAAATCATGGCATAAAAAAATAAACATTGAAAATGCCATGAAGCATTCTCTGTCACAGGAAGCGCTTGCCAATGAATTCAAGGCCAGCCGTTCGGAAACTTTTGAAAGCGGAAAAATCGAAACGGAAATAAGCGGCAGCCTCTTTCTTCCTTCGAGCGAACTGAAACGGATAAGGCGTGAATTCTGGGAATGGGTGGATATCAATATAAAGCCCGAAGAGATGAAAGGCTCGCATTCTTCGATGCTCCGGAATTTCCTTGACAATTATAAAAAAAGCGGGCCTTTACAGACTGCTTCTCCAATACTGACGGTTCACGGCACTGTAAATGCCCCGGGTACTGAAAAGCCTATCCGTTCTGATTATCTCCATGAGATTAACGATAAGACCGATGAAATAATATTACCTCATTTCTGCCCCGAAGCAAAACTCCGTGAACTTGCAGGGCTTATTAAAAATTCCTATAGCCGCGGTATAAGAAAATATCGTATTACTTCGTTGTACGGCATCTGTCTTTTAGCGGACTATCATGATATAAAAATTTCCTCATCCTTTCCTCTTCCGGTATGCAATTCGCTCGCGGCAGAAGAGCTGAAAAGTCGCGGCTTTGATAAAACACAGGCATGGATTGAGCTGGAAAAAGATGCCCTTGAACGACTTATTTCCAAATCCTCATTGCCTCTTGAAATTTATCGCGGTGGAACGCCTTTTATATTATGTACCCGTGCTGAAACCGCCATTGAAGGAAGCGTCAGGGACGCCGCCGGAAACAGGTTCACAATCAAAAAAGACAAATTCACAGGCCTCTGTTTTATCTATCCTGAAGAAGCTTTTTTTATTCCTGCTGTCAATGGGGCCTCGGCAGAGTTTTATTCTTCTGATGACATTTCGGTAAATGAAAAGCTCACCTCACCTTTCAACTTCAACCGCATTTTTGCTTAAACTTTTCTTTTCCAATTTTCGCGAGTGAATTTTTATTAATCCTGAGAATTGGAATATCTCATAAAGCTTTCCTGTTACTATTATTTGAACACGAATTCAGCTTAAAACGGTAAAAATACAAAAGAATGGCATTGCATATGCTAATATGGAAACATACTTAAAGGTTTTTAAGGCAGTAACTGGGAAAAAGCGGAGGGGTACTATGGATTCTGAAAACAAGGAAAACAAAAAGGTGGAAGTAATAAACGTTACCGTTATTGATGTAATGGCGATAATGACGATATTTTTAATGATTTGCGCGTTCTGTACGAATTTTTTCACGGTGAATATTAATATTTGAAAATTACATTTCAGATTTATGATTCAATGTTCAGTTAAAAGGGAGAGTGGACAAAGTTACTCGAGTTGATCAGTTTTAAATCAAGTAAGAGTGATCATAAATCTGAAATGTTTTTAGATATGCCAATGGGCCGTTTGCATAAGGGTGGAAATTTATGCAAGCGGCCCGGTTTTTTTTGCAAAGCGGAATTACTGTTTTTTCGCTGAAAAAATCATGGTTTTCTTCCATCTTTTCGATGGCTGGGTCATAAGATACATGTTGCCGTGCTCATCAAGCATCACGATTCCATCCCTGTTCGGAAGATATTCGGCAAGGATAATAGGAGCGTATGTAGCAGGTTTCACATTTTTTGGCGCGAAAGTCGCAATTTCATCAAGTGACGGGACTGATAGGACAACTATGTTTCCTTTGTTCTCTCTTCCAACCGTCAGAATATTGTTTTTAGGATTAAAAAAAAGTACATTCCCGTAAAAATCCGATATAATTTTCTGAACGTCCCCCCTTAGGAATAGTACTTTTTCATCCTGAGAACTGATGGCCATCATGCGGCTGTCTCCGGCAAAGAGTATTTTATCGGCGTTAAATCCATCGGGCAGATTGACAGTTTTAAGGAGCGTGTAATTTTTGTAATTGAAAATCTCAAGGATATTTTCTCCGGCCACGGCCAGTATGGAGTTATCGGCAGAGGAAGTGGCGGAACCTCCTTTGCTTTTACTCTTCAGAATTTTAGGTTTCTTCTGAAAATCCTGCGCGTTAAAAATGTAGATATCATTGTTTTCCGCTGATTTTGCGAATAGCCTTTCTCCCGAGCTGTCGCAGGCCAGGGATGATATCTGGTCCTTTATGAGATTTGAAGCTGAAATAATGTTTCCTGATTTACAATCCACGAGCAGCAAGCTGTGAGGCTGTTTGAGGGAAAGCTGTTTTTCCGCCCAGCAGATTATATATTCAGTTGTCGGCACGTAGCATATTCTGCTGATTTTTCTGTCAAGTTCTATTATTCTTACAATGTTCCAGTTATATGTATTTACAAAAACAATTCTGCTTCCGTAGGGACCGTCATCTTTTCCCGTTGTCTCTACTATGGCTATCAGACTGAGGTCAGGGCTGAGGTTGGCGTCCGGAAGCCATGGCCCTCCGATGCCTTTATAACGCCATTGCGGTTTCCATTCGATTACTTTGTCGGAGAGGGCTATTTTAGCCGCTGTAGAAGAAGGAGGAGTGGAGGACTCGCCTTTTTTCTTTGATGATTTAGCGGTTTTTTCGGAATTTGATATATCGCTCTTTTTCTCAATTATTACGTTTTGTCTGTCATTTTCTATTTTGGGTTTTTCCTTGGAATCGTCCCAATTTTTCACTTTAATTTTAGAGAAAGAACCCTCTTCACTGTCTTCGGCGGTCCCATTCTTTTTTTCCTCATTGTCCTGCCGATATTGGGTCTTAGTCCCTTCCGTTTTTGCCTGTCCGTAAGAAGAAAAAACCAGCGCGAAAACCGAAACTGTCAGAAAAAAGTGTTTTAAAAACGACATAATTATAGCCCTCAATTTCCCGGAGTTTTGAAAATTACTATATCTAATATGCTCCATATCCATATTAAAAGGCAAATGAAAAATGAAATAATAATCCTGTAAATGTCAGGTTTTACCAGAGAAACCCCGCTGTCCAGCAAAAGGGTTGCTATATTAATATAAAGCGGGCTTACGACTTCCCAAATCAGCCAGATAAAAGCCGCCAGGCAACCGATTATCTGTAAAGAACCCCTTATCCAACGCCGCAACATCAACTGTCCGATGCCCGGGAAGAAGAGATTCATCATGATATAGATGTTCTGTTTTTTCATTATCCGAAAAACGAAGTTCTAATGATGTGTTTTTTCTTTTCTCGCGTTGCTGAGTTTGTCCATGAAGCCGCCCTGCTTGAACTCGCTTATCCAGTTCCGCAGTATCAACCAGCCGCCGAAGCGCATGACGCTGTTCCTCCATGATTTGTACCATGAAGCCCAGCCGCTTCTCAGGTTGTGCAACCTGAAAAAAAGCATCGGAAATGAAATTATATGAAAGCCTATTGAAAACATATCCTTAAAACGGTAAAACAGGCCCATGATTTTGCGCGTCGAGGCAAGCATGTCCTCAGGGGTCATGGGGGCGTCGGGCATGAAAAGAGGGAAATTGCCGTCATAGTATTCCCACCCCACATGTTCTTTTGAAAAAACACGGTTTTCTTCCTGAAGGCGTTTAGTCATTTCAGTGCCCGGCAGAGGCACTGGGAGGAGTACCTGCAATGTGTCTAGACGGGCCTTTTTTATGAAGCGTCTGAAATGCCTGACCCTTTCCTTTGCCGACATATGCATTTCAATGCCCTTTCTGAAAGGATAACCGAAAATAAACATCCCATGCACCAGAAATCCCTGCTTGTGGAATTTGCGTGTCATTTCAACCATATCTTCGGGCTTCAAATGTTTGTTCATGGCTTTCAGTTCATCAGGAATAGGTGATTCAAAGCCGATTGCCACCATTCGTATTCCGGCTTCCCTCATGGCGCTCAGGAGCTCCGTATCATTGGCCTTGTCCAAGCGTATCTGAACGGATATGAAAAAGGATGTGTTTATTTTTTCCTGATATTCCTTTATGAGCCTGCAGAAACGCAGAGTCTCTTCGCGGTCCTGCCCGAAGAGATCATCCACAATGAAAAAATCAGTCGCGCTCCATCTTTCGACGACAGACATGAATTGTTCAAGCAGTCTTTCCGGGCTGGCGTAACGAGCTTTGCCCTTGACCGTGCAGAATTCGCAATTCATGCCGCAGCCTCTTACTCTGGAAACAGGAAAAAGAGAGATTTTCGCATAACGAATAAGGGAGAAGTCAGGTATCGGAAAATTCTCGAATTCCTGTATTGGCGGACGTTCCGCAGTTTTGACGAGTTGCCCGTTTTCCATGAAAGCGAGCCCTGCCACTTCTCCGATCCCTTTTCCTGAGATGAGTGCGGGAAGGCATTCCCTGATGCTGTAATCCGCTTCGCCCAGAAGTATCACATCAATGTTGTTAAGCAGGCCGTCCTTCATGTTTTCGTCAACGAAATGCTGTCCTCCGGCAATGGTATGCACGCCCATTTTTTTGTATTCGGACGCCAGTTCGTAAAGCCTCGGAATGGTACTGCTGAGGCCTCCGTAAAAACCGACTACATCCGCAGGCCTTAATTCCTGAAGCACTTTGTGGTCAGGCATGTTATCGGGAGTCTTGGGGCCGTGTCTGCGGTAATTGTTTTCGTCTATGACTTCCACATCCCAGCCGGGCATTTTATTGACTACGCTCGCGATATATACGGGGCCCAAAGCGGTTGTTTTGCGGGCTATCCGGGAATAAATATTAAAAGCCGGAAATGAGGGTACTACGATTCTTAAACGGCGGCGTTTTTCGTTCAAATTTCCGTATTGAGTTTCCATTTTGCCTTTCTCCTTAACAGTGTTGAATACTGTTAGATGCTGAGATACCCTTGGTAAATTTTAAATATCGGAAGCGTCGAGAAAGCCGGTAACGGTATTTCTTCTTTCTTACATGGCACCCGTATAAGGTATAAAGAGACTATATATCTTATACAGATACTATATACTGTGATTTTCACTATTCAAAATATTCAGCGGCGGAAAGGGAATATTTTTCCGCAAAATAATAATATTTCAGCAATGCGGATAAGTCGGCTTACTGGTCTGATTTCGCGTCCTGCAATATCTGCAGATCGGTCCTGGGATAATCGTAGATTTTTACTTCGTCATTCTTCCAGGAAAACTATACTGTAACTCTTAACTAATTCTTTCGGGACTGTTATGCGGAAAAGTCCGTTCCCGATCGATTCCGATTTTACCGGTTTGAAGCCTTGCCATTCAGGAGAAGATACCATCGCTTTGCTGAGTTTAGACAGAGCGATATCAAATACGATATTTTCCTTAAGTTCAGGCCATGCCGGAGACTGAGCACTTCCCGGTATTATCTGTCCGAGCTTCATATTAACGCCTGTGGCGTTCAGAAAAT
>Ga0209417_1002797_pt1 | contig 25309 bp, 32 predicted proteins | sample RifGroF2_FD_184002 | JGI IMG/M metagenome (GOLD analysis project Ga0209417, IMG submission 184002) | Groundwater microbial communities from Rifle, Colorado, USA - Groundwater F2 (SPAdes) (version 2) | ecosystem: Environmental > Aquatic > Deep subsurface > Groundwater | place: Rifle, Colorado... | reverse complement strand
GCCGCTAAAAAAGTATCCGAAATGAGAACAGAATTATTTAAAAACATTAAGAGAATATGATATGATTTGGGTGTAATTTAGTGATTGGAAAATACTTATCTCTATAAAAAAAAGTCACCCCGGCCGGAGTCGAGGCGACTCTGTGGCGCGGGGCGATGGATGAATGGTCTTGGGCTAGTCGCAGTTGGCGCACTTGCCGTTTCGGATGGGGTAGCCACACTTGTCGTGGATACCGTCATCCCCGGGCTTAAGCACCATCCCGACTGGGAAGCTCTTGTGTTGTCCCAGGTCGCAGTTAATGCACTTGCCGTTTCGGATGGGGTAGCCACATTTATCGTGCCTTTCCTCGTTCATAAAGTACTCCTCTTTATTTTTCTATCATATTTTAGTTTAAAAACCAAGCCAAATACTATAAACATAGTTCTTGTACCACTTTTGATTAATTTGATAAAAAGGCATTTTTGTACTATTGTAAATACAACGATTGCGAGATCGTCTAATGGTAGGACTACGGTTTCTGGAACCGTGTATCTTGGTTCGAATCCAAGTCTCGCAGCCAGCACTTTTTCTGTGATTTGTTATAATAAAAATATGGAAAAATATAACAAACTAGTAAGAGACAAAATTCCATATATTTTGGATAAAAAGGGAACTCTTTATGAAAAGAGAATTGCTACACCAGAAGAATACAAAACAGAGTTAATTAAAAAACTTGAAGAAGAAACAAGAGAATTTTCTGAAGCAGGAAGTTCTGAAGAATTGGCGGATGTCATAGAAGTGATTGAGGCATTAAAAAAATTACCAGAATATGCAAATGTAGAAGAATTAAGAAAGAAAAAAGCTGAAGAAAGGGGGACTTTTAGTCAGAGGATAATTCTGAAAGGAGAGAAAGATTAGCTGTGTCAAACATCGGGTGTTTGACAGGTAGTTATTTAGTTGTATGTATATAATATTTATATGAAAAAATCTGTTTACGAAAAAAATACTGAAGTTTACAATAAACTAGGTAAAAAATATTTAGATGATAGTAAAAAAATTATTCCAGTAGAACGATTACCTTTTTCAAAGTTATTTAAAAAAGGTAACAGTATTTTAGATTTGGGTTGCGGAGGAGGAAGAGACGCAAAATTTTTTACTAATAAAGGTTTAAAGGTCACCGGCATTGATTCTTCTTCTGTTCTTATAAAATTAGCTCGCAAGGAAGCGCCCAAAGCAATTTTTAAATGTGTTGATTTACTTAAGATAAATTTTCCAAGAGAAACTTTTGATGGTATTTGGGCAGAAGCAGTTTTGCTCCATTTAAAAAGAAGAGATATCCCAAGAGCTTTAAAAAAACTTCGGCACATTTTAAAACAAAACGGGCTTTTTTATGTTAGAGTGAAACAAGGAAAAGGAGAGGCTTATGTTAAAGAAAAACTTTCAGGTTGGCAAGAAAGATTTTACACTTACTTTTCAAAAAGAGAGATAGAAACTTTATTAAAAAATGAAGGTTTTAAAATAGTTTATTCAAAGTTGTTACCCGACGAACACAAAAGGCCGGATGTTTCGTGGGTCGCAGTTTTGGCAAGGAAATAGGTTCCAACTTTGTCCTACAGTGTTAGCACATCATTTTAGAATGTATATAAAGTATTATATAATGTATTATATACATATGCCTACCCAAAAATTAAAAAATAATAGTGTGCGGAAACTTATTAAACTCGGGAAGGGGTCTCTCGTAGTGTCTTTGCCTGTGACTATCGTGAATTCGCTCAAGTGGAAAGAGAAACAAAAAGTTGTAGTCAAAAAAATCCACGGCGGTGTGCAGATAAAGGATTGGAAGAAATAAAATATCATCACCAGGTTTTGCCTAGCGATGATATTTTTTACTTATTATTTATTGATCTTCGTTTATTTTTTCATTCATAGTCTTTGTGGCGCCGCATCCTTCGCATTTCATAGTATTTCCATCCATTATTTTCATTTCACCACCACAATTTTCACATTTTATATCGTCCATATTTTTTAAATTTAATTGTTTTTAATTTCGACCGATAATACCTTATTTTTACTGTACGATATTGAGCCGTTTTAAAAACAGAATTATTACAGAATTATTTGTTATAATAGAGAGATGAAGAAATTTATTTATAGTCTTTTGCTTTTAGTATTAATAGGTTTTTCTTTATATTTTTTAATTAGAGAGAAAAAAGAAAAGATAGTCAATACAACAGAAGATAGTTATAAAAATGAATATGTCGTTTATAAAAATTCTCTGTATGGTAGAGAATTTACTTACCCTAAATCATGGGGAGAAGTGGTGGTAAAAGAGGGGAATAAAATCTGCCCAGAAGAAGATAGTTATCGCACAGCCGACACACTCAATATTTTTGATCAAGAGTTTTCTTTTTATGAAAAAAAGCTTTCAGGATCAGAAAGTTTTATACAAACTGGTATACGTATTTATGAGCTTGATAGAGAAAAACTAAATAATTGTGGAGATGATTTTCACTTAAAAATTGCACAGAAAGAAATAGATCCTAGAACGATCTCATCCTTTATCTTAAATCCAATTACGACTATAAATGGCTTGTCTGGTATTTACAATATGGAAGCTAGCCGTCTTGATACTGAATCACGCGTACAGTACACTTTTTATATACTAGAAAATTCTAGGATATATATTCTTCAGCCATATATGAGTTTTATTCCTTATTTTGGTTCTAAAGAACTCAATGAAATGGAGCAGGAATTTGAAGGAAATATGACTGCATACATAGAAAAAGGAGATACAGCTGAAAATATTCGATTGTATTTAGAAGAATTCAAAAAAATGGTAGAAAGTTTAAAAATTTTGTAATATTAATTTGTAACGAATTTATTTTAAAGTCGTCTATATAATTATGAGAAATATTTATAAAATAATTATCTTAATATTTGTTCTAACTGTTGTTGGTATTGTTGTATATTTTACAGGCAATGAAACTGAAGTAGAAAAAGTTCCTCCTGTAAGCATAGATAATTCTATCGTAGGATGCTACGTCGCGCATTTACAAAAAGATATTTACACACTTGTCATACAATCGCAAGAGGATGGGAGAGCATTTGGTATGCTTGCTTATAATAATTATCAAAAAGATAGTTCATCTGGATCTTTTGAAGGTACTTTAGTAGATGATATTCTTTTAGGAAATTATTCTTTTGATTCGGAAGGGATGCATTCGGATAGACAAGTAATATTTAAAAAAGTTGGTGCTTCTTTTGTTCAAGGTTTTGGTCCTGTTAAAATAGTTGATAATAAAGAAGTGCTGGAAACAGATAAAATAACTTTTGATTCAAATATCTTTGTTAAGTCGGATGATTGTATTGAAAACTTTACGGACGCTAATGATGTTTTTTCTTTTAGTTACAATCCATTTTTTAAAAGCATCCCCGGTTTTGATAATATACTAACTACAGACTGGAGTATGAATTCAAAACAAAATGGAATACTGCTCGCTAGTGTGATAATACCGAAGACTTATATCTCAAATACAAATTTTTCCAATGCTCGTTTTACAGTCGGCAGATCGACTACTCCGGAAGCAATAAATAGCTGTCTTAATAAAACATTAAGTAGTTATGTCGAAGAAGGAACGTCTGACATCGATGGATATTCTTTTAAAAAATTTATATTTAATGAAGTCGGAGCAGGAAATATTTATGAGACGACTAGCTACAAGGGTATAGTAGATGGAGATTGTTATGCTATTGAATATACTATTCATTCTGTAAATATAGATAACTATCCCAAAGAACAAGGAGTAGTAGAATTTGATGAATCTATCATTCAAAATGATATTGAAAAAATAATTAAGAGTTTCAAATTTCTTATAAATAGTGATTAGAAACTAAACAAGAAAATGGTTCTTGTTTATGTGAAACTATCTATAGTTTTGCAATTTTGATATAATCAAATTTATGAATAAAGACAAAAGGATTGTTGTCAGAGTTAGGGGGATTGTACTCCATGAAAATGAATTGCTCGGAGTCAGACACCCTCATAACTTAAATTTTATTGCTTTACCTGGCGGACACCTGGAGTGGGGAGAAGACGTAAAAGAATGTTTACAACGAGAGATTACTGAAGAACTTGGGATTAATCCTGAGATTGGAAGATTGCTCTATGTCTATAATTTTATTGAAAATGATACACAATCAGTAGAATTTTTATTTGAAATCACTAATTCTAGTGAATTTAAAAATATTGATAATGTCGAGAGAACGCATGCTCATGAGATTGCAGAAGTGTGTTGGGTAAAATCAAATGACGAGAGAATTCTTTTGCCTAAAATAGTTTGGGAAGATTTTAAAAAAGGGGACATTATCTCTGATAAGATTCGGTATATCAATAATAAATAATTTATATTATGCCAGAAAAATTCGAAACATATAAACCTGAACCTGCTTTAGTTTCCAACTTTCTGGCGATAAGAGAAAAACCTAAAGTGAACCCCCTTGTGACTGACTTTCCAGAAGATTTTTATGACAAGAAATCTCGTGAACATTCTTTTGAAGAAGCAGAAAATGCGTTTGAATTTGTTTTTGATAAAAAGAAACTTCTGCATCATCTTGAACAGAAAAAAAATAAGGAGAGTTTTGCTTATCTAAAACAGGTCAGGCGTCACGGGTTGATTTTAAGGGATTTGTATAGATTTTTTGATGTAAGTCATCAGTGTGTTGAGAAATTAAATAGATTAATGTGTTCGCTTGGCGAATATAATGATAGTTATTGGGTGTCTCCCCAAGAAGAATTAAAAAAAGAAATTTCCGAGAGCTTAGATAACTTGGAATTTCCTGTAAATTTTGATGAGAGTTTAAAATTTAAAGAATATGTAGAAGGTGTTTTATTAGAAATACAAGATATTCTGAAAGAGAAACAACTTCCAGTGGAAAAATTTCATACTTTAAGAAAAAGGATTAGATCATTTGCAAGTCTTGTGCAACCAGCAGCCGCAGAAAATTGTGGAGGAAATTTCCACTGGCTTTTCTTTTCTCTTTTTAAGTTGTCAGGAGAAATGGGAGACCACCATGATGATTTAATTTTAAAAGGATTAAATGGGGAAATTAATTATCATGAATCAGTCGTAGATGTTGATCCACGTATTATATCTGAATTTGAGAAATTGAAACCTTTTATTGAGAAAGTGTGTGGTTTAAAAAAGTAATTCTGACTTCATATTATTTTATTTGTCAAACACCCGATGTTTGACAGTTTAGTATTGCTGAATATATAATAAAAATATGAATAGAGAAAATATTTCCGTAAATGAGTACTATCATATTTATAATAGAGGAGTAGGTAAAAAAATAATTTTCAAGGATGACAGGGATCGAATTAGATTTTTATTTTTAATTTTATATTTTCAAGGAGAAAATAATTTTCCACAAATCTCTAGGATTGTATCTTCCTATTTCAAACATCGGGTGTTTGACAGTATAAATAGTGACATAAAAAATGAACTTATATCAAATAGATTTGTAGAGCTATCTGGTTTTGCTTTGATGCCTAATCATTTTCATCTTATTGTTAAAGAAACAAAAGAGAAAGGAATAGGCAAATATATGCAACGTGTCTTAAATTCTTATACAAAATATTTTAATACTCGCTATGGTGTTTCTGGGCATCTTTTTGAGGGACCATATAAAGCTGTGCACATTGAAGATAATGAGCAACTTTTACACCTTTCTGCTTATGTGCACTTAAATCCAAGGGGATTAAATGAGTGGCGCAGAAATGAAGATAGTTTTCCATGGTCAAGCTATCAAGATTATGTAAAGGAAAATCGTTTCGATGAAATTTTGAAAACTGAAATTATCCTTGAACAATTTAAAAATGGAAGGGAATATAAAAAGTTTGTTCAAACTAGTGGAGCTAAAGAAATTAAAGAAGAGTTAACAATAGACTATTAGACTGTCAAACATCGGGTGTTTGACAGGTAGTTATTTAGTTGTATGTATATAAAGTATTATATAATGTATTATATACATACGTTTATATAAAAGTGATATACTGAGTGAGTATTATTAATTAATTTAATATTTTTATGAAAAAGTTTTTTAAATATGGTTTATTTGTTTTAGTTTTCGTTTTGCCTATGGTTTCTTTCTCTGCTGAATTTAAGGGGGGAGATCAAGTTTCTACGGGGAAAAGTGAAAATATTGTAGATGATGTTTACATGGCGGGTAGTAGTGTATTGAGTGCAGGAAATATCGCAGGAGACCTCATCACTGCAGGAGGAAATATTATTATCAGTGGAAACATCGAACAAGACCTTATTGTAGGCGGTGGTAATGTAAATATTCTTTCAAATATTGGTGATGATGTGCGAGCTTTTGGAGGGACTGTAATTTTATCTGGAGAAGTAAAAGGTGATGTTTTATTGGGTGGTGGACAGATCACAATCAGTGGTCCTGGAATAGGTGGAGATATAGCAATAGCTGGGGGCGTAGTAAATATAGATGCACCAGTAGCTGGAGATGCTTTTATTGCAGGTGGTAATATTTATATCAATTCATCTATCGAAGGTAATGTAAGAATTGAAGCAGAAAAAATAACTCTTGGAAGTGACGCGGTGATAACGGGCGATCTGACTTATAAAGCAAAAGAGGAAATTATAAAAGAAGAGGGATCTACTATATTGGGTACTGTAGATTTTAAGTTGATGGAAAAGAGGGGAGGTTCTGCAAAAATGTTTTGGGTTGTATTTTCAGCTATGCTTTTGTGGAAATTCCTGACATTACTTGCTTGTGCTCTCGTAGTAGGATTGTTGCTTCGTCGTTTCCATAGAGATTTAGCAGGCATAGCTACTGATAGTCCATGGGCTCAAATGGGCAAAGGTCTAGTGACATTGATAATTCTTCCTTTTGTATCTCTCTTTCTTTTTATGACATTAGTGGGTATTCCGTTTGGAATAATTGGTTTGCTTAGTTTTGTTATGATCATAATATTTGCATGGATACTTACACCTATCATAGTAGGAAGCGTCGTTTATCGTTATTTCTCAAAGAGAGATTGGGAAGTCTCATGGAAGACTATACTGCTCGGAGTATTCTTGTTTACACTTTTGGGAATCGTTCCATTTTTGGGATCTTTCGCGCAGATGCTACTCTCGTTTATTACTCTTGGTTCTGTAGTCACTCTAAAGTTTCGAATTCTCAAAGAGTGGAGATAAAAAATATAACAAAAAAAGACTAAACAAAAAAAAGGAAGCAAGGCTTCCTTTTTTTTGTTTATTTATTTAGTAATTCCTCAAAAGCGTTTGGTTGAAAACCAACTATGATTTGACCGTCTATATCTATGACGGGTACACCCATTTGCCCACTCTTCGCTATCATTTCTTGTCCAGCAGCTCTATCATTGCTGACATTTTTATCTTCAAAGGCTACACCTTTATTTTTGAAGTAATCTTTTGCGTAAACACAATAAGGGCAAGTGGTGGTGGAATAAATTATTACTTTGTGATTTTTCATATATTGTTTTTTGTTATTAATAATATTATTTGTATTTACAAATAAAAGTCTTTAAGTCTTTGATAAAATTATCTTTGGGTAATTCATAACAAATTCTTTTACCTTCGCGTGTTTTAATTAATAATTTTTCTTTAGACATAACCTGAAGATGATGAGATGTTGTGGCCACACTAGATCCCAGATCTTTCGCTATATCGGATACGCATATTTTCTTCTTGCTGAAGATAACGCATAGGATTTTAAGTCTATTCTCATCTCCTGCTGTACGTATCAACTTGGCTAACTCATTCAAACGCATATTTGAATGATATACCTATTAACTTTATTTGTCAAATTAAATATAAAAGGAGAGTATTTTACGTAAAAGATGATATATTATATTTAATGATATAATATTTTTATGAGTTTAAATATTAAAACAACGACAAAAATTGAAGAAGCGGCGGACTTCGTAGCTCTTTCTGTGCTAAACCAACTGAAGGCAGGGAAGCGGGTCCTGCTTTTTTTAACCGGTGGTTCATCTATCACTGTAGGAGTGAGAATTGCAGAAATTTTAGAGGATAGGAGTACGGAGAACTTATTAGAAAATTTAACTATTACTCTGACAGATGAGAGGTATGGCCCAGCTGATCATTTTAATTCAAATTATTTTCAGCTTATAGAAAAAGGTTTTAAATTACGACAAGCGAAAATCATTCCGATCTTGATTGACGATGATCGCAATATAACTACAGAAAAATTCGATATAGTCCTAAAGCAAGAATTTGAGAAAGCAGATTATAAAATAGGTTTGTTTGGTATGGGTGTAGATGGACACACAGCAGGGATTTTACCCGATAGTAGTGCTCTTGGTGCAGAGAACTTTGCTCATAGTTACGATACAGCTACATTTTCTCGTATTACTATGACTCCTAAAGCAATAGAAAAACTCGATGAAGTTGTACTTTGGGTGCAGGGTGAAGATAAATGGAAAGTGATAAAAGATTTACAAAAAGATATTGACATTGCTAAACAACCAGCACAGATCTTAAAGAGGGTTTCGTCGTTTACTATATTTACTGATTATAAAAATATATGAAAAAAGAAGTAGCTTACATAATTTTTGGAGCATCTGGAGACTTATCAAAGCGATATTTATTGCCGGCTGTTAAGAGTCTAAAAGATAGAGGTGAGGTGGATACTCTTGTGCCTATTTCTCGTAAAGATTATGATAATTTAAAAAATTTAATAAAAGAGGATGAGGCAAAAATATTTCATTTGGCAATTCCGCCCGAGGCGGTGTCTGATGTCGTAAAAATGATTAGCGAGAACTTCGGCAAAGACGGTATAAAGATAATGCTTGAAAAACCTTTTGGTAATGATTTAAAATCTGCAAAAAGTTTGATAGAGCATATTGATAAATACTTTTCTGAAGAACAGATTTATAGAGTGGACCATTATCTAGCAAAAGAGTCTTTGCAAAAAGTGATCACAGAAAAATGGGATAGAAACAATATATCCAGTATTGAGATAATTGCAATTGAAAAAATAGATATAGAAGGAAGAGTGAATTTTTACGAGCAGACTGGAGCATTGAAAGATTTTGTGCAGAGTCATCTTCTTGAAATGGCATCTGTAGTTCTTTCTGGAAGCTTTGATATTTCTCGTCGAGAAGAAGCATTAAAAAATTTAGAAATTATATGTGATGTAAGCAAGCATGAATGCGTAAGACGAGGCCAATATGAAGGATATCGAGAGGAGGTCGGAAATAAAGATAGTATGATAGAAACATTTGTTTCAATAAACTTGGTATCTAAAGAATCGGCTTGGCGCGGAGTATCTATAACACTGTCTACAGGCAAAGCTTTTGATAAAAAATTAACACAAATAAAAATAAAATATAAAGATGGCAATGAAAAGATTTTTAATATAGAACATGAGCCAAAAGCATACGAGCGTGTGATAAAGGCTACTATATTGAGTGATCATAATTTATTTATTTCTAGTAACGAACTGCTAGAAAGCTGGAGGATTCTTGAAGCAATACAAAAAACTTGGGAACAAAAAAGAAATGATTTAATCATTTATAAAAAAGGGAGCACTCTAGAAGAAGTCTTGAGTATGTAGTGTCTCATTGCAAGAAAGATATTTTTACTCTATACTGTTTTTGCATGAACAGAAAAAAATGGATTTTTATAATAGTTGCAATTTTTCTATTTATTTTATTTTATAATTTTTCTCCATTTTTGGATAGAGTAGTTCGTTATAGCAAAAATAATCAATATGTCGATGCTATCCAAATAGAAAAAAAGTCTATAGTGCCTGTTATTCCGCCATTTGATCCTGTAGCATACGATAAAAAAATAAATGAAATAGCAAATAACCCTGCCCCTGAAGAATCTACTACTAAAATTGTGAAAGATCCAAAGACTGGAGTGGAGACTACTGTAATTGTTCCCCCAAAACCTACTCCACCAAATATCTGGCCGATTAAAACTGTATATCCAAACGCTGGAGCGATTTTGCCTTTCAATCGTATAATTGCTTATTATGGAAATTTATATTCTACAAAAATGGGAGTGCTCGGTGAATATAAAGAAGAAGATATGCTCGGAAGATTAAAAGTAGAAGTAGATAAATGGAATACTGCTGATCCAGAGACCCCTGTTGTGCCTGCACTACATTATATTGCAGTTGTTGCACAAGGTAGTGCTGGTAAAGATGGTAAATATAGAGCTAGGATGCCATCTACTGAGATAGACAAAGTTTTAGCCATTGCAGAGAAAATAAATGCTATCGTTTTTCTTGATATTCAACCTGGCTTTTCAAACGTAGAAACAGAGGTTCCACTTTTAGAAAAATATTTAAAATTACCAAATGTGCATTTGGGTATTGATCCGGAATTTTCTATGAAAGGGGACATTCGTCCAGGGAAAGTAGTGGGGACTTTGGATGCAGCAGATATAAATTTTGCTTCAAATTATTTGGCAAAAATTGTAAAAGAAAATAATCTTACACCAAAAGTTTTGGTCATTCATCGTTATACACAAAAGATGGTTACCAATTATAGATTAATAAAACCATTACCAGAAGTTCAAATAGTGATGCATATGGACGGTTGGGGAGGGCAAGCCAAAAAGATAAATACATATAAGCAATTTGTTTATAAAGAGCCTGTGCAGTTTACTGGTTTTAAATTATTTTACAAAAATGATGTATTTGATCCAGGCACGGTGCTTATGACGCCTGAAAGTCTCTTAAAATTGAGCCCACAACCGCTCTATATACAGTATCAGTAAAGTGGTATAATGAGGTGGATAATTTTTATGGATTCAAAAGAAGAAAAAACTTGGAGAGAAGTGAAATATAGTCAAAAATTTTTAAATGCATTTCGAGGTATGTATATCGTTTGGAAGACTACCAGACTCATATCTGTACATGTGTTTTGTGCAGTTGCTGTAATAATTGCTGGATTTTATTTTAATATTTATGCTATTGAGTGGGTCGCTTTAATTTTTGCTATTGGTCTCGTATTTGTTTCTGAATCGTTTAATACAGCGATAGAGATAGACATAGATCTGACTTCTCCAGAATATCATCCATATGCTAGAGACACGAAAGATGTAGCAGCTGCAGCAGTGCTTTTATCTGTATTTGTTTCAATAATAATTGGATTAATAATTTTCTTGCCAAAGGTTTTCTAAATTGTTAAAATGAGTAATGGATAAAAATATAAAAATTTTCGTTTCAGTTATAATTCTTTTAATTTTAGGAACAATCACTACTGTATTGTTGCGGTCAGACAGTAGTACTTCTTCTCTACCAGGAGAATATGATGCTTTTGCTACATGTTTGAAAGACGAAGGAGCAGTATTTTATGGAGCTTTTTGGTGTTCTCATTGTCAAAATACAAAAAAAATGTTTGGTTCTTCTCAAAGATTATTGCCTTACGTAGAATGTTCTACATCTGATGGTAGATCTCAAGTCCAAGCATGTGCAGATAAAAATATAACTAGTTATCCTACTTGGGAATTTGCTGATGGGTCTAGGCTGTTGGGAGAAGTGACGATGGAACAGTTGTCAGAAAAGACTTCTTGTCAGTTGCCTAAATAAAACTAATATGAATTTAGATACTCTTTACTATTTGAATTTATTTCTTGGTTTGGGAACTATTATTTTGCAAGTTCTTTCTATCGTCGCACTTTTTTTGCTTTTTTTTATTCCTAAAGAAAAAAATAAAAATTTTTATTTAGATTTTATAGATAAACATTTTCTCATTTTAAGTTTTTTAATAGCTTTGTTTGCTTCAATTTTTCCTCTAGTCTATTCTGAAGTCGCTAATTTTCTTCCTTGTTATTTATGTTGGTGGCAGAGAATTTTTATGTTTCCTCTGGTGTTTATGTTTGGTGTAGCATTGTGGAATAAAGATAGAAAAATAATTAGCTATGCACTGCCTCTCGCTTGTATCGGATTTTTATTGTCTGCTTATCAGAATTTTTTCTATTATTTTGGTCAAAGTTCTAATTTACCTTGTGATGCGTCAGGAGTATCTTGTTATCAAAAATTAGTCTCTGTTTTTGGAGGATACATATCAATTCCTATGATGGCCATCACTGCTTTTCTTTCCATTTTAACTCTTTTATCAGTTGCTCATTTTTATAGAAAAGAGATATAATATAGATTATTAGATAATTTATTTAATTTTATGGGAAAAGGAAATAATGCATATAGGAAGGATGTAAAAAAGCCAAAAAAGGCAAAGAAGAAATAATGCTTGATTTTAGTTCTAAAGAAAAGAAACTTTTAAAAAAGTTGGCCACTCCAGCTTTAGTGCAGGATTTTTTAAATGGGCTACAATTTAATTTTGAGTTAAAGGGGGAGACACTTACGTCGCCTCTTTTTTCTTTGCGTCGAGGCAGTGTGCATTGTTTTGAGGGTGCATTGCTCGGAGCTTATATTTTATCGCTACACGGCTTTAAGCCGTATATTTTACACTTAAAGACTACGAGAGGAGATTATGATCATGTAATTGCTCCATTTAAGGTAGATGGGCTCTGGGGCGCATTGTCAAAGACGAATCATGCTGTTTTGAGGTATAGAGAGCCAATTTATAAAAATATTCGTGAGTTAGTCATGTCTTATTTTCATGAATATTTTTTGGATAATGGACAAAAAACCTTAAGACAATATTCAAGTTTGCTTAATTTAGATACTTTTGAAAAAGATTGGGAGAAAGAAGATGGAGATCTATGGGGCATAGATGAAGAACTCGATAAAATAAAGCATTATGATATCTTACCAAAACATCATATCAAAAAACTCCGCAAAGCAGATAAGATAGAAATAAATGCAGGAAAAATAGTAGAGTGGAGAAAATAAACATTTCTTACTCTTTGGATTTTGTCTTTATTTTAGATAAAAATTTTAAATAGAGCGAAGAGAAGAATAAGCCCGGATACTGTACTTAAAATTATAGGTAAGTCCGCAGGTCTCTTTTTTTCAGGTAGAGTATTCGCTGTGGTGGCAGTAAGCGAGTCAGGAGTTATTTTTGTCGTGTCTGTAACTATCAACGACTCCACTTTTTTTTCTATTGATGATCTTGTAGCTACGGTTGTTTTTTTAATAGGAAAAGGAGAAGTATTCGGAACAATAGGAATCATTTCGACCACAGGTGAAACTACAGATGGTGCTGGAATTGTATCAAATTCGTTTTCTTCTTTATTTGAATCACTGCTTGATTTTGAATCATCATTTTCGTTGTTTTTTTCTTTTGGTTTAGAAACGGATTCCATAATTTCACTCCATGGTTTTCCTAGTACAGCTGGAATTGCATAACTTGTAGTCCAAATAATATCTTCTAAATTTTCCGAGGATGGAAGTATTGCCCCATTATTATTTGCATTTTTTTGTTGTTCTGCTAAATAATTCAATCCGTTTTTACTATTTTTTGTCCAGGATGCTCCAAGTGCTGATTCTGCCTGTACGGCCCAGCTAGTGGAAGAAATATTTCCCCATCCGCCATTACTTGCTTGTGTATTTTTTAAATAAGTTCTAGCCATTGAGAGAGCATCCGTTACCCCATCAACTGAATCAAAAGGTACTAGGGCAGCAATTGCTGCTGCTGTGATATCTACACTTCCTTCCCATGAGCCATCAATATTTTGTTTTCCAAGTATGAAATTAATAGCTTTTATAATTATATCGTCATCTTTATCGTAACCTGCACTCGAAAGAGGGATCAAAGCAAAAATGTCATCATTTACTAAATTTTTCTCTCCAAACTGTGTGCCATCAAATTCATCTGTTATAGATTTGATATAATTTATACCTTCAAATGAATATGGATTTTCTCCAAGACTCATGAGAGCCATCGCTCGTCTTTCGTTGTCGGTAATAAGAGAACTAATTGAATTATTTGACCTTAAATATTCTAAAATAGAATTTAGAGAAGCACCAGATACATTTCCGGCACCGTAAGCAATTGCTACCCAATCTGTATACAGTTCAGAATCACCAAAAGATCCATCTGTGCCCTGTACGCTTTTTAGGTAAGAGATGGCATCAGGAATACTAAATTCGGGAGTTGGCGATCCACCACCTCCGCCTCCGCCAGATGATATCACTGAGACAATTAAGGATTCTGTTGGAAAATAATAATCTTGTTGAATTCCTATATTATACGAACCTTCCGGAATTTCAGAAAATGAAGCTATTCCGTTTACATCAACCAGACTAGTTTGGACTTCTGTCGGAGACCATGTGTTGTTTGGATTAGGCTGAGTTAGACCAACGACACAAGACTCATCTTCAAAAGTAATTTGATTAGTACATGTCGTCCTAGTCAACCAAGTATTATTTTCGTAATCATATTTTTTAGCTGTTACAGTTAGGACATCGGTCGTGTTTATGTTGTTTGAACTTAAGATAACTTTGTTTTGTGACCCAAAATATAAATAGATTATGTCATTACCCACAAGAATATTTTTATCCATCCCGATGAAAGGATAAGAGCCGTTAACCACATATTGCCAATCATAGCATGCAGGATCCGAGTCCAATGGAGTAATACAGTTTAAAAGAAAAGATTCATAAGTATCGTTATAACTTAAATCAGAAATAGAAAAAGCATCGCTTGTATCATCTATTGATTTTAGGATAGCTAAAACACTTTGGGTGTCTACGTCATGTCCATCTATAGAAACTGTGCCAGGTGCAGGAAGCGGAACCGTATTTTCATATATTACCTTATCACCATTTTTGATTATAAATGTTTCAGTTATGGGTACTGGTTCAGGTTCTTCTATTATTTCTTCAGGAGGAGTAATAGCTTCTTCTGATTCTGGAATTTCTTCTTCTGCAAAAGTAGTACTAGTATAAAAATTTCCAAAAGAGAAAACAGTAAAGAAAATTATTAGAAACAAAAAACTCAAATTTATTATTTTTTTCATATTTATTTTAATTTCCACTCAATAATATCGCCATTCTTGAGTAGATATTTGGAGACTCCGACAGTAGCCTCTTTTCCATTTACATAATAAAATAGATACCTTCCATCACTTGAATGTAATTTTTCAATGCTAGTAACAAAAAATCCGAGTCCTGGATAATTTTTGCCCGAGAATGATATTTTATTTTCAGTTTTTGCTTCTATTAATGCGTTATAAAAAGTAGTGTTTGGTATAACAGATAAATATATTTTTTCTTCTCCGACAATAACTGTTATTTTTTCTTTATTCTCTTTCGAGGTAGATTGGATTTTAGCCGGTGTTGTTGGTGTAGTCTGTATAGATTGAGGTGGTCTTTGAATTTCTGTCTCAAAGATTTTGTTTACAGATTCTGTGGTGACGGCTATTTCTTCTTGTTTTTTATTATAATTTGTAAAAAATACTGTAATAATAATTAAAGTAATTAAAACAAATAAACTCAATATTTTATTTTTTTTAATAAATTTTGGCATAAAAAAAATTCTGTCAAAAGTTTTGAGCAGAATTCATAGACCCCAAAAATGGGGAAGGTATCCTGCTCGGGACTAATAAAATGATTGGTATTCGGGCTTGTCCAACTTTTTAAAGTCGGCTTACCGTAGCGGCACTGCACTGGAATCTAACCAGTTTCCCCAAATCATCTGTTATATTTTTAAAAAGGAACTTACTTAGTATATACTTACCTTATAGTATGTCAAAAATAACTGTGGAAAAGACTAAAAAGATTATAAAAATAATGGTTTTTGGGACTTTTGATGGATTACACAAAGGTCATCTTAATTTTTTTAAACAAGCAAAAAATTTGGCGTCTAACTCTTTTTTAATTGTTTCTATTGCTAGAGATAGAAATGTTTTTAGAATAAAAGGGAAGTACCCAGATAAAAATGAAAAGGAAAGAAAAATTTTATTAAGTAAGTGTAATTTGGTTGAAAGGGTAGTATTGGCCGGAGTAAAAGATCATATTTTGCATATTATAAAAAATCGTCCAGATATTATTGCTCTTGGTTATGATCAAAAAGCTTATGTAAAAAATTTAAAAAAAGATTTAAAAAATAAAGGTCTTTTAGTAAAAATAGTTCGTATGAAGCCTTATAAGGAAACCATTTACAAAAATCACTTGCTAAAACTAAAAAGTTAAATATCTGTTCTTTCTATGGTGCTCGATAGATATATACCAACAAACATTAATGCTCCCAAGATAAGAAAAATAAAATTAAAAGATGGAGTAAGTAAAAATACAATAAAAGCGGTAATTGGAGCTAAAACATAAGCTGTAGGTCCAGCATTTCTGTAAACGCTGACGAATTCAGCATTTTCCTTATTTATGTGTTTAAAAAAATAAACATCACTCATTACTTCTATTGTAGCCGCTCCTATTCTTGTACAAAATAGAACCAATGCCCATATCCAGACTTCGTGTTTTGTTATAAAGAAGAGCGATAGAGTAGCGATGGCGGCAATAGAAAATCCAATCATCAACATCCCTCTCTCGCCTTTCTTGTCTGAATATTTTCCAAGAGGGAATTGAGTAAAAACAAATGGCAATAACATAATGGTAAAAATCATACCGATTTCTTTCCAATCGAATCCTAAGTGAGCAGATAGATAAATTGGTGTATATATCACCATCCACGCATAGAAAAATTGCAGAAGAAAGTTTATCTTGTAAGAGCGAGCGAGATTTTTTATAGTAAAGAATTTTTTAAATGATTCTAGTGCAAAGATCTTGTCGTATTTTGGATCTTTTAAATTTCCCAAACTTAACAATGTAGTCAAAAAGAATATACTCATAATGATAAAAGCTATGACGTATATCGTAGAAAAAGAGAACTCTGCAAGTGTTCTACCCGAGAAAAATTGTGCTATCACCCAAGCTAGGTTGACTATAGTCAGGTATAGACCGCGAACTCTTCCAGTAGAAGAATTTTTAGAGAATATCTCCAATATTTCATCTAAAGCAAAGATAAGTATATTGTTTAAAGTAAAATAAAAGATAAAAAGAAAGATGATCGATATTGGATTTTCTAAAACAGACAATAAAAGTAGTGAAAAAGAACTCAATCCAGATGACCAAAGCAGAAACTTATAGCCTCCTACCTTTTGAAGCATTAGTGGGACAAAGAAAAGTGCAGATATCGAAGCGAGAGATCCGAGCACATATATCAAACCGACATATTTTTCGGTCGAAGACATAGAAATGAAGCTGGAATTGATATAAGAAGTAAAAGCTAAATGTAAAGACAATAAAAAACCCATTAAGAAGATATTTTTTAATTTTTTATTATCTTTGAACATATTTTATACGCTTAATATTACAGGTATAACAAGTGGTCTTTTCCCAGTTTTTTGATATAGGAATTTTGAGATATTTTCACCGAGTCCAGCTTTTATCTGATCAAAATCCATCGAACCATTGTTTGATATGTGCATTTTTATATTTGTATCTTCGACTCCATTTTTGATTATGATTCTTACTTGGCGAAGCAGTTCTTGATTTTCTTTTAGATAAACAAATCCACGTGAAATTAAGTCCGGAGATTTTTTCAATTTTCCAGTTTTTTGATCCACTAGTGCGATAATGACAAACATTCCATCTTGAGAAAGCATTTGTCGATCGCGAATGACCACATCTTGTGTATCGCTTATAGAAGTCCCATCTACCATCATCGGACTAGACGGTGCGCGTTCTTTACGTAGATTTATTTTTTGTCCATCAGCAGATATTTCAATTATTGAACCATTGTCAGGAACTATAATATTTTCTTCAGACATACCGAGCTCAATAGCTAGTTCTTTGTGGCGTACGAGCATAGAGTGGTGGCCGTGTATAGGGATGAAAAATTTTGGATGAGTTTTTCTGTGTAGCCATTTTATATCTTCCTGGTTTCCGTGTCCGGTCGCATGTACAAAATCTTCACCACCAGTTCTATAAGTTATAATACGTACACCTAGCCTCGTCAGACTATCTTTCATTTTTTGTACTTGAAGTTCATTTCCTGGAACGATAGAAGCCGACAATATTATCGTATCACCTTTGTGGAGTGAAAATTTGGTGTTGGATTTATTTGCAGCACGATTGAGTGCAGCAAACTCTTCACCCTGTGCGCCAGTCATCAATACCACTATTTTATTTGGGGGATAATTGCCTGCTTCTTCGAGCGGTATTATTGAACCTTTTTTAGGAGTGAAAAATCCTGCTTCTATTGCTACATCGATATTTGTTTTCATTGAACGTCCATCGATTGCTATTTTCTTTCCCATTGCTTCAGCTGTTTTTACTATGTGAGCTAGTCGTGTGATGTGTGAAGCAAAAGCTGCTATGATCAATCTTCCTTGAGTTTTCTTTAATAAATTTTCTAATCCTTGATGAACTTTTATTTCTGGTAAAGAAAATCCTTCATTTTCAATGTTGGTAGAATCAGTCAATAAAAGAAGCACTTTTGCTTTATCAAAAATAGAATATTCTTTTTCTTCTTCTTTTGAGACAATTCCATCCACTTGATCTAGTTTGTAGTCTCCTGGGGTTATTATCCAACCATTATCTGTCTCTATGATTATGCCCATAGAGTCTGGTATGGTGTGAGTAACACCGAAAAATCTAACTTTTATTTTTCCGCAAGTTATCACAGAATCATTCTCTACAATATTTTCTTTCATAGCAGGTAAGTGGGGGAATTCTGCCTGACGTTTTTTCATTAAAAGAATTGAAAGTTTTCTGGAATAAACTGGTGGATTGCCGATGCGTGAGAGCACCAATGGTGCACCCCCTATGTGGTCCAAGTGTCCATGTGTTATAAAAAGTGCTCGAATTTTATCTTTGCGTTCTTCTAGATAGGTCGTATTTGGTATGACATAATCTACTCCTGGAGTAGCTTCGTTTGAGAAATGCATACCAGCATCTATGATGATGATATCATCGCCTATTTCTATAGCTGTCATATTTTTTCCTATTTCTTCTACTCCACCTAGGGGAATAATACGCACCACTCCTGTTTCAGGAGGAGGAATTTTCGTATTTTTAGAATTTTTGTATTGATTTTTGGAATCAAATTGATGTGATCCTTTACTTTGCCCATATCTTTTTTTTGTATATTGGTACGTAGAGCTCTTTGTTGTTCTTTTTTGATTATCTCTAGAAGATAGAGATGTAGCACGTCTATTTTGTGGACGTGTAGTGTTTGTCGTATTTTCTTTTTTCTCATCGACGCTTATCGCACTAAAAGATAGTCTTGTTTTTTTTGTCATTTTTATTTTTATTTTATAATTTTATTTAGCAAATATTTTCCAAACATTTTCGGTTTCGGTGTACCAAGAATGTATATTTAAAAAACGATCTGATGGTGAGATAATTTGACCCATTGAAGTTTCTTTTAGTTTATCTGGAACAGTGTAAATATAGTTCGGACTATATAAAAATACAGCAGGCATATCTTTTTTTATTTCATCTTCAAATTGAATATATTTTTTTGTTCGTTCTTCTTTGTTTACAGTTATAAATGCTTCTTCTAATATTTTATCTACTTTAGCATTTGTATACATAGCCACATTGAGTCCGGGATCTTTTCTTTGTGAAGAATGCCAGAAAGCATACAAATTGGATTCATCGGTTATGATTTGTCCAAATAGTAAAGCATCATATTTACGTGGACGAATTACACTTTGATTTAGATTGCCTACTTCAAAAGTTTTAATATCGACTTTCATACCTACAGATGCTAAATCTTGTTTTATCAATTCTGCAGTTTTTACCAATTCGGGAGCATTACCGGTAGAGATAGAAAATTGTAGTGGTATAGTAGTCTTTTTCTTGTTTTTATCGGTGGTAATTTTTTCTAAAAAACCATCTTCTCCTTTTGTCCATCCATCTTTAATTAAACTATTTTCTATACTTACCAATATTTCATCACGTGTCAGGTCTTCTTCGTATTTTCTATAAGCTGTCATATTTGGAGGTATCGGTTTATCTATGGCGACTCCGTATCCGAAAAGTACTTCTCGGATTATTTTATTTTTATCTATTGCTCTGTCTATCGCTCTAGTTATGACTTTGTTTGTAAAAAGTTGGTTTTGGTTTTGATTGAAGAAAAGTCCGAATACTCTAGGTAATACTGAAGAATCTATTTTATAATTTCTTTCTTTCAATATATCTGCATTTAGAGGAGTTATGGAGCTTATCTGATCCACTTCTTTTTTTTCTAAAGCAGTGATTAGTGATTCTTCATTTGAATAAAAACGTAAATTTATACTTTTAATATGTGGTTCACCCAGGATAAATTTTTTATATGAAGATAATTTATAAGAATTTATTATTCCTGAAGATTCTTGCACAAAACTCTCTACTTTGTATGGCCCAGATCCTATCGGAGAAGTGTTTGCAGTGTTTAGTTCTATTGGAGTATCATTCCATAGATGTAAGGGTATTATGCCTAGCGTCGCATTTTCTAAAAATGATGAGTAAGGTTGTTTGAGAGTAAATTCTATAGTTTTATCATCTATCTTTTCTGCAGTAATTCCATCCCAATCTACTTTGCGTGGACTTTTGATTATTGAATCTTTTACTTTGCTTACCGTAAATATTATATCGTCTGCAGTGATAGTTTCTCCATCATGAAAAAATATCTTATCTTTTAATGTAAAAGTGTAGACTAAGCCATTTTTGTCTACTTCATATTTTTCAGCTAGGTCTGGTGTGATAGTACCGTCTCCATTTTTTCTCATAAGTCCAGAATAAATGATAGCAACTAAATCTTGGTCAACAGGAGAAGTAGCCAGTATTGGATTTATAAAACGTGGAGTACCTACTATGCCGATAGAGACAGATCCTCCGCGTAGGGGAATACTCACCATCAGAGATTTGTTTATACTTTGCACCAAAGATATCGTACTTATAAAAAGTGCTAAAAATAATACACCAAAAACTATCCATTCTTTTTTCGAAAAAGTAGCTAGTGCGCTATTTATTTCTTCTTTCTTTGGTAATTTAAAATTTCGTATTCGACTAAAAAGATTTTCCATATGAGAATTTATACTGTGAATATTACTTGAGACAAATTTAGAAACATCAATAGATTAACTAAATAAGTTAAGACTATTTTGTTTACTAGATAATTATAGACAAAAATGCAAATAAAGCAAAAAGAATAGCACAAGTTAGAGCCAAGTAAAAAAGAAATCTTTCAAATCCTCTGCGTGTGTGGTGAAAAGAACCAGCATCGCCTCCGCCTAGCGCACCTCCAATACCAGCAGCAGATTGCTGAAGTAAAATAGCTGTTACCAATATTACTGAAAGAATAATCTGCGCATATGGCAGAATTTTTGCTACTAAATCCATATATATTCTATTGTCGCATATTTGAGCCCAAAAAGCAAACTAGCTAGCGTGATATTGCTTTTATTGTTTTATATTTTATATTTTATATAATAGGGATATGTCAAAAGAAATATCAATTTTAGGTTTGTTTCAAAAATTATTCCATAACTTTAATGCTCGTGCGATGAAGGATGCGACGCTCGCATACAAGAAACATTTAGACGACGGAGGCAAGATGCTCCTCGCTATGGGGGGTGCAATGTCTTCTGCACAGATGGGTGTCACTCTCGCGGCGATGATAAAAGAAGGTAAGATACATGCGATATCTTGTACTGGAGCAAATTTGGAAGAATCAGTTTTTCGTCTAGTCGCACACAATAGTTATAAAGATTATCCAGATTATAGGTATTTTACCAAAGAAGATGATGAAGCCATTTTAAATAGAGGCGAGAGGCGAGTGACGGACACATCTATACCCGAAGAAGAAGCTTTCCGAGTGGTGGAGCCTATTATATTAAAACGCTGGAAAGAAGCGGAAGCAAAAGGAGAGCGATATTTTCCGCACGAATATTTTTATCAGATACTTTTGTCCGATGAATTAAAAGGAAAATACGAAGGCAATCCGGAACACTGCTGGCTCCTCGAAGCTGCAAAAAAGAATTTACCGATTGTGGTGCCAGGTTGGGAAGATTCTACTTTAGGAAATATTTTTGCTGGTTATTGCAAAGGAGAAGAAGTAAAACCGAGCGTGATGAAGACGGGTGTGGAGTATATGATGTATCTATATGATAGATACACAGAGCTCGCTGTTGGGGGTCCAGGACTCGGATTTTTCCAAATAGGCGGAGGAATTTCTGGAGATTTCCCAATTTGCGTAGTACCAAGTATAAAATACGATTTGAAAAAGCCAGTACGACCTTGGGGATATTTCTGTCAGATTTCAGATAGTACTACTTCTTATGGTTCGTATTCGGGAGCTACACCAAATGAAAAAATAACTTGGGATAAATTGACGAAAGAAACTCCGATGTTTGTGATTGAGTCTGACGCCACCATCGTCGCTCCGCTCATCTTCGAAGCTATCCTGGATCGCTATACTTTAAGTGAAAAATAAAAATGGAAGGAGAAAAATTTAAATTTGCTAGTCTGCAAGAACACCTAAAAGAAGATGTAAAGCCCATAATGGTTTGCATAGGCACTCCGAAAGATTTTGTTGAGCAAGACTTAGAATCTTCCGTATCTTTTGGTGTGGATTGGAAAAATGGAACATATCAATCTGGACAAGAAGGAGAATTTTTTACTGCTGGGCCTACTACTTATGTCATATCAGCTATAGATGCTAAAGATAAATTTACTGAAGGATTAAATAGGTGTACGAGTTTGGTTGTTTCCGGCATAGATAAAGAGACTAAAAAAAATATTTCCTTTTTGACTCATCAGCCTCCTGGAATGATTTCTTTTATGAAAGAATATATTTTTACGGATGAGGTAAAAAAAGAACAGACGAAAAAGATGTATCCATTTCTAGATGATTTAGAAACACAACTTTTAAAGATGAAAGAAAAATGTGAAACTGGTACGATCGATGCGGTGATTCTAGGAGGCTCTGATGCCAAACTTACTCCCGTTGAATTAACGGAACAAAGAAAAAAAATGAATGATTATTTTTTGTCAGTTGAAATACTAAAAGAAAAAGTAAAACATGTCTTGGGTTTTAGTCCTCGAGAAGTAAACGGTCCCAAAAAAGATGGAGGACAAGATAAAATTTATTTTGAAAATGAACACAGAAGACTTTATTTTATAACGTCTGATATAAATCAAAATATTTAAATTTTCTATATTGGAGGTATAATGTGAGAGGAGGGCAAGTACATGAGCGAGAAAGTAGGGTTTTCTCCCGATGAAGCTTCTGTCCTTGAAGAGGGTGGCGTCGTAACGAAAGAAACACCAAATGGATGGGCGGCGTTTTACGTAACAAAGGGGGTTAGCAGGCACGCTTGTACGTTCGTCTTCGGTGAGACCGAAGAGAAGGCCAGGGAGGCAGTGAGCTCTCAGGCTAAGAAGGCTTTTCATGGTCTTCGGGCCGATGGTTCACACTTCTGCTAGGATGAGCAATCGCGCCGGCACGAGCTTGGAAGCTCGTGCCGGCGCACCATTGTTTATGGTATGATTTTCATATAATGAAAAAATTTTTGGAGATTATTTTAATGGTTGTTCTCTTTGCTGTCGGGTTTCAGTATCGTGATGAACTCGCTAAATTCGTGAGGCCATTTTTTACTTCCGCGCCTTGCACAGAATCGATACCCTACACGATAGGCACTTTTGATAAAAAATTTAACATTTCAGAAGCTTATTTTTTAGATGCTTTATCTGATGCAGAGGCTATATGGGAAAAACCTTTTGGAAAAGATTTTTTTGTTTATTCTCCCGAATCTCTCGAGGATTCCCCTAGGGATGTTTTAAAAATAAATTTGATTTATGATTATAGGCAACAAGCTACGAGCAAGCTCGCGAGTCTCGGCATCGTCGTCAAAGATAATCGTGCTTCGTATGACATGCTTAAAAACAAGCTTGATGTTTTAAAAAAAGAATTTGATTTAGCAAAGAATGATTACGAATTACGTGTAGCGACTTTTAATAAAAGACAAAAAATTTTTGAAGAGAAAGTTCAATATTGGAACAATAAAGGAGGAGCACCCGAGAGTGAATATCAAGAGCTCGAGGTTGAGAGAAATATATTAGAAAAAGAAATATCAAAACTGCAGACACTGCAAAAAAATATTAATGAAATGGTGGAAGAAGTAAATTCTATGGTGGTAGTTTTGAATCGTCTTGCAAATACGCTCAACTTGGTCGTAGAAAAATACAATACCATAGGTGCTTCACGTGGTGAGTCATTTGAAGAAGGTGTCTATGTACAACAAGGTTTAGATAGGCAGATTGATATCTATGAATTTAGTAACAGAGAAAAATTAGTAAGGGTTTTAGCTCATGAGCTCGGTCATGCATTAGGGATAGATCATGTGGAAGACCCACAAGCTATAATGTATAGCTTCAATCAAGGTAATAATAAGGCTCTTACTACGTCAGATATAGAGGCACTCAAGTCGAAGTGTGATATAATATAGAAAATTTTATCAACTAATTAAAATAATTATTTTATGGAAGAAAAAAGTAACAAAACATTATGGATTGTCGTAGGAGTAGTCATTTTAGCTATTTTAGGATATCTCATGTATTTGGATTTAAAATCTGAAGAGGTAGAGACGACTACTATTGTCACCAATTTTGAAGAATGTGTTCGCGCAGGTTTTCCAATTACCGACGGTTCCCCTAGGGAATGTACAACTGAAAATGGTTCAGTATATAAAGAAGAAGTATTGGGCGCAGAAGATACTGCGATAGCTACAGGAGGATGTTTTATCGGTGGATGTAGTAGTCAGATTTGTTCGGATCAACCTGATGTCGCTTCTACTTGTGAATATCGTGCAGAATACGGTTGTTATCAAAGTGCTAGATGTGAACGCCAGACCAATGGTTCTTGCGGATGGACACAGACGTCAGCACTCACTCAATGTTTACAATTAGAATTCGATATAAATAATCTTTCAAAATAATTTAGCGTATAGAATTATTGGATGTACGTACATGTGAAAGTCGTAGCAGGTGACTCTAGGGAATCTTTTAAACAGAAGAAAAAATCTGTAGATCATTTTATAGTTTCTGTAAAAGAGAAAGCAGAGCGAAATCAAGCTAATTCTCGCGTACTAGCACTCGTGGCTAGTCATTTTAAAGTACCTATTTCTAAGGTTAGAATAGTAAATGGTCATAGGCACCCTAGCAAACTCTTAATAATAGAAGGTATGTCCCGTTAGAAGTAGAGGGTCATTATATGATCCCTCGTAACTTCTAATGGGATGTGTTAAAATATTAAGTATTATAAAAAACCTTAATTCACCCCTGAATTAGGACACTCTAATATTTCTAATAATACACCACTTGCCCTTGCGACTTCAAGGGAAGAACGGTACCCTAAAATTTTTCT
>Ga0209417_1002795_pt1 | contig 25310 bp, 28 predicted proteins | sample RifGroF2_FD_184002 | JGI IMG/M metagenome (GOLD analysis project Ga0209417, IMG submission 184002) | Groundwater microbial communities from Rifle, Colorado, USA - Groundwater F2 (SPAdes) (version 2) | ecosystem: Environmental > Aquatic > Deep subsurface > Groundwater | place: Rifle, Colorado... | reverse complement strand
ATACCACCATCTATGGTGTGCCCACTACCACCTGGCACTGGGACTTTGGGGACTTGTCCACCACGGTGGACACGGCTTTGATACCAGATCCCGCGTACCTGTATGTGGCTTATGACACCTACACCACGGAGCTGATCGTGATCAATGAAGCGGGCTGCACAGATACCACTACCAGGGAGGTGACCATCTACAAGCCACCCGTGGCCGACTTCACCTGGGAAGAGACCTGTCAGGGCTATTACACGAACTTCTTCGACGAGAGTATCTCGGACAGTGCTTCGATCACCAGCTATTTTTGGAACTTTGGCGACACGATCTCCCTGCAGAACACCAGCACGCTAGAGGACCCCGGCCATATCTACGACACACTGGGCCTGTACCAGGTGAACTTGCTGGTCATTGATGCAAACACCTGCCGGGACAGCCTCACCCAACAGATAGAGATCTGGCCTGTTCCCACGGCACTGTTCACGTTAACAGACGACTGGGAAGGCAAGCAGGGCCAGGTGAAGCTCGACAACCTGAGCCTGGGAGCCACGAGCTATTTCTGGGACTTTGACGACATGTTTACCTCTACCGAAGAAAGCCCGGTGCACCAGTACCTCATGGACAGCGACCCGGTGTACATCTTAAGGCTGGTGGCCTACAACGAATTTGGTTGCCCCGACACGCTCGACTATCCCTACACGCTGATCTTTACAGGGTTGTATGTACCCAACGCGTTTAGCCCCTCGGTGAGTGATGCTGCCTTTAGGACATTCAAGCCTGTGGGCATCAACCTGAGTGAATACAAGCTGGAGGTCTTTTCTTCCTGGGGGAATCTGGTTTTTGCCTCCGAACTCCTTGAGAACGGGCAACCCGCACAGGGCTGGGACGGCACCTTCGATGGCCAGGACATGCCTACGGGCACCTACATCTGGCGCATCACGGCCCGTTTCTCCGACCAGAGTTACTGGCGCGGCAGCGACAACGGCGATGGCAACACCAGGACCCAGGGAACAGTAACGTTAATCAGGTAAGGAGAAAAATCTGAAAAATTGTAGTGGGTTATTTGTATATATTTAACAGGTTATCCTGAAAAAAGTTACTGTTAAAATGTTCAACTACAGCTGATTTGCCATTCTTACCCATTTCATTTGCTAAGTCAGGATGGTGATAAATTTGCAGGATCTTTTCAGTAAAATCCTCCACCGAATTCCATCGAAATGATAAACCACACTTGTAGGTGTTTACAATATATGCCTGAGGAACACAGTCAGAAACCACGATGGGCTTTTCAAAAAGCATGTATTGAAAAACCTTGTTGGCGAGACCTGATTCATGTTGCGGATTTTTTTCGATTGGGGACAAGCATATTGAACTGGCATAGATATAGGAGGGTAGAAGCGAAATATCTTTCCATGGGTAATGAATGGTGTATTTGTTTATCAATGGCTCTGATAACTTTTGGCTGAACCAATTCAACTCGGCTTTATCAACAGGTCCTATCAATAACAATGTTAGGTTGTGAATGGATTTTGATAATTCTTCTATTGAATCAAAAAGGAGGCCTATTCCCCTTCTTTTTGAAATGGCTCCAAAATAAAATAGCACATAATCATCCTGGTTGGCCAGCACGTTTTTGTCAATTGGAAAATGTAATAATTGGTTCAGGTCGGGAACATTGGGAAATACAATAAGCCGATCCTTATTTAAAAATGAATATTTTTTTAACAGGCCATTTTTAAAGTTTTCGCTCAGGACAATGATTTTTTCAGGAAATGACAGGAATTTTCCTTCCTTTTGCTGCCATTTCCAGGGTCTGACCAAATACTTTGAAATGGGTTTGTTCATCCATTTATAACCGGAAACCGCGTACGGATAATTTTCATGTAAGTCGAGAGTAAATTTGATATGCGTGTTTTTCACCGCATTAAAAGCCGCTTTTGACATATACAAGTCGTGCACATGAATAGCATCGATTTCATGCTCTTTGATAAACCTCTTGATATGCCATGACCACCAGTAACTATAGAAATCGAATGTGTTTGTTAGTGCATACAGTATATTTTTAAACTTCCTTTTAATAGCAATCCTGTGTATGGATAGGTTGTGGTTTATTTCTACGTTTGTGGCATAACTACCGAAGTTTAGGCAAAGTACTTTAACCTGGAAACCATGGCTGCTTAAAATGGTACATTCGTTCGTTACCCTGATATCATTGGTATATTCATTGTCTACAACCACACCGATTTTCATCATCATCTTTTACTTAAAACAGTGAACAAATATTGCTGAATATGCTTTTGCTAAGTGGAACGGGGTGCCCGCTATTGAAATCCAGTCCGGCACGGTCTCCGAAATACCAAATATTGCCCTCCTTCTGGGCGCTTGTTTCGATGAAAGCGCCACATAATAAAATCACCAGGAAGTAGCCTGCACGCTTGATGTCAATCGATGAAAAACTATATTTCATACAATCGTCTATTTCTCGCTTTAGTTACGTTTTTTGATCTCCTGATGCTCGCGTTTAGTTCAAAACCAATTAAAATGATAAACGAATTATAGTAAAGCCAAACCAGTAGGATAATCAACGATCCAAGTGATCCAAAAAGCACGTTATAATTGGAAAAGTTTTCGAAATAGATTTTTAATGAATAGCCGCCCAGGATAAAAAGTGCTGTCGCAAGTATTGAACCTGCAGAAAAAAACCGGTATCGTCTGGTCCTGTCTTTTTTGAGGCCAAAATAATACAATACTGAAACCCCGAGAAGAATACTGCCGGCTATAATCACCCATTGTACGATTGTGAGAATAATTTTTATGCCGGAGCCTGATATAATCTGATATTCATCGAGGATATCGATCGTGAATTTTCCTGTTGTAAGCAATATCATTGCTATCATCACCAGAAATGAGATTAACAACATCAGAAAAAAAGAATTGAGTTTTTGTCTCCACCAGGGCCAGGTTTCCATGCGGTGATAGCTTTGATTAAAACCGTCGATAATGGCATCAATACCATTGGTGGAAAAATAAATGGTCATAAAAAAACCAATCGACAATAAACCGCTGTGGGGCCGGCTCACAATTTCGACGATGGTTGGTTTTATCATGCTAAATACGCTGGCAGGGATCATCTTGTCCATTAAATCCAGCAAAGTTCCCTGAAGGTCGTTTGAAGTTACATAGGGAATGAGGGTAAATAGAAATAGCACCAATGGGATCAGGGCCAGAAAGAAATTGTACGCGATGGCAGAAGCCCTGTAATTGAGCACCCCTTTAAATAATCCCCTGAAGAAAAAATCCAACACGTCATACATGGCAACCCCATCAAAACCGGGCAGTACAATAAAACTCAATTTCCTGCGAACCAGGTGTTCTATTCCTGAAAAATGGTCTAGTATCCGTGACATGATATCCTTCAATTGGCGGGTGATGAGTGATGAACAGCCTTTAAGCTAATATCCAGACTTTTAATCTGATGGGTGAGTGCGCCCATCGAAATAAAATCTACTCCTGTCTCGGCATAACCACGAATGCTTTCAATGTTAATTCCACCGGAAGCTTCAGTTTCCATCTTCCCGTTCACAAGATGAACGGCCTTTTTTAATTCAGAAGTGGTAAAGTTGTCGAGCATCACGCGGTCGATTCCAGTTAGACCTAAGACGAGATCCAACTCCTTTAAGTTGCGCACTTCAACTTCTATTTTTAGGTTTTTCCCTTTTTGCCGCATGTATTCCCGGGTTCTTGTTACCGCGTTTTCGATACCCCCTGCAAAATCAATATGGTTATCTTTTATCATGATCATGTCGTAGAGACCAAAACGGTGATTTTGACCTCCACCTGTTCTTACGGCAATTTTTTCCACCATTCGGTTACACGGGGTGGTTTTTCGGGTGTCGAGCAATTTGGTTTTCAACCCCTTAAGTTGCCCTGTTACCTGATGGGTGAAGGTGGCAATGCCACTCATACGCTGTATAAAGTTAAGAGCGGTTCGTTCCGCCGATAAAATTGACCGCGATCTACCCCAGACTTTAAGTATATGATCTCCTTTTTTTAACGTGGATGCTTCCGGCAATAGCAATTCAACCTTCAGATCGGGATCAACGGCCTTGAAAACCATCAGGGCAACTTCTACACCAGACAGAATCCCGGTCTCCTTTGCTAACATATAGGCTTCGCCCTGTGCTTCACCTGAAATGGTTGCCAGGGAGGTGTGATCACCATCACCCAAGTCCTCAGAAAGGGCATATAGTATTGTTTTCAGGATGGTTTTTTTCTCGTTACTTGTCATGGTTCAGGGTGTCTTTTCAATGTCAATTTGCTGAATTAATTTCTGGTCTTTTTCAGGCTTCAAAAGTACATAAACGCGCCAAGTTCCATCACCAGAAGCGTAATTCCAAATAAAATATTCCTGTTTGTCTTCACTCCCCGATTTAGTGAGCTTTAATCCGCTGTTTGGGTGTTGTTTAAAAAAGTCTGATAAGTGCACCTTGGCTTGTTGCGCACTGACCACCTTCTTAAAGTCCTGGATATGAATCATCATATAAGGGGCAAACAACCCCGACATCTCCTCACTATCGGAACGTTGCAAGGCTTTGGTCAATTTGTCCGATACATTCGTTTGCTGCCCTGCAAGTGTTACTGATATCAGGATCAGACAGGTGTATAAAATAAGTTTTATCGAAACGGTTTTCACAGTCGTGGTATTAGAATCTCAAAGGTAACAAAAATTGATTTGATAGATCATAACGACTCTTTCACTAAGGGATTTTACTACTTTTGGATGCTTGTTTTCAAAATGCCAACGTTTATGAAATCGAATCGACTTTTTTTTGGCACGCTTTGCGTTTCCATCCTCTTTATGTCCTCATGCGATTTTAGTGAAGATGCAGGAGATAAGACTTTTAACCAGCAATTACAATCGTTGAACAGCTCCTTAAACAAGGTAGATAGTGCCATGGTGTTGATTGACGAAATGCAAAATGAACTTGATAAAGTGGAGGAGAGCCGCAAGAATGGCCTGGTGGAAAATGAGGAAGCGGAAATGATGAATGATAGAATAAAGAATCGATATGGACGCAGGATCGCAAGGAACTCAAACCTGAGCCCGACAAAAAGACTTCCTTTGTGGGCTGGCCAACTGGGACTTACCGAGCCGCAAGGAATGCTTTTGGATGAAGATTATTCGCAATCTACTTCTGAGAAGAATGTAAACGAGGGGTTTAACTCTGTGGTGATGGTTTATCGCGGAAGTTATGCTCAGGCCATGAGTCAGGCAAGTGATATCGCTGCAAAGGCGGGAATCCCCATGAGTAAAGACTTTCAGGACGCCCAACAACTGGCGGTGGAATACGGAATCGAAACTTTGAAAGGAATGGCTTATATGAATTTTGAAATGGGATCGGCTGAATTGCCTGAATATACCATGGCTATTACGGTGGATGAAGATGGCACGCTGACACTTTCGGTGACTGACACCCGTAAGCTGGCTGAACAGATGGACGATGAGTAAAAATTGAAGCTATGAATATTGTAATTACAGGTGCAAGTAACGGAATTGGTTTTGAACTCGTGAAAATTCTTTCATCGGGAAATGGTCACCAGGTGATAGGCATAGCGCGATCGGGTGAAAAATTGACCGAACTGGCGGATCAAACAAAGTTAAATAAAGGCGCGGGACGTTTTTATCCCTTTCCATTTGATTTAACCCAACCCGATTTCTCCAAAAACCTTGTCCCAGGCATCCTGAAAATAATGCCCCGGATCGACATACTAATTAATAATGCCGGTTTATTGATTAACAAACCCTTGGAAATGCTCACCGATGAGGACTTTGATCAGCTTTTCGAGGTAAATGTTAAAGCACCATTCAGGCTGATTCGTGATTTAACTGAGCATTTTGCACATCCTGCCCACATCGTTAATATCTGTAGTATGGGAGGCGTTCAGGGAAGTACCAAATTCCCCGGGTTGGCGTTGTATAGCGCAGCGAAAGGAGCGTTGGCTGTTTTAACCGAAAGCCTGGCAGTGGAGTTTTCTGAAAAAAAAATCTATGTAAATGCCCTGGCTCTCGGCGCCGTTCAAACGGAGATGCTGGGCAAAGCTTTTCCTGGTTACCAGGCTCCATTAATACCAGAAGAGATGGCTCGATTCATCGCGGATTTTGCGACCAATGGTCACCACGTTTTTAATGGTAAGATCTTACCGGTTTCGTTGTCAACACCGTGATCGTTTTGGGATCGCTGAATGACTTTCTACCTTATTTTTTTTTGACATCGTATTGTTTGCTAGTTTTGCCGGATAATTTCAAATCATCCGGTTTTGAACGAAAATACAGTAACACATCCCGGTTTTATTAAGGTGGTAGAAAGTCACAGGGTTGAGGTTTCTATCATTTCTGTTGCAGGATGCGCTTCATGTCAAATAAAAGGTTCTTGCTCAATAAGCGATACAAAAGTAAAAAGTGTGTGGATTGAAATGGCCGATACCACCGGTTATCAGGCCGGGGAAAAGGTAACCATCGAAATGCGCCAGTCGATGGGGACCTGGGCGGTACTGTTGGGATATGTTTACCCGTTTGTCGTCTTGCTGGCAGGGCTGATTGGTTTTATAGTAGCCGGACTTGATCAGGGCTTAGCAGGTTTGCTGGCTTTAGGCATGCTGGTACCTTATTATGGATTGCTCTATCTGATGCGCAACTCACTCAGCAAACGTTTCCAATATACTCTGCACAAATAGTTTCTTTTATCCTTTCTAAATAGCTGTAAGCCTTTAATTTATAGTCTTTCTAAGCAAAATTTCAAATCTTCTGTCTGTCAATATGTTTCGGTTTTTATAGGGTGGATGGTCATTTTTTTTGTGACGGTAAATATATGAATTCCAGATGATTATATCTCGATTCATGCCAAACAGCTCTAATAAGCACCTTATCTAAAAGCACTACTTTTGTAAATTACTAAATGGTCAGTGAGTCAGACTTAAAAAACATTAAAACCGAAAGTAGTGGACAACATCATTCTAATTGCCGTTTCGGCTCTGGGAGGTTTGGGATTAATTGCCGCGGTCATTCTCTATTATATTGCCAGTAAATTTAAGGTATTCGAAGATCCAAAGATTGACGAAGTAGAATCCGCCCTGCCTTCAGCCAATTGTGGAGGGTGCGGTTTTCCGGGATGTCGCGCCTTTGCTGAGGCCACGGTAGTATCTGCCAGGGAAAGAAAAAGCCTGGATGGGCTCAATTGTCCGGTGGGAGGTAACGAAGTGATGCAAGTAGTTGGAAAAATTCTGGGACTTGAGGTGGAAGCCAAAGAACCTATGATTGCTGTGATACGTTGCAATGGGTCAACGATCCATTCTCCAGCCAAGGTGAAATATGAAGGAGCCATTTCGTGTACATTCGCTCATGCTCTTTATGGAGGCGAGGGTGGTTGTCAGTTTGGATGCCTGAGCTTGGCCGATTGTGTCGATGCCTGTGAATTTGAAGCCATTCACATGAATCCCGAAACCGGTTTGCCCGAGGTAAACGACAGATGTACTGCCTGTAATGCCTGTGTTTTGGCCTGTCCGCGCGGCATCATCGAATTACGAAAACGGGGACCTAAAGACAAACGCATTTTTGTTTCATGCGTCAACATGGAAAAAGGTGCTCCCGCCAAAAAAAATTGCGAAGTGGCTTGTATTGGCTGTAGCCTTTGTCAAAAAGCCTGTGCCTTTGATGCCATCACCATCACCAGTTTTCTGGCTTATATCGATTTCAACAAATGTACTCTATGTCGCAAGTGTGTTGAGGTTTGCCCGACAAATGCCATCCATGAAGTTAATTTTAAGCCACGCAAACCAAAAGCAGAGACCTTGACCCCGGAAAAATCAGTTTCAGGTAAGCCGTTAGCAGATAAGCAGCTTGTTTCTGATTCATCCAAAACCGAACCGGAAAATAAAAAAGAAGAAATGATTGAAACCAAAGAATAAATCTGACAGCATGGGAATATTTAAATCATTTGTCTTGGGAGGCGTGCATCCGGCTGAAAATAAGCTGTCGGCAAATGCAGCTATTGAGGCAGTGCCAGTTCCAAAACAGGTCATCATTCCATTGGGACAAAACCTGGGAGCGCCCTCCAAACCTATTGTTAAAAAGGGTGATCAGGTGAAAACAGGTCAGCTTATCGCGGAAGCAAGTGGCTTTATTTCGGCCAATATCCATTCGCCGGTTTCAGGAACGGTATTAAAAATAGATCAATTTATTGATGTTACAGGTTACAAGCGCCCATGTGTGTTTATCCATGTCGAAGGAGACGAATGGGACGAAAGCATTGACCGGACGGATACTCTCGAATCCCATATTTCCCTCTCATCAGAAGAAATCGTGGCCCGAGTGAAAGCCTTAGGAATTGTTGGCCTTGGAGGAGCTACTTTCCCTACATCCGTGAAGCTGACACCACCCCAGGGCAAAAAGGCCGAATACCTGATCATCAATGGTGTTGAGTGCGAACCTTACCTGACCTCAGATCACCGCATGATGCTCGAAAAAGGTCGTGAAATCATCGTGGGGATTCAAATCCTGATGAAAGCCCTGCTTGTGGAGAAGGCGATTATAGGAATCGAAAACAATAAAACGGATGCCATCAATCACCTCACTGAATTAGCCAAAACAGATGAGCGCATACGCGTGATCGCTTTAAAGGTCCGGTATCCGCAAGGTGGCGAAAAACAGTTGATCAAAGCAGCGCTCAACCGGGAAGTACCCTCAGGCAAACTCCCCATTGAGGTTGGATGTGTGGTGCAAAATGTAAGTACGGCATTTGCCGTTTATGAGGCGGTTCAAAAAAACAAACCCCTTTTCGAGCGCGTGGTGACCGTTACCGGGAAAGCGGTTAAAAAACCCTCTAACTTCCTGGTTCGTATTGGTACGTCCACTCAGGATTTGATTGATGCGGCAGCGGGTATTCCCGAGAGTACAGGGAAGGTAATTAGCGGTGGACCCATGATGGGCAAAGCCATCACTGAACTTGATACTCCGATCGTTAAAGGTACCTCCGGCATCCTGCTCATGGAAAAGACTGAGTCGCAACGGCTGGTGGAAAACCCTTGTATTCGTTGCTCCAGGTGCACCTATGCTTGCCCAATGGGCCTGGAACCCTATTTGCTTACAAAAGCTGCCAAACTGGGAAAACTGCAGGTGGCCGAAAAAGAAATGATCATGGACTGTATTGAATGTGGCTCCTGCCAATATACCTGCCCCTCAGGCATTCCATTATTGGATTATCTCAGGTTAGGGAAAATAAAAGTCGGCCGGGCAATCAGGACAAGAATTAAAAAGTAAGGACAATGAATAAATTAACCATATCTGGTTCTCCTCACATTCATGGAGATGAATCCACCAAAAAAATAATGGTTGGCGTGGTCATTGCCCTCGTTCCCGCCATGTTGGTTGGAGTTTATTACTTTGGAGTGGATGCCATTCGGGTTCTTTTGCTGGCCGTTATCGCCAGTTTATTCTTCGAATGGGTGATTCAAAAGTATTTCATAAAAGGCACTGTCACCATCATGGATGGAAGTGCGCTCGTTACCGGGATTTTATTGGCAATGAATGTCCCTTCCAACTTGCCGGGCTGGATGGTTGTGGTTGGTGCTCTGGTCGCAATAGGCATGGCCAAAATGTCGTTTGGCGGACTTGGAAAGAATATTTTCAATCCGGCATTGGTAGCCAGGGTTTTTTTACTGGTGAGTTTTCCTGTGCAGATGACTTCCTGGCCAAAACCTGCCCCTATTACCGATGGTCTGGCCGATGTAATTACCGGGCCTACACCCCTGGGCATCGTTAAAGAAGGTTTGGGAAATGGACAGACCATGTCGCAGCTGGCTTCTGAATTACCTTCCTACACCCGGGATATGGTTGGTAACATAGGCGGTTCGTTGGGTGAGGTTTCTGTCATTGCCATCCTCCTGGGTGGGATTTATATGTTGTGGAAAAAAATCATCACCTGGCACATCCCGGTTTCTATTCTGGTGACCGTTGGAGTTTTCTCGGGTTTGATGTGGGGCTCAAATCCAGAACATTATGCCGACCCTGTATTTCATTTGCTCACAGGAGGGTTGATGTTGGGAGCCATTTTTATGGCAACAGACATGGTTACATCGCCAATGACAAAATCGGGACAAATCATTTTTGGATTTGGAGTGGGACTACTCACCATTTTGATCAGGCTGTGGGGGGCATACCCCGAAGGCGTTTCTTTCGCCATTCTCATCATGAACGCGGTTGTGCCGCTGATTAACAAAGGTTTTAAGCCTAAACGGTTCGGTGCTAAACCCGGTGTGCCCATCAAAGCTAAATCACTGTAAAATAGTTAAAACATGGCTTCAAAAAGAGAATCAAACTTTGTAAATATGGTGGTTACGCTGTTTATCGTCTCAGCGGTTGCAGCCTTTGCATTGGGTGGCGTTTATACCATCACCAAAGAGCCTATCGCACTAGCCAGGAAGGCTAAACTTGAATCGGCCATCAAAGCGGTTGTTCCTGATTTTGATCACCTGAGTACTAAAGTGGTGCCTGTGGCAGAAGGAGGTGATTCGTTGTTTTTATACGTGGCCTCAAAAGATGATCAGGTGGTAGGAACCGCCATTAAAACCTATACCATGAAAGGCTTTAGCGGAAAAATTGAGTTGATGGTTGGATTCCTGGATGATGGAACTATTGAGAACACCGCTGTGCTACTGCATAAAGAAACCCCCGGACTGGGTGATAAAATGGATCAAAGAAAATCAGACTTTTCACTTCAGTTTATTGGTAAAAACCCAGAAAATTTTAAGTTGAAAGTGAAAAAAGACGGAGGCGATGTGGATGCGATCACGGCTGCCACCATCAGTTCTCGTGCTTTTTGCGACGCCGTACAACGGGCTTACGATGTTTTTGAAAAAGAAGGAGGTGCAAAATAATGAGCCAATTAACTAACTTTACAAAAGGGTTTATCAAAGAAAACCCAGTTTTCGTTCTCCTGCTTGGGATGTGTCCTACGCTGGGAGTAACCACTTCAGCCATTAACGGTCTGGGCATGGGACTGGCTACTACATTTGTATTGGTGATGTCGAACCTGGTGGTTTCATTGGTGCGTAATTTTATTCCCGACAAGGTCCGGATACCCTCCTTCATCGTCATCATAGCTTCTTTTGTCACCATCGTAGAGTTGGTGATGCAGGCTTATCTGCCTGAATTATTCGAATCTCTGGGCTTGTTTATTCCGCTTATCGTGGTTAACTGCATTGTGCTCGGACGTGCCGAAGCATTTGCTTCAAAAAACACTCCGGTATCTTCCCTGCTCGACGGACTGGGCATGGGATTAGGTTTTGCATTTGCCCTGACACTGCTCGGAGGCGTACGCGAATTGCTGGGCAGTAGCGCTATTTTTGGAATCGATTTAGTGAAAGGTGACCTGATGCTGGTTTTTATTCTTGCTCCGGGTGCATTTATCGTGTTGGGTTATCTTATTGCCATCATCAACAAGTTGAACAAAGCCCATTAATACTTTGGATATGGAATATTTCGTCATCATTGTAGGATCAATTTTCGTCAGCAACATTGTGCTGACGCAGTTTCTTGGTGTTTGCCCTTTTCTAGGGGTTTCAGGTAAACTTGACACTTCTATCGGGATGGGTGGCGCTGTTATTTTTGTGCTCACACTGGCAACACTGGTCACCTGGATTATTCAGTATTATGTTCTCAATCCGTTCGGACTGGCCTTTATGCAGACCATCGTATTTATCTTGGTGATTGCCTCCCTGGTGCAGATGGTTGAGATTATCCTGAAAAAAGTAAGCCCTTCCCTGTATTCGGCTTTGGGGGTGTTCCTTCCACTTATTACCACCAACTGTGCTGTTTTAGGAGTTGCCATCCTGACCATTCAAAAAGATTTCGATCTTTTGGAAGGCGTAATTTATGCCATGTCAAATGCCATTGGTTTTACTTTGGCGCTGGTGATTTTTGCCGGCATCCGCGAACACCTCGATTTGATGGAAGTGCCAAAAGGGATGAAGGGTGTGCCCATAGCCTTGATTGTAGCTGGGATTTTAGCCCTGTCGTTTATGGGATTTACCGGGCTGGTGTAGGCTCGGGTGTCCTATTGTGTCCCGTTTGAAAATAGGAATAATCTTTCAATGATTTTTCAGTATCTTTGGCTTTGCAACCAGTAATTAAACCATGCAAACTGAACGCCTGATTTTATTGTCCGACATTTCTGTACTTCAGAAAAATAAACTCGTACTTACCCACGTCGACCTTGAGGTGTATGCCGGTGAGTTTTTATACCTGATAGGTAAAACCGGGAGTGGAAAATCGAGTTTGTTGCAGTTGCTTTATGCCGATTTGGCTCTTGAGCAGGGCGAAGCTACTGTATGCGGATATAATTTGAAGGTGATGAAGAGAAAAGAGGTTCCTTTTCTACGACGCAAACTGGGTATCGTTTTTCAGGACTTCCAACTGCTCGACGACCGAAATGTGCGCAAAAACCTCCAGTTTGTGCTCAAAGCCACCGGATGGACTGACGTGGTTAAAATAGAAGACCGTATTTTGCAGGTGCTCGATGAGGTAAATCTGGTGGACAAACTCAATGCCATGCCACATCAGCTATCGGGAGGCGAGCAACAACGGATTGCCATTGCCAGGGCATTGCTAAATCAGCCGAAAGTTCTGCTGGCAGACGAACCCACAGGAAACCTCGATCCTGATACCTCCAACGGTATTATGAGAATCTTATTTAATATAAGCGAAAAAGGAAGTGCTGTGATCATGGCCACACACAATTATAACCTGATCAATAAATTCCCCGGAAAAGTGCTGAGATGTGAAGAAGGTACCTTGTTAAAATCAGGTCAACAGTTTGATTAAGTGATCTACGTTCTGTCCGTTGTTATACATCTTGCCTAAAATCTGTTCACGCATCCGGATCGAATCCACAGTAAATTCTTTCTTAATCAAGTTTTTAATTTTCCTTTTAAGGGTCACTTCATTGTTGGCTATCACGCACAATTCATCCAGTTGGCTACCGCTGAGCATCTTATCATTAACGAGACAAAACCGGCCATTATACAGGTTGTTCAGCAGTTTTAGTTTGAGACCGGTTTTTTGGGCTGTAATTGAAATGTTGATGTGTGCATTTTCAATTAAATCCTGTAGGTGTTGATCATCCGGATTGGCTATTAATTGCACGTTTTCCATCTTATTTGTCAACGATTTAATCTGTTTTGCAGGATTTAGCCCGGCAACGATAAATGGAATGTCGGAATGATTAAAGACATTTTCGAGCAGGAAATTTACTGCATTGATGTTTTCAGCCACGCTTAAATTTCCATGATACAGCACATATTTCCCTCGCCCGGTTTGAGAATGGATTTCCTTAAATGGGTGAAAAGCCGGAATCAACTCAACATGATCGTAATGTTTGGCAAAATAGTTTTTATCGTTTTCCGAAATGGCGAGAATATAGTCGGCTTTGTGTAACACTTTTTCGTACCTCTTTAGCTTAGAAGCCTCATTTGAATAGTAGTATCTTTTAAAGAGATCAGGCTCAGCTTTGGCCAGGTGTTCGTAATATTCATGTTCGATGTTGTGGGCGCGCACAAGGAGTTTCCTTCCGGCCAGCCGCTCGTTATTTAGCAGCGCGCTGGTGTGCAGCCCTTCCATGAGGATGGGGTAGTCATCCATCATCAAAACATCCACCATTTTTTCTGAAATACGTGAACTCACCACGTACGGAATGCTCTTGAAAACCTGTTTCTTCGAGATGTCGCGTTCGTAAAAGTGTACCTTAAAAAACAACTTCTCAAGTGTTTTGGGGTGTTTTCTTCCGTATTCAAAGCAATGTAAATGTACTTTCACACCCTTTTCAGCCAGAAATTTGGCTTTGTAAAACACATCGATCACTCCGCCATAATTGGCAGGATATGGAATGTCGAATGATACAATATGTAAATGAAGGTCAGACATAATGGCTGTAAATGTCAATCACTTTTTTTTCTTCTTTCTCCCAGTTCAATTCAAGGGAGGCAAAACTACAATTTTTTTTCCATATCTTCATTTGTTCCTGATCTGCAATGACTTCATTTATTTTCTTTGCCATATTTTCCGGTTCGTGATCCGGGATATAACATCCTACCTGATAGGTGTCGATTATTTTTTGAATTTCAGGCAGTGGAGACGCGATTACCGGTATGCCCGCCTGGATATAATCGAACAATTTATTTGGCAAACTAAACCGGTAATTGAGGTTGGTACCTTTGTCCAAAGTCAGCCCCGCATCTGCATTGGCCGTGTAGTGCATCAGTTCAGGATAGGGCATACGCGGTTTGAAAATCACCTTGTCAGAAATATTCAATTCCAACACCCTTTTTTTCAACCATCCCACCACATCACCTCCACCAATGATCAGCAAAACAGTATTTTCAATATATTGCATGGTCTCCACCATTTCTTCAGCGCCGCGGTGTACGTTAATTCCCGCGCCTTGCATAATCAATATTTTTTTGTTTTCGGGTAAGCCCAACTCTTTTCTCGTTTTGATGATGCTGTCACCGGCCTTTGGCGGGATATTTCGAACAACCACAGGTCTGATTCCGTATTCATCGTAAAAAAGGTCGGCAATGGAGTCGTTTACCGTGAACACATCGGTAAGCCTGGGGAAGATGAAATGTTCAATGCCTTTCCAAATTTTTTGAACAACCGGTCGGTTGACCAGTTCCGGGACTTCGGTAAAATATTCATGACTGTCGTATATCAACGGTACATGCTTTATTTTACTTATGAGGTAGTTGGGCAATAGGGTGTCCAGGTCGTTCGATACAAGCAAATCTACTTTGTTAAAAAGCAAAAAGCCAAAAAGCCGGATATTATATTCAGCATAAAAAAGCGGGCCCTTTTCGAAAAGCAGGTGCATCCGGTTTACCGCGTATGGCCGTGCATCCATGTCAGGGCTGTTTTTTAAACGTCTGCCTATCAGCGTAATTTCAAAGCCGAGTTGGGAAATTGTTCCGCATACCTTCTTCACCCGTTGATCCGAGGTCAGGTCATTAATTACAGAAACAAGTACTTTTTTCCCCAATGTCTTAAGTAAGTTGTTGTTGGATGACACCTTTAATCTGATAACACTTTTTTAACAAATATATTGCCCCTAAAAATCAGTATCTTTGAACCATGTTAGACATAAAAAACGGTGTTTCGCTATTGCCTTACAACACATTGAAAATGAATGTGAAGGCAAATGAGTTTGTGGAAATTTCATCCATTGAAGATCTACGACATTTATCTTCCCAAAAAGGATTCCCGGAAAGAAAAAAGCTGATTCTGAGCGCAGGAAGCAATGTGCTGTTTTCGGGCGATTTTGACGGATTGATTATGCACAATGAGATTTTTGGAATATCAGTTGTGTCAGAGGCGAGCGATCAGGTAATTATAAAGGTTAATGGAGGAGAATCATGGGCTAACCTGGTTGAATATACCATTGGACAAGGTTGGGGAGGATTGGAGAATTTAACCCTGATCCCCGGGAAAGTTGGAGCGGCTCCCATCCAGAATATTGGTGCTTACGGGGTTGAGGTAAAAGATGTGATTGTGAGTGTAGAGGCCTTCGATTTTACCACCGGAAAGCAAGTCGTGTTTTCGGCTGATCAGTGCCAGTTTGGTTATCGATCCAGTATTTTTAAAACCACAGCAGCAGGCAGGTATTTCATTACTGCCGTTGTATTTCGGTTAAGCAAATTTCCCCGGCTTAATCTGACCTATGGTCCGCTAAAGCAGGCTTTTGAGGGAAGAATATCTGTTACTATTCGGGAGGTAAGTGCTGAAGTGGCCCGCATCCGCCGATCCAAACTTCCTGACCCTGATGAAATTCCCAATGTGGGCAGCTTTTTCAAAAACCCGGTAGTTGATACGTCCCTGGCGGATAAGATAAGAGAAGGATTTCCGCAGGTTCCTGTTTACCCTCAGGTTGGAGGACAGGTAAAACTGGCTGCCGGCTGGCTGATTGAGCAATGTGGATGGAAGGGCTATCGCATGGGCGAGGTGGGGGTTCATGAAAAACAAGCCCTGGTACTGGTGAATTATGGAAGTGCAACGGGCCAACAAATACTCGAACTCGCGAAAAAAATCACGGTCAGTGTACTTGAAAAATTTGGTGTAACACTGGAGCCCGAGGTGAATATCTATTAATTTATTCCTATCTGGGTTTTCTCCCGTTTCCTTTACCCGATGATTTTCGATTGCCCCTGAATCCCCCATCTCTTGGATTGGGTTTCGGGTTCCACGCAGGACCACTTCCCAATTGAGGGGGCATTGGAATTTTCATGACTTCACTGCCAATAAAATCTTCAATGCGTTTAAACTTATACATGTCATTTTCATTGACAAGTGTTAGTGCGACGCCGGTTTCATCGGCACGGGCCGTACGTCCAACACGGTGCACGTAGTCTTCGGCATCATTGGGGACATCGAAATTGATTACCAAGTCGATGCCTTTAATATCAATACCACGGCTCATCACGTCGGTGGCCACCAAAACGCGTGTTTCTTTCGATCGAAAACGCAGCAGTACTTCTTCACGCTCGCTTTGTTCCAGGTTCGATGAAATGCCCTCCACCAAAAATTGTTTACTTCTCAAAGCCCTGACAATTTCATTGACCTTTAGCTTTGTGGAGCTGAATATCAGTACACTTTTTACATTGGGCTTGTTGTCGATCAGGCTTTTTATTAGCGGCGATTTTTGTGCATCGTAGGTTAGATAAGCTGCCTGAAGTACCCCTTCTGCCGGTTTTGATATCTCCAGACTTAACGCGATGGGGTTCACTAAAATCTTTTTCGACAACTGACGTATTTTATCCGGCATGGTGGCACTAAACATCAGGGTTTGTCTGTTTTTTGGAAGGTAGGTAATGATCTTCAGGATGTCATCATGAAAACCAATGTCCAACATGCGGTCGGCTTCATCCAGGATCAGGTATTTTATCCGGTCGAATTTCACGTACCCCATGTTCAGGTGTGAGATGAGTTTGCCCGGAGTGGCAACAATGATATCGGCGCCGCTGGTAAGCGCTTTTTTCTGGGTATCCCAATCCGATCCATCGCCTCCTCCATAAACCGAAATCGACTGGATTTCGGAAAAATAGGAGAAACCCTGTATTTGTTGTTCAATTTGAATGGCCAGTTCACGCGTGGGGACGATGATCAGCGTGCTGGTTCCCGCGTGGGGCCGACCCATCAACTCATTGATAATGGGCAGGACAAATGCGGCGGTTTTTCCTGTTCCTGTTTGGGCGCAGGCTATCAGGTCCTTTCCGTTTAGTATTTCAGGAATGGCCATTTCCTGTATGGGGGTTGCCTTTTCGTAACCCATAAACGAGATGGTTTCAAGCATCTGATCGTTCAGGCCTAGTTCTTTAAAGTTCATCTTTAGATTTTGTTATCAAATGTTCTTGTTTTGATGCCGGATGATTGCCCGGTTAATTTTTTTCGCGATGAAGGGACCTTCATAAATAAATCCGGTATAAACCTGTATCAGGTCAGCGCCAGCTTCCAACTTTTCGATGGCCTCTTCAGGAGTTTCAATACCTCCCACCCCGATGATGGGGAAGGCTTTTCCCGATTTTTCGGAAAGGTATCGTATCACTTCGGTAGACCGGTTTTTAAGCGGACGACCGCTCAATCCGCCATTTCCAATGGATTTTATGGTTGATTCAGAAGAGGTTAACCCACTGCGGGTGATGGTGGTGTTTACAGCTACCACACCATCAATCAACTTATTTTTTGCCAAATCGATGACCTCATCCAGTTGGGCGTCGTTTAAATCGGGGCTTACCTTGAGCAGCACAGGTTTAGGGTTGGTTTTGGCCCGGTTGAGGTGTTGTATTTTTTCCAGGATATTGATCAGTGCCTCCTGATCCTGGAGTTCGCGCAGATCGGTGATATTCGGGCAACTCACATTTACCACAAAATAATCTACGTAATCGAATAAACCATTGAAAACTGTAACATAATCGTTTACGGCTTCCGTGTTAGGTGTCAGGGTGTTCTTGCCAAGGTTTCCACCGATGATGGCTTTGGTACGGCGTTTTTTCAGATTTTCGACAGCAGCATCGAGTCCGCGGTTGTTAAATCCCATGCGGTTAATCAGGGCATGATCCACAGGGAGTCTGAAAAGTCTGGTGATGGGATTCCCTTGTTGTCCTTTGGGTGTAACGGTTCCTATTTCAATAAAACCAAAACCCAGATCGGCTAATTCGTTGTAGCATTCGGCGTTTTTGTCGAATCCGGCAGCAATACCCACAGGATTATCAAAGTGCAACCCAAACAACTCCTTATGAAGCCTGGTGTCGTTTATGCTCGCAGAACACCGCACCAGTTGTTTGATGCCTGGAATGGCCATCCCGAATTTTAAAAGTGAAACTACCTGATGATGAACTTTTTCCGGATCAACTAAGAAGAAAAGAGGCCGTATCAGGTGTTTGTACATTCTTTAAAAATGAGATTTTTTAAATATTCCAAAATTGGAAGATAGTTGTTAAACAACAATATTACAATGCTTTACAAAAGTAATGCATTATTTCTCCTATTCAGCTTTTTCCTGTTCAGGTTCAACGGATTCTTTCACTTCTTCAACGGTTTCGGTGAAGTCGAGCATTTCTTTTTCCAGAAGCAGGTTGTACCATGAGAAGATTTTTTTCATGTCAGAGACATAAACGGACTCTTTTTCATAATCAGGCAGAATGGCTTCAAAAAGGGATTTTATTTCTGCCGATGACATTTTTTTAGGGTCGCTAATCGGCTTTCCCTCCTGGTGATCGAAAATCTTTTTAAGCACGATTTCGAGTGCAACATCTTCGCCCTCTGTATAAATGCTGATTTCTTTTAGAGAGCTCACCCTGTCGTGTGCGAACGAGGGCATCTTTTTCCCATCAACGAGCGACTCAATAATCAGGTTGTTTTTTGCTTCGCCAACCATACGATATAATCCGGGCTTCCCGGTAACAGATAAGATTTTACTTAAATCCATAAAACAAAAAAATTTATGCAAAAATAACGTTTTTGCTCCAATTTCAACACAAAAGTTTTTAACTTCCACAAAGACACCGAATCACCAGACTCAGGAAGAACCATCCATCATAAAAAGGGAATAAACGAGTGAAATGAAATTTCCTAAATCAACGTCAATCCGGTGTAATTTTCAGGTCTGATGGCCAGCAATTCCTCTTTAATTTTATCTGACACTTCCAGACCGAGGATGAAATTCCTCATAGAGGTTTCTGTAATTTTTTCATTGGTGCGAGTGAGGGCCTTCAATGCTTCGTAAGGATTGGGATAGTTCTCGCGGCGCAGGATTGTTTGAATTCCTTCGGCTACCACAGCCCAGTTGGCTTCCAGATCGGCAGCGATTTTATCTTCATTCAGCAGAAGTTTATCCAGACCTTTTCGTATCGAAGCCATCGAAATCATCATGTGAGCAATGGGAGTACCCACATTGCGGGTAACGGTAGAATCGGTAAGGTCGCGTTGCAGGCGTGACACAGGAAGCTTGTCCGATAGATGGTGCAAAATCGCATTGGCCATTCCCAGGTTGCCCTCTGCATTTTCAAAATCGATGGGATTTACCTTATGAGGCATGGCCGAAGATCCCACCTCACCGGCTTTTATTTTCTGTTTGAAATAATCCATTGATACATAGGTCCAGATGTCGCGACAAAGGTCGATGAGGATGGTGTTGATGCGCATCAATCCATGAAAATAAGCCGCCAGATAGTCGTAATGTTCTATCTGTGTAGTCGTTTTCTGACGGTGTATTTTAAGTGATTTTTTTACAAAATTGTTAGCAAAATTTTCCCAATCGACGTCGGGATAAGCCACCACATGGGCATTCATGGCACCTGTGGCACCGCCAAATTTCCCTGAAAAAGGAACCTCCTTTAACATGTTGAGTTGGTTTTCGAGGCGTTCGCAAAACACAAAAATCTCTTTCCCCAGTTTCGTGGGCGAAGCAGGCTGTCCATGTGTGCGGGCCAACATGCTGATGTCGCGCCACTTGTAACTCTTGGTGTTGAGTGCGTCCGTCAACTCCTCCAAGGCAGGAAGCAACAGCTCGCGGTGTGCATCTTTCATCATGAGCGGGAGGGCAGTATTGTTAATATCCTGTGAGGTAAGTCCAAAATGTACAAACTCCTTGTATTTGGCCAATCCTATTTTATCCAGATTTTCTTTTACGAAATACTCGGTGGCTTTTACATCGTGGTTGGTGGTTTTTTCCAACTTTTTGATGGCAGCAGCCTCTTCAACACCAAAGTTCTTGTATATTTCCCTGAGCTTGTCAAAATGTTTGTGACTCACCTCTTCGAGTCCCGGAAGCGGAAGCCTGCACAAGGCAATAAAGTACTCTATTTCAACTTGTACACGATATTTAAACAAGGCCTCTTCGGAGTAAAACCTGGATAATTCATGGGTTTTATCGTGGTATCTTCCATCGATGGGAGAAATAGCTGTAAGGGGAGAGAGTTCCATGGTTGTGAAAATTTTGGTAAAAGTAGGAAATTATGGAGAAACGGGGGAGGTCAATCGTTGCTGAAGGAAATAAGCGTATTACAGTAGAAATTAACTTTTCGTCCCACATCAGTAAGTGAGACGTGGTTGTTGCACTTTTCCAAGACAATGAAATGATTATTCAACCACTTCATTATCAAAAAATAGTTGGTATTCAACTTAAAGAATATATTTGCATTTACTATTTATACTAACCATGAAAATACGCTCTATCATGAAACTATTCTTATCCTTACGCTCTCTCGGATTACTACTTATTGCCACCCTGATTATTTTTCCCGGTTGTAACAATAAATCTTCCGATAGCAATCCCGCTTACAACGAAATACTCATTGGTGCCCTGCTTCCAATATCCACCTACGACGAAGGAATTCTTGGAAAAGCCACAATGCAATATGCAGTGGATGACTTTAATGCATTTTTGATAAAAGCAGGTTCTCCCGACCGTTTTAAATTGGTGATAGCCGACACCGAATCGGATTCATCTACGACAATTCAGGCAGTGGAGGAGCTTTATGCTCAGGGAGTCAGGTTGTTGGCAGGGGGACCCAGTTCAAGTATGGAACTTGGTGCGATAATGGATTATATCAACGTCCATCAAATGCTTATGCTAAATGCTTATAGTACAGCCCCCTCACTCGCCATCATGGATGACAATATTTTTCGTTTAGTTACCGATGACACCAAACAATCGAAAGCCATTAGCAAATATTTGAATTTTGATGGAATTTCCGCAGTCATTGTGGTTTGGCGTCATGACAACTATGGACAAGGTCTTAGCGAAGCTTTTGCAACAGATTATGTTGCGGCAGGAGGAACCTTAATAAATTCCATTCCTTATGACATCAGTACTACCGAATTCTCATCATTAACTTCTGAATTGAATTCACAGATTATTGCAGCCAAATCACAATATGGGTCTGAAAATGTTGGGATTTGTTGTTTCGGTTTCGATGAAACGACCATGCTGTTTGAAGATGCTTCTGCTCAGTCGGATCTGGGTACTGTTAAGTGGTATGGTTGTGATGGAAATGCAGTAATAAACGAAATGGCAAGCAATCCGGTTTCTGCAGCCTTCGCTTTACAGGTCAATTTTACCGCGCTTAATGTAGGATTGGGAACGGCCGATTTCACCCCAAAAAACGCGGCTAACTTATCCGAAAGGGTTCAGTTGGCAACGGGCTTACAACCCAATGTAAATACCCTTTCTGCTTATGATGCGGTGCGTATTTTCGGCAATTGCTACCTGGCAACCAACAACCAGGAAGTCGAATTGATAAAAAGTGTTCTCCCCGAAATTTGCAGTACGTATAATTTTCTGGGAATCACACGCGAACTTAACGAGGCAGGTGACCTCTTAAATGCCAATTATATTTTTTGGAAGATTGAAACTTCGGGTTCATCCAATATATGGAATACCTCAGCAACTTATTTTGCCGATGGTGATTACATTGAGTTAAAACATTAACAGGAGATGGATTCACTTTTGATATCGTTAACCTGAAATATCCAGATACTGATAAAGTGGGTGCTCCTAATATTGGAGTCCCCATTATTTAAAGAATTGAATTATATTTGGTCTAAAATCACAAAGAAAGAAACCTAAAAATAATTCAGAATGCAGCCAGTATATTCAATCGTATCAAAAAGAACTTTGAACAGGTTAGCCATCATCATAGTGACCATGTCTGGCCTTATGTCATGTAAATCCACCAGAGAGCTCCCCACAGTTCAATCCCTTGATTTTGAAAAATATGCCGGGCATTGGTACGAAATTGCGCGGTTACCCAACTCCTTTGAAGCGGGGTTGGAGCGTGTAACGGCCAATTACACGATTAAAAAAAATGGAAGGATAGCAATTTTGAACAAAGGATTCTCCGTAAATAAGGATGAATATAAATCAGCCAAAGGAACTGCCTGGTTACCAAATGTCAACCACCAGGGCAGGTTAAAAGTGCGCTTCTTCTGGCCTTTTTCGAGTGATTATTACGTTATGGCTTTGGATAAGGATTATCATTATGTTCTGGTGGGAACCCCTTCAAGAAAATATTTGTGGATCCTTTCAAGGACTAAAGAGTTGGATAGCGCGATCTATTTAAAATTGTTGAGTACAGCTAAAAGAAACGGTTTCGCAGTTGAAAATTTAATCGAAGTAAAGCATGAATAAAAAAACGCGCATGATATCCCTGAAGTATAACTTGCGCTATCAAAACAAGATTGTTTCAGTTTGTTATATTCAAAATTTTTTGAAATGAAGAAAGCATTCCTGGTTATCATAGGGTTGATCGCTTTCATCGGGACTCACCTGTCAGCACAAACCAAATATTACCCCCACGCTCCCGCCAGTTTCAAACTGGCGGGCAGGGCTTTCCGAATCCTGTCTCAATGTTCATTATCTTTGCTTTATCTCAGAAAGTGATCAAATCAGAGATTAAAATGCAGGACATCTTTTAACCTTTAAGAGGGTTGGCTGGGCAGAACAATTTACCAGAAAGTGTTATCGCGATGTTCTTATTGAGAGTTTTAACTACCCCTGTGGATTTTTATCATCATATAAAGTAGTAAAATGATAAATCACCCGCTAAAAGAAACTGGTACCAAATTTACCATGGAAACCTACAATTGATACTTTTGTCAATAAATGAGTTGTTGCTTGCCTGATTAACTATTGAATAATCTGGCAAACAAACTTTTGTCAACTGATAGTAAATAGATTATGTCGGATATTGTTCTGTTTTCAGTGGTAACCATCAATCTGGCACTCCTGTTTTATTCCATCGGCGTTTGGTCCGAAAGGGTGTCAAAGTTCCTAAAATCGTGGCATGTGGCTACTTTCTGGATTGGCTTTTCCTTTGACGTTACCGGCACTACCGCCATGCATTTTATTTCCGACAAGCCTTTTAGCTTAACCGACATCCATACGCTGACCGGACAGTTGGCACTATGGCTGATGCTGGCCCATGCAATCTGGGCGACCCGGGTGGTGCGGAAAGATAAATCGGATTTACGGAAGAGTTTTCATCGTTATAGTCTGATGGTCTGGCTCATCTGGCTGATTCCTTACTTTGGGGGTATGATGCTGGGAATGAATAGATAATAATGATGGGTTAGCAGAAGGATTGTCGTAAACCATTTGAACAAGACTTTTGAATTCAATAAATAATCAAAAAAGACCAATGAACTTCAATTTCAAGGATTTGGACAGGAAATTAATAAACCTCTTTGGCCTTTGGATCATTTTAGTTTCGTGTAGTCCGAATAACCCCAAGGTTCTTATTGAAACCGATTTGGGGAGTATTACCGTGGAGTTATACCAAAAACGAGCTCCGGTTACTACCGGCAATTTTTTGCGATATATTTTGGAAGAGAGGTATATAGAAGCCACATTCTACCGCGTTGTAACGCCCGAAAACCAACCCAACAGCACAACAAAAATCGAAGTCATTCAGGGAGGACTTTTTGAAGACAATCCACCTTTGGGTTTACCACCCATACCTCACGAAAGTACTGATGAAACAGGAATTTTGCACAAGGATGGCGTAATTTCCATGGCCCGCTATGAACCAGGGACCGCCACTTTTGAGTTCTTTATTTGCGTGGGCGATCAGCCTTCTTTGGATTATGGAGGAGGCCGAAATCCGGATAGTCAGGGATTCGCTGCCTTTGGCTGCGTCATCGAGGGCATGGAGGTGGTAAGAAAAATTCAACACCAACCTGAAAAGGATCAGTATTTGGAACCCAGGGTTGAGATTAAAAGAATGGTTGTAATCAACTAATGATCAGTTGTGTATCAATAATTAAACAAATTTTCAATAGTCCTGATTAAAATTTCCTGATGGGTTGAGATTTCTCCTGGCACGTGAATGTTTCGCCTACCATTAACACAACACTTTGTATATTAACAAATCGAGCGCTGGTTCAATTATGACTAACGGGCTATGCTAAGTTTGAAGTTTGGGATATCGGAAGTGGCATAGGTTGGGTCAGTGGTAAAGGCACGCGTCGAAAAAAGCGCGCGCCAGAGAGGTGAAGATAATTCGGCGTTGTGAGCAAGAAAAACATACATTTATAACACACTGGAACTTAAAAAATATATTGATTATCTTTGCATAAAGATTTTTACAATGAGGGCATTAGAATTTAAATCAAAAATTAAGAATAATCAAATTTTGGTTCCGACAAAGCTACAATCTGAGTTAAGAACCAATGGCGAAAAAGATGTTAGGGTTATTGTACTTGTAGATGACTCTGATATATATGATGATTTGATTTTCCAGCAAACTACTCAAAGTCAATTTTTAAAGGGATATGCTGACTCGGACTCAATTTATGACAATTAATAATGATTGGAAAAATTCAGGGCTTAAATTACCTTCTGTGATTCGTATTCATAAAATAGCCACACTTGAGAAAGACATGGTTGAAATGATCATGGGACAGATTGCTAAATCAACAAAAAATAAAATCCAGACAATTATTTCAAAGTTGACTGATTAAAAAAATTGCCTGTTGCTAATAAGCAGGACTTCCCCTCTATCCCAAGTGCCGAAGGCACGACCTACATTGTAACCCTGGAATTTACAGGCTGTGTGAAAATGAACAACTCTATATTAAAAACGTATTATTTTTTTGTTTAAATATGATTAAAAATTAGTTTTATATACTTAATAATCATATCTTTACAATGTGTTTAATAAATATTTGGATGCATTATAAAGAAAAACAAGACCGAGAACAAATAATGATGGTTTCATATGAG
>Ga0209417_1002792_pt1 | contig 25341 bp, 34 predicted proteins | sample RifGroF2_FD_184002 | JGI IMG/M metagenome (GOLD analysis project Ga0209417, IMG submission 184002) | Groundwater microbial communities from Rifle, Colorado, USA - Groundwater F2 (SPAdes) (version 2) | ecosystem: Environmental > Aquatic > Deep subsurface > Groundwater | place: Rifle, Colorado... | reverse complement strand
AATGAAATTCGCACTCGAACAGCATGGCCGAACCACGTAAACAATAATGGAACCACCCATTACGGTCTTGACGTAATTGCTTGACACCCCATTCAGGGTGCTGCTTGCAAACAATATATAGCCCGATCCTGGCATTCTCTGGCGTCAACGTTTCCAGGGTTTGCACGTTCAGTTTTTCGATTTTTCGGCGAGCCATATTATCTGTTCTCCTGAAGTTTCAAACATCATAGCATAGAAGGAATATAATGTCAAGATAAATTTGCGAAGGCTGGAAAAATGGCTGGAACTAACGGATAGGACAAGAACCTGACTGACAGTCTTCTAACTCCATATCGCCACCGTTGATAAGCGGATGTTTGCTGTTGACGCGCGATGCCATGTCGTTATAGGTTTGCTTGTCAATTGATTCATATGGTGCTTGTTGATAACCATGTTGTCGTGGAAGACAACTTGTTGATTTCAGGAAAGGTACATATTTTTCAAGACAACCTGCAAGCTCAACTACTGCGTCCTTATCAAAGGTAATAGTTTGGCTCACAGCGTTGTCAGCCCAGCTATGTTGTACAGCAACTTGTCTTTTAAACTGGTTTTCCATGGTGTCTGTTTTAATAGTTGTTGCTGCATTTGATTGCATGGGAAATTCAAAAACAAGTGTATGGCCTGTGTTGTCGTAAACGCATTGTTCGTGTGTCACTCCAGCATCCATAAGTGCCTCTACCATTGGGTCGTTATCGGCAAGGCGCATGCGTCTAATATAGTATTTGTCAAATGCAGCATGGTTTCCAGGAGAAGAACCATTTAGCAAGCTAATACTACCACTAGGTTTTACTGTTGTTTTTGTAATTGGTCTGTTTACGCCTAGTTCGTCAGCATAACTGTTAGCTTCATTTTCAACAATATTGTACCATTGTGATAGAATGTTTTTATTCCATCTAAAATCACAAATTCCGCCCAGGCCAACACCTATCCGCATATTTTTTTTACCCACGCTTTCAGCCAACGGATCAATTAACGGTTCTAATCTTTGTCTTAATGAATAACGTGTTGTTATTTTTAACTTGTCTATTATACTTATGGTGCCATCTGAAATGGCTGGGAAGATTTCTGCTAAATTGCAAGATTCCCCATCGTGAAGCGCTTGCTCCCCGCACGGATTAAATCCAACAGCTTCAGGATCTGTTTTGTGAACAAGCGCTAGATTGGCGATTCCAGGTTCGCCCATTGTTGCCATATCTTCAGCAAGTCCATACCAATCAAAATCTAGAAATTGCTGTTCATTAGTGAACATAATACTATTGTTGGAAGTATGTCGATGTGATTTAACAAGCTCCCAATCCTTTTTTGCATTCCTGAACGCGAAATCATATGGATCTCCAAGTATGATCAGGCTAGATCTTCGGACATTGCCAGATTTAATACAGAATCCTACATGGTTAGTAACATCAAGACATTCTACTGAATTAAGTTTTCTACCTTGTGCGTTCCTGACAATATGCCATACCTCTAAAAGCAATTTTACCAATGGTGCTGGCCCAGATGCCACACCACCAAACGTTTTGATTATTGAACCACGACACCTAATGTCACTGATATCAACCAAAATAGGTCGTGCCATATATGCATGGGCAATAACCTGTTCTAACGCATCAACCCATCCCTCTCTCGAATCATCAATTAACAACTTTGTTTGATTTACGTCACTTTTCATAGAAGGTACATGTTGTTTATTAAACAATGAAATTGTGTTATGTACTTCTTCATAATCTTCATGCCATTTGGCACATCTTATTATCATTCCCGGGTTTCCATATTTAACAACTGGCATACTTAATATTTTGGCCAAACTTTCCCCTACACCACCACCAAGCATCAATCTATCCGCAATCCATCCCCATGCCATTGGTTCCTTAATTTGACGACACCAACAATTATATCGTGCGTCTACAGGTATTCCTTCAATACCGCCAGTCCATAATCCACGTCCTGGCGGTAAACATTGCATGGTCCAAAATGCATGGTAAAGCTTTTCTGTCTCTTCAAGGCTGACACTCGGATCTAAATCCGTATTGGCTTCAACTACTCGTCTTATTGTATCTGTCCACGTCTCACCATCACGACAATATTTTGTCAGGTATGTTGCACGTGCTAGAAGATTGGGAAAACAATCTCCAGCATAACGGTATGGTGCTAAAAATGTCTCGGTTAATTTCATAATGAATGTCTCACTATATGTTGTGGTTAATAAAATGTAATATACCACATGTCGCGAATATGGCAAGCGCGAAGTGGTATTATGGTTAATATTGATGTACTGACATCAAGTCAATAACGAGAACTCGTCAACATCATGGAGAGATGTACAGGAGATGACATTAAACTGTTGACTGGTTGTAAGTGTTTGTTGCGGCGGGATAAAAAAGTTGAATTAATTTTGGGTGCTAATCAGTGCGAGACCAGCCATGGTGAGGAATGCAATCAATAGCACAAATAGTCCAATTATGACTTGTGCGGGAACCGTGACAAGCTGTGGCAAACTTGAACTGGTGAGAAACATAAACGCATAGTCAAGAAGTAGTTCCGACACAAAACCAGCAGTAAGCCAAATAACAGCAGCAAACAATTTTTCCAGCATATCATACTCCCTAAAGGCAATCGCGCTAGTAAGCAATCGCATAAACCGTTACAGCTCCCTTTTCTTCCACAAACTCACTCAATTGCCAGCCATTTTTTGCTGCAGATTCCTTGATAAACAACTCGGCATACTTACATGCTAGCTTGTTCTGTACCGCCTTGCCAAACACTCTCTTGCCATCATAATCACTTATATGCGCCACACAACTACCATCTTGCTTCCATTGCCATCCTACATCATTCGAAGCACTTCCAAGCTGTTCACGCCTTATGATAACATTGGCAACTTGTTGTCTCGCATCGCCATGAAATCCGAACAATTGTTTTGCTTTTTCGCTTACCTCTACCGTGTAACCCAATTCCTGTAATGCTGAAACCAGAATATGCTGATATTGTTTTTTAAAGTTAACCTTGACTTCTTTGTATGCGCTCATGATACCCCCTGATATACCAGACCAACATCATTCGTGGCTTGATAGAATGTGTCCTTTCGTTTATCCTCAACCGTCACTCCAAGGTCGGCCAATAGCTGGTTCAAGTTATCAAGACACCATTCACCCCCTGGGCCATCGATCATATCCGCACTAACGGTACCATCCTTTAGTATCATTATTTTAATCTGTTTCATCACCCAACGCCTCCAATGTCTCTAAAGCTTTTTTGTCGGGAAAACCCAGAACCAATATCGTGCCATCTTGTTGCATCGTCAGCTCAAAACCATGGTACTGAAATTCATTTACAGTGTGTCGGTTTGTTATGGGGATGATACGCTGATTGGTACTGCCCCGCTGCCACGATGTTTCCAGTCGAGAACGCTTGAACGCACCATCTATCAGTATACTGACAAGCTCTTCCTTTTCAACTAAATTCCACAGGCCGTTTGTGTTTTTACGCAGCCAGCTAAGCGTGCGGCCACTATAGAGAATTATACTGTCCTGTTTTGCGGTTTTTAGTAAGCGCAGAAAATCAATTAGTTCACTAAGCTGATCAGTAGGTTCGCCACCACTTATTGTTACACCGTCGCAATCTAACAAAAGTTTTTCCCGCAATAACTCACTGCTGGTTATCATTCTACCTTTTTGTTGATTCCACATATGGGAATTAAAACAACCTGGGCACCCGATAGAACATCCTGCCATATGAATAACAGCACGCGTTCCAGGTCCATCAACTGTTGATTTCACAATATCGCCATAAATGACCATAAACCGTCTCCACACGATTCTAGTTAGGAACACTGGCAAGATATCACATTAAACGATAATGTAAAGCACAAGGCAACGTCGGGCGGTAAATAGCTGTTTTAAGAGATTATCCTAAGAGATATATCCAGTTATTTCGTAGTTACCAGATTCACGTTGGTACCAGGCAAATACAAGGCCATTGTCAAGCGGCATAGTAATGTAGTATGGTTCCGTGGCACGCCTTTGTAGTGGTATGGTGACACGGCCTTCATTCTCTGGATAAATCTCGAAATGTTTACCCTTTTGTCTCACAACAGATTGTGTTTTTGCTCTATCGTATTGTGAAACCATACCGCGACCCATATCAAGCTCAATGCCATCCATGTATAGTATGCTTATGGCAACCTGCAATCCTTCTTCTGGTGATCTAAAATTCTTGTTGCCATCAAAACCTGCAATTGATATCGCGCTACTTAACTTTTGCTGTTGTTTTACAGCTAACTTTTTGGCAGGCTTATTGGTTCGTGTTGCGCCTTCACTTAAACTGTTGTCGATGATATCCACCACTCTATTGAATTTCTCTTTCATACTTACTCCATGTTGGGTTTACATGAAATATATGGAAAAAGTGAATGAATGAAATTGTTTATGTAAACAATGCGTCAAGACTATCCTGTGATACAAGGCTATCCAGGGGCGCGGGTTTTTTGTTGTAGGTTGTCAATTCACTATTGCTTGCCATAACAGCACGTCCAGATTTTGCCCATTCCCTAAGTTCATTAATTTCATCGGCCATTGTACGAGATAATGGTACTGTCCGGTGTATGGAATTCAATAGATCAGCAGTTGTTATGTCACGCTTTTCATAGAATGCATCAAATAATGCCGATACCACTACACCTTCAATTTCCGCGCCCGAAAAACCATCGCTAGCCAGTGCAAGTGTTTGCAGGTCAAAATTATCTGGATTTCGCCCTTTTGCGATGATATGTATGCTGAATATTTCAGCGCGTTCTTCTACCGTGGGTAGATCAACAAAGAATATTTCGTCGAAAGGAAAAAAAATCACAGGCGATGGTGGTAAACTAGATATTTTATTGGCGGTTGCGACCACCATCGCCTGTGATTTTTTTTCCTGTAACCAAACTAACAATGTTCCGAATACCCTAGCTGCCGTCCCTGAATCTGTAGAACCGCTTGATTGTATACCAGCCATTCCTTTTTCAATTTCCTCAATCCACACAATCGCCGGACAGACTGCTTCAATTAAACGAATAACAGCACGTGCGTTATCCTCAGATTGCCCCATTAATCGCCCAAATAAAGAACCAACATCAAGTCTCAAAAGTGGCATTCCTAGCATTGACGAAATAGCCTTCGATATTAAACTTTTGCCACAATTGTGTGATACAATACTGTTAGAATAATACGAATTCGTGAGGTTTGCAAGGTTAAAATCAAATGTATCGTAAAACCCAATATGCATCACAGACATAACACCAACAAAGCCATCACGAGTCAATACAAAGTCACCAACATTAAGGTCTTTCGCATGTTTCCATCCATGGTGTGTAAACATGCGATGTGTTAATGAACACTCCAATGCCAATTCGTTCTCAAGCGTAACAAGACAGCATTCTTTGTCATGATTATGTATCATTATGTTGATATCTGCCCATCCGTCAGGAGCTTCTACCTGGTATATACCACCATCTGTTTCTGCCATATGGAAAAAATCACTTATTGTCATTTCAACAACATCATCAATATTCATCACGCAGTCTCCTGTGGTATTCGGCCAAAATGCGCTTTTTGTTGTTTCATTATTACTCCTTTATGATAGTATGATGTCCTTCTTCCCTTATTTTCCGTACCTTTATCTTTGTATCCTCGCAGACACAACCTGGGGTCCCAATTATTAACAGGCCGCGTGGCGATGGTAAGCCGAACTTGACAGCATCGGTAGAAAATGCTCCCGCACGTCTTTCAAGCCAGCTTTTCAGGTTCTGTAAACCGCCCACATCATCCATATTAATGTCAGTGTCAATATATTCAAGAAGTCCGCCTTTTTTGACAATTTCCTTCTTATACTGTGTCACTTTCTGAACCGCACGTGCATCAATGACTCCATGTTCAACGTTACACATCGCAAGCGCTGAATCGAATTCGTCACGGATCAATCCTTGTCCAGATCTCACGATTCTGTCATGGTCAACATCATTCAAGATGATCTTTTTGTCACGATCGCGATTCAGGGTTTTAATAACAAGATCTAAGCGGTCTTTCAATACGTCATAGCTTGGCATCGGAAGATCAATAACAGCAAGTTCTTTCTCAATTTCGGTTGGCAATACCTTGGTGGGTTGTACCAATACTAACGCACGTCTGAACTTGGTGTTAACTTTTAGCGTGAAAGCTGTTTCGCGCAACATACGAATCATTGATGGTGAACTGCCCATATATGGATGGAAATCAAATGCCACAAAAATGCAATCACCTTCATGCGAAGCTACTGTTTGTACCAATTTTGTTGGATCCATAGCTGTAGGGTTCTTTTCATCCCCATAACCATACAATCCACGAGATACAGACCATAACTTCAAGTCCATCGTTCTTGCCTTGCCATCCATGCCAGGCTGACTTAAACGGTGACAAACTTCTTTAATATATTCAACTGCACGCCGTTCCTCATGGGTGACAATCTGTATTACGGTACAACGTGCCATGATTAATTTTTCAAGTTCCTGCATTTTGGTTCCTTTTAGGCAAAACTTTCAACTGTAAGTATCCATTCCAGATCATTGCCATATGCCGAAAATTCGGGTTCACGATATGGTGCTTGTTTACGTTTTCGCGTTAGATTTTGTGCTACTTTTACGAGTGCATTATTGGCTTCCGATTCCATTGTTGTTAAACATATTGGCTCGCCATTCTCGGCATACTTGCCATCATAGGCTTCAGTATAAAAACACCCTTGCGGTAAATTGGGGCATACCCATCGCCATATACTTGAATATATGGCATTAGAGTTAGAATAAGAGTATACACCGTCATTGTTTTTCAGGATACACTTTAAGGCCATTGGCGATTGACACTTGAAACACTTTTTGACGACAACCTTTTTCATCGCTATTCTCCCGATTTACGACAGAATAGCACGCTTCATCGAAATGTCAAGGTTTGGATTCGGGATGCTTGAATACTATTGATTGCAGGTATTAATTACGGTTGGCGCCGAACAGGAATTGTAAGCAGAGTTGAACTTCCGAAACATCTTGTTTCTTTCGACGTTTTACAGCAGTATTCGGAACAACTGGCTTAACATCTGTTGGATGCGTCGTGTTTGAAATTGGCTCGTCCAGAGTAACGTTTTCTGTTGCGTTCGTGGTGTCAAGTGGTTCTTGATCCTTTAATCTTGTGAAAAAGATATGTTGATAAAGGTCATGTACCACATCTAGTTTAGTGTTCTCCAATTTGTTATTATTGTCATCAACATCTGGTTCGCTATTGAACATAAAGCCATCCACAAACTCTTCATCCGTATCATGTCCGCTCAATTGTTTGTTAAGAACATTGACCTCATGTTTCACCTTATTCCATTTCTGTTTATGTTCCCATGGTCTTTTTAGTTCCTGATCAATTGTTGACAAACGTATTTGTCCTGATTTAATTCTATTGTCAACCTGCTCAATCGTGCCATCAATGTTTTTAAGATGAATATCCATACTTTGGATTGTTCCTGTTTCGGTATCTGTTATGTTGGCAGCATAAGTTATTCTATCATCGCCCGCCCACATTTCAATTTTACCGTAGAACGTATTTCCATTTGGGGTAACAGATATTTCCACTTGAAAACCACGATACTCGCCAATTTTGACAGAATAATTGTTACCAGTATCATTCATAGTTCTGAATGCATTTGATTGCACAAGGCGATTCAGAGTGAGTATTCTGATACAAGCATCTTTACGCTCTAACAATGTGTCAAATTCAAGCCCAACTTTGTTAACTTGTGGTTTGCTCAACAAAATTTTGAAATCATCGCTGGTATTTTGTATTCTGGTATCGCGGGCATTTTTGTGATGTTCCAGCTCCTTAACAAGATTTTCAATCATACCTGGCAATGTTTGCTGTTCTCTAAGCATAGAATGCTGATTGTTTTTCCAGGCTGCATACATGCGATCAAGCTTTACCATCTCTGCGTCAAGTGCGACCTTTTTGATAACGTTTGAATCTCCCGATGCAATGGCTTTAACCTGTGCGGCATTCAATATCATGTCGCCAATATCTTCAGCTGAACGTATTGTCACGTGTCCTTGCATGATCTGTGATACAAACCTCGCTTTTGCTTCAAGAATTTGCCACATAAACGCACAAGCCTTAGTGGCATAAATGAACTTGTAAACCTCATTCAATTCCCTGTCTGAAACAACTTCATTCCCTGGCCGCAGCCCGCGACCGTCTCCTTGTTCGATGTCCATTGGACGCCATGGAGGGGTAAGATAATGTATGGCAATCAATAGTCTCTGTACATTCATACCCACGCCCATTTTGGCGGTAGAACCAATAAGAATTCTGACATTTCCTGCATTAACATCTCGAAACAGTTTTTCCTTTTTGGCGGGAGTATTATGATCATGAATAAATGCTATTTCGTTTGATGGAATTCCATATTTCATCAGTTTACGCTTCAAGTCAAGATAAACGCCATCCCGCAAAAATAACTCCTCATCAGTTAATACCTCTTCAGCAACCGTATCCTCATCAACTCGTTTCCTGCTTTTCGGCGTTGACAAGTCGCAAAATACCAACTGTGTGTAACGCTGTTTACTGTATAGTTGATATATCGTGTTGATATATTGTGCTGAAACGTTTATCTTGTTGTCATCTATTTCTGGATAGCTGGACTCTACCAGCCTAACATCAAGTGCTGCTTTACGTAAATCGGTTGTAATTTTCAAGAAATTGTCAACAGTACGGTCAACCTTTTTGTCCTTTATGTCCATCGCACGTTGTTCAAATCTCGACAACAAACAGTCAAGTTCAACAGTGTCCCGTATCTTGACCACAATGGGTTTATCGCCATATAGGGTTGGCTCGCCCATCGCCAGCTGTTCCTTATTTTTAACATTCCATACCTGTCTTAACAACTTGACAAGTTCTGGCAAATTATGGAAACGTGACAGACGTTGAACAACTTCCCATTTACCAGTTACTTTCATTTCTATTGATGAAATGACACTTGCAAACACTCTTACCCAACTATCGAAATTGTCAAGCCCAAGCCTTTGCAATAACGGTAATTGTAAGTACCTCATAAGTGTAAACAATTCAGCCAATGAATTGCTGACTGGTGTAGCGGTTGCAAAGATCACTCTCCCACCAAGGTTAAGTAAATAGTTCGTCTTTACATACATGTCGAATGCGCGTTGTGAATCCGAGTTCGGTACTCCAGCAATGTTATTCATATTGGTCTGGAATCCAAGGTTCTTATGGGCATGCGATTCATCATTGAAAATTGCCACACGACCAGAACCAACTATCTCTTCAAAGGTAATAGTCTCTTTACTATCGCGCTTAATATCGGATTCTTTGTTCTTTAGTCGTGTTTCAAGTCTTTTGATCATCTTCTCAATCTTCTTGATTGTGATGCGATCCAACGTGCTGTTTTTCTTTCGCCGGCCCCAACCTTCCTGTTCAGCACTCTCATGGGCATTCTGCAAAGATTCTTCCAACTTATCTATTTCATCTTGCACATACTTGTTGAAAGTATCGTCCTGTAACGGTATCGCTTTGAACATAGTATGCGAGAAAACAGCCAATACATTATTTGTCGTTGCAAACCTACTCAAGAATTCACCACGTTTTTCAGGACCGAATGTATCGCTATTAGCAACCATCAAATTAATGTCTGGATACAATGATTGGATATATGTTCCCCATTGCTCCACGATATTGTTAGGCACCGTAACGATACATCGTTCCACGAAACCAAGCCTTAAAAGTTCGTGTGCAATAACTGTCATGGTTAGGGTTTTCCCGCTTCCGACTTGGTGTGCAAGCATCATCGTTTTACTTTGAAGCCCCTGCCATATGGCATCAAACTGATGTTTGTATGGCATTAACTCTTTAGTAGTTCCTGGCAATGTTCTTGATAGTCCAGGAAGCGTTAAGTGGCTGCCATCAAATTCACGCTCACGATATACGTTGTATTTCTCGTTATAGATTCTAACCAACAGATCTGAGCGCTCACTGTCTTGCCATATCCAATCAAGAAACTTGTCGTGGATGTCTTGTAGCTTCGCCTGTGCCAATAATGTCTCTTCTTGATTCACTATTGATTTCCTGTTACCATCATCGTCATACTCAACATCATAGACAATTGGATTCCTTAGATTCAAGCCATCTTCTAACAGATCAAGTGCTGTTTTGCGGTTCGTTCCCCACATCCTGCTATTTTCGATTGAAAACAAACAATACTGATCATCTGTTGGCGTGAGTATCCATTCATGGATACCATCAATATAACGTGCTTTTCCACGATAGGATGGAATTAATTCCCGCACGAAACTTGTCAATACATCTTCAGGTATCCATTCAGCTCCCAGCCTTGCTGTTATCTCGCCTGGTCCAACTGCTTCGGGCATAACTGATTCAAGAGCCGCAACATTGGCCTGGAATTGTTTATCAAGTATTGAAGCCGAACGCGCTTCATTCAACTTTTCCAAAATATTGCCAGAAAGATACTCGTCAGCTGTTACGAATTCACGCTCGGGTGTCTCGTAAACCAGACCATTTAACGCTGTTTTCAGGTCTGCAATTGAATGCTTTGTCGTGTTGGCAATCCATTCCATATCAAGTCGCCCGAAACGATCAAGACATGCCAAAAATGCTTCTTGAGGATTGCTGATAGAACGGCTTGATTCCTGTCTAACAATCTGTGTTGTAAAGATTGGTGACTTGCATGTTTTGTCATCCGTAACAACTTCAAGGGCTCGCATGAATGGTAAAATGTCAGGCTTGTATTGCTTAATAAGGCTGACATTGCGACGATCTGACAAGTTGCCATAAGACGCCACAAACGCATCATATAACGTATTCAGAACATTCTGTTGTTCCGCAACAAGTATTTCATCCGAATCAATCTGTAACCTTAACAACTTTTTGGCAGCATGATAAACATCCATAATCTTCAACATAACAGGATTATCAATAACATCTTGTTTTTGTTCCTGTACCGTCGCATGCTGAATCGTTATTGGCTCAACTGGTTTCAAAAAGTTGACCATAGCATCCGAAAGTTGTTCCTCCAGATTGTCGCTAGTTGGCGAAACTGTCAACTCGTCATAATAATACATACCACGTGCAAGCTTGAATTGCCCGACAACACATTGTGGATTATCGATGAAAAATTTGTTTACATCAACATGTTTTGTATATGGCTTACTGTCATATCGGTCACCATATGAATATCCATAACTACTTGTTTTGTTACTTGTCTCAAGTTCCATTCCTGACAAGTTGATGAAATCATATCCTTCTGATATATTGTCGTGTTTCTTTTGCAAGAACAGAATGTCAGTTACAACCTGCGTTCCCGCATTTTTGGTAAAAGCATCGCATGGCAACCTGAATGCCCCATGAAGTATACAATGATCAGCTATGTATTGACGTATTCTGGTATCGGATGCATCCATCGTATAGTGCGAAGTGATCACAACTATCCAACCGCCTGGTGCGACAAGATTAATGGAATTAACGATAAAGTAGTTGTGGATGCTTGTACGTAAATACTTTTCTTTCACAGTTGGATCATGTACAGGATAATCCCCGAATGGCACGTTTGTGATCACCATATCAAAATAGTTTTGATAACTATTATGACGAGTTTTATCTGTTGTGCCACCTTTGCCAAATGTCTCATATGGCTGATTGAATACCGTAACATCGGGATAGATATACTCCATCAAGCATGCTGCGATTGGCTCAAGTTCAACCGCAGCCTTAACGCTGTTTTGATAAATCGTTGGTGGCATACAACCCCAAAAATGTCCCACGCCAGCGGATGGTTCAAGTATACGCATTTGATTGCAAGCGATTCCGAGCTTTTCAATGCCACGATAGATTGCACGAACAACCCCGAATGATGTATAGTGGGCATTGTTTACGCTAGCCTTCATGGCATCAAATTCTTGTGGTGAGACTAAATCCAGTACATCTTTTCGTGGTCCACCGTATGTTTTATAGCCTGAACCATAATAAGTGCTTGTGTCCTTGGGATATAAACGGTTGAATACTTCAGTCTCGCCCCATCCACAATATCTAACCAAACATTCACGCTCTTGTTGCGTAAGGTTGGTTCGTGGGCGATTCTCTTGCTGTAACTGTTTGAGGAGTTTGATTGCTTCGATGTTATTACTGTATTTTGTTGATGGACCACCAAGGTCAATGTCGCGATTCCATAAGAACATAATTATTTACCTATATTGTTGTTGGTAAGCCAGAATGGATTTATTGATAACAGGACATCAAGAAATTATATGCTTCACCATAAGTCTTTACATTGCTAGCGATGCCGTTTGGCAAAAAAATGTCGCAACTATTGTCATCATTCAACGTGAAATCTACAAGACTACGTGGTGGCCCATTAAACCAGGAAAGTCTGAAAACTTCCATTTCTTTTCCAAGTTCAAATGGTGATCGCCTCCACGCATTTATCAATAAGAAATACTGATATTCGATGATATGAAGCCACAAAAGAATGGGTTGTTTTGATACTGCGTCGGGTCTGTAAACATATCGTAAAACGTCAATAAAATTCATATTAGGTTCTCCTTTGTATATAATTCACATTATCAATCAATATATCGTAAAATCAGAAAATGTAAAGGAATTTGTTATGAAAGATATCGTTACACTAATCTTAACAACAAAAAGTCAAGAGCCCACTTCCCTGAATAAGCATGGTTACAATATCGGTCGTGGCACAAAATACATGCACCTTGGGTTTAATATTGACGAAACAATAAGTTACAGGATTTGGTATCGTCAAGGCAATGAATGGTATCCTGATAGTTCTGTAGGACAAGCTGGTGTTAAGACAATCAATGTCTCAGATTATCCACATGGCAGGTTTGTTGACACAAGGTTGGTAATTGGACATGAATATGTGGTAATCGAGGTTGTTGATATCAAGGCAACCGCGCAGTTGAATATCTCTACTTCTGTTTAGTTCAATAATATTCAACCATATCACTATGGGCCATTTCTGTCACTACATGCAAAAGTTCAAGCAAACTCGATACGTCACGCCCTTCCAACAAACACCCATAAAAGTATTGCATAAAATCGCCAATTTCTTGTCTGGCATCCTCCACAAAATCGCGACCATTATTTGTCCTCAGTCTTGTATTGTATTTCGCTTTACCATAAGCATCCCTTGCACGTATCAAGGCTATTGCGTTCTCGTAACATTGTGTACGATACGAAAACTTCCCAGAAGTTGTCATGCGTTTACTTAAATGATCAATTAGATAGTCTGTTACAAACAGATCGCCAGAAACTGGAAGCGGTTCTGGCTTGCTTGGGATAATTTCCATCCTTACTCCTTTTCTTGTTCAGCATTCCATTTCAGGAATGCCATTTTGGCGGCCGTAAATGCCTTAGATTTTGTTTTCTCAATTCTTATGGGCTTTGACTTATCCTCGCCCACAATGCTAAAATACCAGTCATTATTGCGTTCCCATACTGTGCCCATAATGATATTGTTGAACCAAAACTTATAGCTATCGCGGAGAGGCAGTTTGGTTTTAGTAACAACCTCTTCGTCATCATGGTCTTCATGCTTCTTACGTGACTTATTGTCAAGCTCGAATACATGGGTTAAATTGAATTCTTGTTCATGCATACCTTGACATTCTGTTGATGCACAACCACATTCTAACATATTTCACCTATTGTTTTGTTTTAGAATAGCACGGTATGAAGGTTATGGCAAGATAATTAGATAAACTATTTTGTCCACTTGGCAAGATTGCTTATATCCAGTTTCCACTGCCTGGTAGAACGCTCCCCGTAAAGCCTAAATGCTTCACGTTCATGTTCAAGAAATTCCTGAACACCACAACAGTTTACTGACATGAAGTGTTCAACCACCGAATCAAAATTAAGCTTACCCTGGCTTGCTAGTATTTTGGCGAACCCGATATGTTTCACATGGTGACATAGATCACATAAGCAAATCATGCCTGCAAGTGATTGCACGCTTGTTGCTTCGTCGAAATTCCATATCTCGTGTGCATTAAGTCTACCTGGCGCGCCACAAACAGCACACTTGTTACCATATGTTCGATAGACATTCTTGCGTATACGGTCCCATTCCTGACGACTGACAAGCGACCTTACATTGTTGTTGAATTGTGTGGATGGAATAAGCTCAATTGTTAGTTTCATGTTTTATTTTAGTATCCAGACTTGATAAGAAAATCAACAAATTCATGACAATTATTGCATTCACACACCATGCCATTATCTGCTGTAACAATAACCGGAAAACCTCCCTTACGACCAATTGACGCATTTGACATTGCGAATGTACGACAATAGATACCATCAAATTTTTCGATTGTTACGGTATTTATGTAATCGTCATCTGTTCCATTTATATTTTCAATAATACGAAATCGTGCATATTGTCTTTTTGGCGGTTCTGCTGGATAATACAATATACGCATAGAACCAAGTGTTTCAAGGTCAAAAAAACAACGTAAATAGTTTAGAAACATACCAGGGGTAACTTTAATTGTTACATTATCAATTTGATCAATAATATGCCTAAGAGCATTTCCAATACTTTTCATATCATACCCCTGTTGAACCAAAACCACCATCGCCACGTTCAGTGTCTGAAAGCTCGTCAACCCAAACTGGTTCCCAACTCTCGTATTTTTTGATAACCATTTGTGCGACTCTCTCACCAGCTAATAGTGATACTGTTCTATCATTGAAATGATATGGTGCTTTAATCGGTGCTCGAATCATCAATTTGACTTCGCCACGATAGTCTGAGTCAATAATTCCTTCAATAGTCCATCCATCCAAAAACAATGATGATCGTGGTTTAATTTCACCATAATAGCCTTCAGGTATCTCAACCGCAAAACTTAATGGTATTAATACAGTATTATTGCAACGAATTACAAAACTTGGTACCTTATTACCATCAGGCATACATACATAGCTTACCTCATAATCGCCTATACCCATTAAGTCGTTTTGTTTGATATGAGAAAAGTCTGTTGGCAGCGAGATATCGTAACCAGCAGCACCTGATGTTTTTCTGTTCGGTAACACCGCGTTTTCCCTAAGTTTCTTAAATTTCAAACAGGTAAGCTCGCACATAAACAACTCCTTTACTGTTCCGCATAATAATGATATGATGCCTTCATCACAACATCATCATAATGATTTCGTTCGAATGATATTTCACCAGTAGTGTAATTGATATGTCCTATTATCATCATTGTATCAATAGAAAACAAAACACCGAATCCATTATCACGCACCATGATATTGGTGACAACATTAATCATATCATAAATAAGAAGCGAAACAGAATATGGCATAATATTGGAATGTGTTAGATAGATATTATCTTCATTCCGGACAGAAAATCTATCACAGAAAAGGAATCTATCATAGTAATGAAATGCTACAGGCTCGCGTTCCATTGCACGAACATTATTCTCGATACTTCTGATTACATTAAGAGATTCCTGTGCCTTCTTGCTCCACAATTCTGAATATTCCTGTAACTTCTTTCTAGCATCTTCGCACGCCTTGATGGTTTCTTCAATTGTTGACATATCAACTCCATTCCGTGTGAACAAACACACCATACTCTACTATAAATTTATTTCCAATATCATACAGCCATGTCAATTTTGACGACAGTTTATCACAAATATCCAGATACTGTAACACGATATCATTGTTTGGAATAACTCTAACTGTTTTCAATGAGGCACCACAACCACGTGCATCACTTTCCATTGTGTCATCTAATGATTTACCAATAAAAAGCTGGTTTTCTCCGTTGATATAATCAAAACCATCAAGAGAAGGTATCTCGGGATGTTCTGTAATGCTTTTATCGGTCAGCAACAGATCAACGGCTGGCCTGAAAGAATGCGTATATCCAGCCATAAGTTCCTCTTGAAAAACACTATTATCATACAGATCATCATGATTTAATACAAAAATTCGCGCACGATTCGGTACGCCAGGTAACTTGATAATCCTAACACCAGCAAACAAATAATCTGTTCTATCGACACCCATAACAACCTCTTAATGTTTCTTATTCAAACGACTTACTTCTTTCCATGCTGCAATGAATTCCTTATCAACATTTAATTTTGGCGCTTTTTCACTTGTTTTTTTATTGTCAGATATACATGCAATTGATTGCAGCTTATTAGGCGTATTTAGTAGCCAATCAGATAACGCATAATTGAAAATTATGAGCGACAACATACCAATAATAGTAACATCTATACCATATCCGACTGTCAACCTAACAACCGCAAATCCGCTAAAGAGTGACCATATAATTATAAGTGCTGATTTCATCTGTTCACCTACTCACTATTTCACTTAAAACAATTTCCATTACATCGCAAACTTCCACATAACCCACAATGTCCATTACTACTATCATATGTCGTAAATCCTGATGATTTACTTGCTTTCCTGGTTGTATAGGTTGGCGGAATTCTATTGCCCTGTTCATCAACTAACGCTACACCAGTTTCCGGGTTAACAAGATATTCATTGCCATTTTCATCAAACGCAACTATACTTCTCATGTACTTCTCCTGTACATAAACGTATACATTACACCACAACAAAAGTCATATCTAAATACACAATGTTATCGATGATTCACCGCGTTCCATGGCTTCGTAACAATAACGACAAATATGTCGCTTCTTATTGTTTAATGTAAACTCATACAATGCAAGATTTCCACATTGTCTGCCAACAGGATCGTCTCCAATCATTCGCCCTTTGTCGCGCCAGCAATCACAATAGATAACTACATGATTCTTTCCGCCAAGCATAAAGCTGTCAATCATCATTGCCTCCAGTTACCATGCGAAAATATCCACATCATTACGAAGTTGATTAGGAATGATCGGCCTATCCATCCAATGAGTTTCGCTATCGAGTATGCTGTTCAGAAACGTATTTCTTACATACTTGTAACGCCACGATACCCTATCATCATCTTCCACTTTACAATAAAGCCCTTCAGATATATCACACATGTCGGTTTGTGTCAAAACTTTTTCTGGATCTATGTTACGTTGTTGTGCTGAAACGATAAGGTTATCACGCCAACGTGGACTCTTATATAGTGATGGTTTGACTAGGCTGACAAGGTGTTCTAGCGATTCAGCCTTACCGCTCCAGACAACAGGAACCGAAACAATTGGTAATCCTGACAACAATTCGTGACGTTTCGCGGTTGACATGAAAGTATCTGTTGATGGATCATAAATGTCGAACTCCATGACATAATGTGGAAGCATGTCATAGAAAACTGTGTGTTTACAATACATCCATTCGGCATACATGACATATTTGTCTGTCAGGCAATCAAACAGCCAACTTGAATGAACATTTGCCCATTGCTTTAATACGTTAAAATGCTTTTCACGTGCCCCGCCGACAAGAAAATGACCACGACTTTGAATAAACAGTTTGCCATGATTATCAAAAGAAATACCGCAATTGGCACCATCCAGCTTTTCCTCTACCACGAGATATTGCCCTTTCAATGATTCGAAAGGCACTTGCGTTAAATCATGGTCACCAGTTTGAAGCTTTGATCCTTGTATGTGTTGCGTTCGAGGATATTTGTAAAGTTGCATAAGGCACCTATGATTTTGTTTTGCAGTTTATTTATACGCTAAACATACTTAGTTGTGCTGTTTTTGGTTTATCGGATTCACGGCTATAACAGTAAAGGCAATTATGCGGGCATACTCTATAACGTCCAATATCAACGCTTTCTGTGCAAGTGCAATTTGCCCGCTGGTATTTATCCTTGTTGTTGCTGAACGTAAAGCCTGTCACGCTGGAATAATAATCACCATCAATACATGCCGATGGGCGGATGATATCTCGCAATTCTGGTTCAACACATCCTAGCAATTCTATGTCACCAAGTATGACTTTCATTCGCGTTACTATCTCGCGCTTACGTTCAAGCGTTATCTCAGAAATCTTGCATTCTGGCCATCTCGTTCTGACAACAGGATAAAGATTCACGAACGACACAATACATCGCTGAATGCCAAGTTCCATAGCCTTATTGGCATGGTGTTCAAAATATCTCCACATCAATGATGCCGCAATATCCTGCTCGCTGACAGGAAGATTAAATCCTGGCACAATGGGATCAAATCGCCAATTGATGAGTTTTGAATTGAAGCCAGCTGCAATCAATTGCGCGACACTATCCCATACCGCGTTAAACCCTGGAACACCAGGTTCGACTGTTGAACCGCCCATGCCAGTAACTGTTAGTTGCAACGCTACACGCCTGAAATCCATACCATGTTTGATGATATTTCGTGGATCTTTGGTCCATAATACCCAAAACGTATCATCACCATAATCATGATAACGCTTCATGATTTCATCCATCCTGAATGCTGGCATATCTTCCCGCCGTGACGCCGAAACAATCTTCATGTTCTATACCTTTTGCCTGTGTTTGTTTCAATACTCCCCGTTTCAATATTCCCCGAATTTTGTTCGGGGTTCCACATTAATCTACTTATTGACGAAATCTTTTACCCGTGAATGAATCAAACAATATGTCAGTCTTACAGAAAAGACATCTCATAAATACTTGTTCATTTTTTGCTACAGGTTCAATAGTAATCTGCCTACCATCCCTTAATGTAACGTGACTATCTGTTTCGTCATCTTCATCTGCCCAGAAATAGCATTCATGATCTGGCGACACCTGGCACTTATAGGCAACGAAACTTTTGCAAACCTTACAACGCCATGATTGTATTCCATCATTATCATATGTCTCAACAAATTGATGAATACATTTATCTTGAATTATTTCATATTCACGCCAACACTGACGAACAAGTTGTTCACCATATCCTATCGTGGATAGCAATGACTCAACATGTTTCCTCACTTTGCGTTGTCCTTTTGTTAGCTTGCCCATATTCAATCACCATTTGTTAGCAAAGACAAAACATCGTCGGGATACTTTTTAAGTTTTTCGATCACATTGTCAGCTGCCATAAACGCATGCTTAACGTTTCTCAAAAAAGAGGATATACCAGAGTCTGTACACATGCATGTGTTAAGCCTGTAACAGACTTTATTATTGCAGGCTCTCCCATATGGCATGTCATACGATTGGGCTATACACTGTTCAACATGTGCATAATTTTCAATAGCATCGCCCCATGAGATATTCGGACTAAACATGTCATAGAAACATCGCGCTATTGCGCAACGCAATCTATTATCAAATGCTATTTTCACGTTACTTGTTTCATTCATATCATCACCTATAAAGTGAATAGAATTTAAATTCTTTAGGCCATTCTGTTCGCGGCCTAAATACCAACACCACTTCCTCACCGTTCAATGCCAATTCTGTTGTCACCACATGTTCAAGTTCACTCTTTTTGGCACGTTCAAATTGTTCAACTGTCACCTTGCAAGTAACTTTCCTCATTGGCCCTTTAAGCCATTCCATAACTTCGGTTGTATTGCTCCAATGTACCATAATTGCTGTACCAGCATGGGCACAAGAATTAATGGCTGTACCTACAGCAATAGTATCCTTAACCAAAAGATAAGCCTTATAACGTTCCTCACTCATTTGCAATCCCCAATTCAAGCGATAGTGGCCCACTTCGTTCGACAAATCTGAGAATTTCAGCGCGTTTTTCAGCGTTTTCTAGATCGTTAAAACCCATTTCCGCTGCCCTGATTCCAGATATTGCCAGAATACGAGCTAACTCTAACCTAACATCTTCTGGCGTGCAATTATATTCAAGTTCATCCGAAATAACTTCGTGTTTTTCATTCTTCCAGCTAACCGTTGTCTTGAACTTCATGTTGCTGTTGCCTCAATTTCGTCCTCATGTTGTTGCTATGCTGTTCATAACACGTGTTTAGGATATTGTCAAACCTTATAGCATAGCCGTTCAGAATTTCCTTTCCACGTGCAATCATGTGCGTCGAACTACACCTTCTAGAATATTTTATAAGACAAGTTAGCTGTAAAACTTATTGCTGTTATTGACTTTTCTTCTGCTTACCTATACTAGTTTGGAAAGGGTTTCAGGGGCAGCAGCAGGCGGTTTTAATGGGCGATCATCTACAGTATATCCATATGGCCTATAGCATCAGCATCGCATTATTGATCACTATATGGCGTGCGCGCACATGTATGGTTCATGCTTGTAGCTTATAACCAATAGCTTGCCAATAGACAATACGTTGATGTTTCGCGGGAATAGAAAAAGTTAACTCAGCATAGCCTTGTTTTCTTGCATTATCCACAAAGCGTGATATACTATCAATCATCATGGTTGTTGCTTTTTTGTTACCGTTGTCTCGATAGTGAACCGTTACTGGAAGTCCAGCTGAAAGTATATCCAAAATAGGAAGGAATTTTAATGGTTCAATAAATCCATTGTGTTGATTGGCATGGGCCAGCATAGGTCTTAGGCCATTCATTTTCTTTAAAAGAATGTCAAACGGTAATTCGTCGATCAGGCTAAGTTTTGCTTCGCGTACTGTTTGTGCGTTCCAGTTCATGTTAACTCCATATTTGGTTAATGTTGTGTAATGTTAAAAGTTCCACGTAAGAGATTTAATTCTATTGAGAGTTTCTGACAATTTTTGCGAGCCACCGATAGCATCAACAACATTGTTTGGTATAGCTGGGTCATCCGTTACCCTGATTGCATAAAGGTAATTCGATTGTGGTACAAAGTCAATGCAGAATAATGGTGATTGCATGCAATCAATAGCACGTTGTGTCTCGCACGATAGACTGACATAATTTTCTGGCAATGGAAGGGAAATGTCTATGCTGGTTCGTTCATCAATAACTTCAGACTTTCGTCCCATTCTTGCATGTTTGGTCAGAAAACCGTCCATGACGATAGATGAACGATCTGATTCTGTAACACGCCAATCATCGTTGTTGACAAAACGTATCCAGAAAAACCTGTCATCAATTCGCAAAAAACGATATATCACGCCGACCGGGAAACTATCACTAGATACCGCATTAATCGCGTCAGGTTGGCCTATAAATAACGAACAGTATTCTTTTGAGTATAGGGGCATAGCTTCGTCAATACTTATTTTCAGGGCATTATACGGCGTTTGCCACCATCCATAATAATTGTTATTGCGATGTACAACGATGTATTTCTGTCGTGTTAATTCAACAGACTGTTGTAGGGTTATTTCTAAATCGCAATATTTACGTAACAGTTTATGAGTAACATCCCATACTGTTCCATGTTCAGGAACACGAAAACCAAGGTAGGCTAACATGTCTAGTTGATACTGTGTTGAAACATATAGTGATTCCATATCCTATTCCTATAGGTGATAAGGTGTAAACATGATGACTGGATTATGAAGCGCGACTTCATTCATACTTGCCACAAGATACTTAATATCCATGGCATCATGTTTGTCACCATATATGTTGTTCCATGAAAGATAGCTATATTGGAGTTTCTTTCTCCATGGTGCATACCATATTCTGACAACTCTAAGATAAACATCCTTTATATGTCCTTTTTCATATTTCATAAAATATCTTGCCCATAAACCTGTTCCACGAGCAGCATCGATCACTGCTTCAATAGAAGGGAGCAATAAACTTCCATCAGCTTTCATGCTACCTCCACAATATACTGGATGTTATTATAGGTAACTTTGTATCTCGCACCAACCTTAGCGTCGTTCGGAAACAACGACTTTGCCAGCACGATATTGTTGTCATGATGACGCTTTGTCTTGGTCAATAACACGCAAATAAACATGTCATAAAACATGTCATATATTCCACGCTCAGCCAATGTTGGTGCAGTGGTTGTCTCGCCCACGACCAGAATGTTAAATTGATCAACAATACGATATATTGTGTCGAATGCCAACAAATCAATCATTACAGGCATAGGTACCTGTTTGGCTCTGTTTGTTGTGCTATTGCTATATTGACAGTTAAAATCAACCCATGCCCCGAATGGATGCATCCTGTCCAGCTCTAGGAATTTAACACGATGAAATCTGTCATCAATATACAGTATAATATCCTCATAAATAGGCCAATTATTGCTTAACAGACACTGGCGTGTATCCATCTCCTGTAATGATTCGCCTATTCCAAGTAACTCGCTTGCTTCCATAAATCCTCCTATTTACATACGAATGCTTATGGCCAGAATATCACAGATTGCGAAATTGTCAAAAGAATAGATCCGGATATCGGTGTGAAGATGAAGGGCAAGAATGATAGGCGGTAAAGGTACGGGCTAGAAGTAATCGACAACCGTGCGTAGACTTACGACATAAGTGCGTCCGTCAACATCAATGAGTGTTTCATCCTGTCGTGTCTGGAATTCAGGCTCGATGAATGTATCCTGGCTCATGATAACCGCGAACTTTGCGGCCTGGATATCACGCCTGACAGACCTCAACAGTTCATTGGAATGCTTGATAGCCCCGTCAAGCCATTCAATAATTAGCGTCTTCCTGCGCTTGTCATCAAGCCCTGGCAATCCATTGATACCACGGATAGCTTCGGACAAATCCGTTACTCCCCGAAATAGCATTTGCATACGATTGGGCAAACCAGTTGATTCAGCCAACTTCTTGTCCTTGACAGTAAGCTGACCAGTTGAAAGATCAAGATCATACTTTTTCAGGATACTATCCATTGGCGCGACCGATTTCGCGCCATCAATCGCGATACTGAATTCCGTAGTCTGGTAACTATCCTGCTTCGGGCCTGCAATTGATTTTGGCTCAAAAACCAAACCATCTGCCCGCACAACGAGATAGCGTTTTGCCAGATAGTCAGCTGTATCGGCACCAAACACACTGGCAATCTGCAATTGCTTGCGTTCTGCAATTGGCTGAAGCTCTTCACGATAATACTTCAAAGCTCGGATCATGCTTTCAAGCTCAAATTCATGCCCCACAAGACGACAAATCTTTGCAGCACTATTATAACCGCTTGACATGGCTTCGTTGATAATAGGAACTACATCGAGCAATACCTCGTAAACGTGTTTCTCCTCATATTGCTCCCTGAAATCGATCATACATTCACGCTGAAGTGTCGCAAAAGTATTGGCCGAAACAGAACAGTAAAGTCGTCGGGTATTCAGTCCTCCCGCACAGATGATATTGAAGTTGTTGATCTTAGTGGCTTCGACCGTATTGCCAAGGGCATACTTGACATGATCTTTATCAAGCTGCACCTTGATCTTTCGTTTTGCCTGAATCGAAACATTCAAGCGTTTCTTGTTGAACACAAGCGTAGACAACTTACAGGCACCGTCACCAACATAAGTATATTTCGGGGTATCGTCAGGATATTGGCTTGGAGGTGTCATGGCACGATAAGTCCAACGTGGATCATTGAAATACACCAATGCCTGCTCATCATCCCGCAACAACTCGAGCGCTTGAATCAGGCAAAAAGCATTCGGATTTCCACCATAGCTTACGTCACGACCATTCTCAAATCGCTTGCTGGGATTGAATGCCAAAAGTGTCGCGTAATTTTCGGCATTACCGAACTCGCTGACAGTACGTGCATTGCTGAAAATGTCAATTGCCTTCTTATCCCCAAGAATGCGCAATACAGCCTTCGCAGCCCTTGTCTGTACTTTCTGGCTCAACAATACCGACAAACAGTACAAGCCTTTCACCAACGGTTCAAGCTTGCTACCACCCAAAACAGACAAATCTGTCAGCTTTGATTCTGCTCCAAACGGAGAAGTCCTGACAAAAAATACACGATCTTCCTTGCGCGTGCTTACTGGCGTGAATGTGACAGAGTTATTGACAATCGGCAATAGCTGAAACTGTTTCTCGCCGACATAGAACGCAAAGTCCGCATCTGGAAGCGATACAGTAACCTTATTGCCAAGATCACGGTTACCAACTACGTCAGCAAGCGTTACCGCGAAATCATCCATCTTATCAGCATGAACCAATGAACCGCCCATCTGTTCTGCAAGCCGAGATAGTAACTCTTTGTTGTAGTAGTCACCGAAACCTACCACTACTGACTTCTTAAACAGCTTGCCAATTTCGCGAGCAAGCAACGATTGTGCTGTGTATCCTTCGTCATCGTTCGGATGTCCATCGGTCAAAAAACAATATACACCATTGGGATAAACTGTTTGATACTTGCGGAAAAGTCGTAGCGTTTCCGACATACCATCCGTGTAGTTCGTGCAACCATTTGCGTACATGGCTTGCACATTTGAATCCACAAGCTTGAAATCCGACGAGTCGGTTACCTTATAGCTTTCCAGTACCACCGTGAAATCACCACGGCCCGAGAATCGAATGAGCGTAATAGCATCGCCTGGCTGAAGTTGACGTGCGGCGTTTGACATAACCTGTTTCAAACGTTCCTGGCTATAATACATCGATCCGCTGAGATCAAGCTGAAATAGGTAATGAGCATTCTGGCGTACTGGCTGAACAGCTGGTAAAGTGGAGAAAACTTGTTCTTGAAGTGACATCTCGTCATTGATCTTAACATAACGCATAATTTTCCTTTCTGGCTACTCGAGCCAATTTTAATGTTCCTATGGACACTAATAATAAAATAACACGGATTTTCGGTTCGTCAAGGGATTTACCGTAAATTCATCAATCCTCCATCCATGCACCGATGTATAGATAACCATATGATCGTGCTGGCGTGGCAATCATATGAAACACACCGTCATCGATGGTTATTTGTTGTTCGCTATCCTGATAGATAGCTTCCTTGATGATGCGTTTTTTTAACTCAGAAATGGTCTTGTTAACCCACTCCGTCAACTTACGAACCCCATCGCGGTCACCATTAACAGCCTGACGATCATACAGGAATTCGATCACCACTTCTTGACGATAGCTGGTATACTGTTTGCCATTACGTTTCTTTTGCACGGGGATATTTTCATGGCGGAAGATTGTCCGCGCCCCGAACGAAACCCTATCTAGCGGACAAGCGGTATACCAATTTGTGATATTCATATATCCTCCTAGACCATATAAGGTCTGATGACATGAACAGTTAGCGGCTGTTGTCCCCATCGTGGATGAGTCACAAATGTGTTTGCCATGCTGATACCACGAGAAACTGGCCATTCTCGAAATAGAACTTCTGGAAAAAGACATCATGTCCATAATAGTCACTGATAGGCACTTCAACACAATACAA